>Ga0209444_10000003_pt1 | contig 150790 bp, 131 predicted proteins | sample LauGreFaBDMM15DN_2_FD_188215 | JGI IMG/M metagenome (GOLD analysis project Ga0209444, IMG submission 188215) | Freshwater lake microbial communities from Lake Michigan, USA - Fa13.BD.MM15.DN (SPAdes) (version 2) | ecosystem: Environmental > Aquatic > Freshwater > Lake | place: Lake Michigan... | reverse complement strand
AGGATATTTTTTATCAATCTTTTCTGTTAGCAGTTGCTCGTTGCCTGTGGTATTTCTAATCAAACAGTCCTCAGAGTAATTGGTAAAATTTTGTCTGCGCACATATTCTGCGTGAGGGTCTATGGTGTCACCAGTGCTCTTGACAAAATATTTGTACTTGCTTTTTTTGTAAAGGTCAAGCACACGCTGTTCTCCCAACACTGCTATAACCTGGTCCATGTTGTTGTGTATTAATTCAAAATATTGGCTATGCTGACTATCCATTTTCTCCCATATTTTTCCCACGTATGTACACAACTCTCGATATAGAATTTTTTCCAACTTGCCTGGCCACTTGCCAAAACTAAATCTTTCATTATTTGCTTGCTCCACGTGTTTAACCTCACCAGAATTACGCAACTTTCTTAGATGACGTCTGTGTAATCTAATATTTCTTTTGATAAGTTTAATATGATTAGCACTTTCTCTCGTGTCATATGTGACTTGTGCTCTAGCTATTTGAAAAAAAGAAAGTAGACTACAAAGGAAATATGCCAGTTCTTTGTTGTTGATTAGTAATTTCATGATTATAGAGTGCTGTGCTATTTACGCTGGGCAGTGATTTAGGAAAATGGTTTTGATTGATTAGATGCTGGCGTCTTCCATACCAGCCACACGCAGTTTCACTATGTTGGTCATCTGCCATTGTTTTTGGTCCAGACCTTTGCAGATGCCCAACCATTTGTTGCGCATCAGTGCGAAATCATTGATGATCTTTTCGTAATCCACCACATCTGCTTCACCATCCACATACTTCTCCACTTCTCTGCTGGTGAGTGCTCTGTTGTAGCTTTCGAAATATTTTTTAAAATAAGAACTGCGCAGTCTACGCAATTCAATGTTGAGATATTCTAATACTGCTTCTAATTCTTGCAATTGATTGAATCTGTGTTCCACAATGCCTGGCATTTCTGCTGCCTGTTTTTCCACATTGCCTCTGATTTTAATTTCCAGTTTGGCTTCTTGCAGTTGATTTTCAAAATATTCCAATGCCTCAGGAATGGTACTGATGTCTTTGGATATCTTTTGATACCATCCAGACATTATTGATCCTCGTCTTCTTCAATGTCTAAATAGTATGCTATAGCCTTGTCCAGGTCTTGGTCATTGCCCATGACTTCTTTGAATGTGTCATCTGTAACACCATGATCAGCGCACATTTCCACAAATTTTTCAGCTACTACTTCGATCTGTTTTTTATCCACGTACTCTTTAAAAAATTGCCAAATTTCAGTTACTTGACTAGCGTCCTGCATTATTTTTCTTCCTTCACTGCAATTGTTTCTGTTTCAGATTTTGGTTTGATCTTGTGATATTCTTTCATAATCATATCCAATTTTTCACCGGTCCAACCTTTTCTGTACTCTAAGTGTTCCACACCTTTGAGGTCCACATATCTTAATCTGTTGCCAGATGCTGTCAGTATGCCTTCTTTTTCAAACAGTTCCACCAATCCACTGTAGGGATCCATGCCAGTTTCATAGGGTATTTTAACTTGCACAGTTTCAAAAGGCTTGGCAAATCTTGTTTTCATTATCTTACAGGCTGCTCTAATGCCCAATACTTCTTTGACTTTGTTGCCATCTTCGTCTTCTTTTAGTTTTAATTTTTTCATTGCTACCACCACTGAACTGGCATACACAAATCCTTGACCACCTGATATTTTATCATCTGGATCAAACATATCTTGTGAAGCATACGTGTGATTGGTTGCTACCAATCCCACATTCCAACTGCCAAACATGTTCACACAATTACGCACCAGTGCTGTGAGTGCTTTGGGCTTACGACCCATGTCACCTTTCATATCACCTGCTTCAAATTGATTCACATCAGTGGGAGTCATCAGCATGCCCAAACTGTCTATGATGAATAATATTTTAGGAGCAGTGTCTTTGTTGTCTCCATGTTCTGCTTTGTATTCTTTCATAAATGTAGATATGGTTTTGGCCACATCATCAATCATGCTAAGATTTAATTTTAATAATTTTTTTTCATCACAATCCACACCCAATGCCTGCAACCAATTTTGATCCAGAGCGTTTTCTGTGTCCACCAACACCACATATATGCCTTGCTTCTGTGCGTGTCTCACCAGATTGCCTGAAGCTATGTATGACTTACCCGATCCTGATTCTCCAGCAAACACTGTGACTTTGCCCAGTGGTATGCCTTTTTCAAAATCACCTGACATCAAATAGTTCAGTGCATAATTGCCTGTGGAAATCCAATCAGTGGGATCATTGAATCCCAGTCCCAATCCTTCAATGGATTTTGTTAATGTTTTTCTAAATTTCGATATGTCGAAAGCCTTTGTAGCCATAAATTTTTTCCTTTTGTTTATTCGCAGTGGAGAACATTGCTGCCCTCCACTACACTATATCACTTTTTATTGTTTTTGTCTAGACCTTATCATTGCCAAAATATCTTCAGCTCTGCTTTTGCTTTCTGCTTTAGGAGCAGTTGCAGCCACAGATTCAGTTTTTGTTTCAACTTTTGCTGTTGATACTGCTATTGGCTTTGGTGTTTCAGCTTTAACATTGGTGTTAACCACTGGGTCTCCAGTTCTAGATGACATGCCTGCTGGACGAAAATATTGTCCAAATTTTTCCAAGTCATACGCCTCGCCATCCACAGATGCTTCAAACATTTCTTTCATCACCTTCAACTCAACCTCAGTTGGTTTTTTAGGCAAGTAATCGCTCATGTTGTACAAACCATGTGTTTCCACTGCTTTGTTTTCATCTTCAGATAACGGTCTGGTTTTTCTAGACCAAGCAGAAGTTGAATAGTCTGCATATCCACCTTTGCTGGTTTTGATAATTTTAAAATCAACTCCGTTGATTTTGTCTGTAGGAAGATCTTCCATCTCAGGATCCATCAGAGCACCTTTTATTATTTGGAATATTTGTGGTCCAATAATAAATCTTCTAACTGGATTAGCTGGTTTGGTTTCTTCATTTAATGGATCTTCTTTTACAAAACCTTGGAAAATGTATGATCTTTTTTTCCAATATTTTCTTCCCATGTCTTCCAAGTTGGGATCTTTGAACCATCCTCTAACTTCAGATAGAATAGGACAAGAGTCTCCATACATTTCCATACATGGCACTTGGACCTGAACTGGTTTTGAATCAGTTTCTCCTTTGATACCATTGAATGGAAGTTTGATCATCAAACGTTCTCTCCAGAAGAAAGTGTTGTTTGAGTCGCCATCTGGCAAGAATCGAACAGTTGATTGTTCACCTTCTTTTAGATTCCAGAATGGATAGATTGCGTTGTCGCCGCCGCTTGTCTTGTTGTTGCCGCTTGAACGAACTTCTTGTTCCTTCAACTTATTGCGGATGTCTGCTAGTGTAGCCATTATAAGCCTCCTTATTGTTTGCCTGTTTATGTTTGTGCCTCACTTTAATATAGCACATATCTTATATACTATATTAATATGTGTATTTAGTCAAGTGTGTAGTTAATGAAATATTAATTTTTGGTAGAATAGCCTGCCAGTTGTTTGATGCGTTCAATCTCTTTGTTCTGACCGCTCTGCAGAGCTTTGATGGTTTCAATGGCAGTTTTGGCACCAGCATCTCCGTATTGTTTCTGCACTGCTGTGATCACTGCTGTTTCACCTTTGGGAAATTTATTGGTGGTGTAGTCGTAAAAACTCTTAACCAATTCTTCTATTTTAGTGGAGCCTTTGTGTAGATCTTGTTTGCTGGATTTATTATCTTCAGAATATTTTTTATTCAATTCCATAGCTGCTTCTTCTGCTGCTTGTCTGTCTTTTTTGATTTCAGCCACAGTGGTGTTTAAAAAGTTGGCCAATTCTAAATCACTCATTTGTCTAATGGTAGGGCCACCGCCTGTGCTTTCAAATTTACTGCGTAATTTGTCTGAGTCCATTTGAAAATCTTCTGAATCCATATATTCTTTCCAGTCTTTGTATTCATCGTGCAATGCTGGAGTGTTGTTCCAAATTTCTTTGGCCAATTCTTCTGCAGATCCTTCGCCTGGATGCGAGGATTCTTTTTTACCTTGTTCGTCTCTGTATTGTTTTGAAATGATTGCATATTCTTGTGGTTTTAATTCATGCACTTGCTTGTTGTGTGTTTTCTTTAACCAATCACGAAATTTATATTCATCTTCTATAGTGCCTTCTGTTTGAGTGGTTTCAATCAATCCCATATCAGCCAATCTAGTGGTGATCCAGTTGATAGGATCGCCATCTTTAGCGGTGTATGTACCATAAGGCATATCTCCATTATCGTGGTAATAGTCGGCCAATTCTGAATACAACTCTTTGTTATTGTACAAGTCATCTCCTGCCTTAAATTTTTTGTAAGCATCTGGATGTTTGTTCAATATTTTTTGCACTTCTTCTTTTTCTTGAGATGCAGAAGATTTGCCTGCATAGGTCTGAGCCTGAGGTGATTGGTTTGGATCCATGTCAGCATCATCTTGCAATGATGTGTCACTGATGCCTGCCATATCCATGGCGTCCTTCAATGTAAATTCTTTGTCGCCCACTTTAAATTTGTCGCCGGGTTTCATTCCTGCTGCTTTGGCTTTTTGCACTGCTTGTGCAAATTGATTGCCTTCTGTTGACATTTTCATATCGCCAGTGTTGATTCTTTTCAACATGTCTGGTTTTTTGTTTTGTATGTAGGCCATGATCAAAGGTCTAATACAATTGTCACTGTCTTTTTTACCAATCTCTCTAATTTGATCATTCAAATTAGGATCATCTATGATGCCTTCTAAACTTTCTAAACCATTCACTCCGTTTACGCCTGCGGGAAAATGACTCTTCATTAATAAATTTAATTTTTCCAATGCTTGTTTCTGTTCTTCTGAGTCAGAGGAAAACAATGTGTTTTCTCCTTCATCAATAACTGAATCTAAAATTTTTTCAAATTGTTCAATGGGATCTAGAGAGGTTTCGATCATGTTGCCCAAAACTTTTTCCACACTCTGTGGAGCAGCATTGGTGTATATCAATATGCCTTGAAAGTTGCCTTCATCAGGAGTTACTTCTGATTCAATGCCATTCTTTTTCAATAGATCCTGTATGGTGAATGCATCTTTGTCTGACACTGGTCTGCTTCTGTCAAAATCACCATTCACATTGTATTTTAAATTTCTTGTTTCTGTGCTGCCTTGATAACCAGACGCTTCTGCATCAATGTCTTCAGCAGTGATTTCTTTAATGGGTCTTTGTGTAACCAGTTTGTATATGTAAGGAAACACTTCTTGCAATTCATTATTGAAAGTTTTAATTGTTAACTCATCAATCCAATTTTCTTTTACATCTTCTGGCACTATAACTTGGTCACTCAGTTTGAAGTTTTCTTTAGTTAGCTTGTAGAAACTTTCTTTTTGTAATCCTTGTATGGTTTCTTTGATCTCTTCAATTCTGTCATTGATCACCACAGCATATTCTTTTAGAGTCTCAGCCATCACAGCAGATCTGTTCACGTAATTTTTAAATTTTCTTAATTTAGAAAGTTCTTCACTCAATGATACAATATGTTTGCCAAAATCATCATAGGGTTTGCCACCTTCGCTCACGTGACGTGCCATTGCTCTAGCACCGTTGATGTGTTTGAATGGATACTTGAATCTTTCACCGTCCACATTTTCTACATAGATGGAAAGAATTTTGTGTGTGCGACCAGCAGCGAATTCTTCATCCACTGCAGCTGAATGCTTGATAATCAGTTTGCTGCTGCCGATGTTTTGAAAACTGGTTTTATTGGTACCAGTTAATGCAGCTTCAGTGACTTCTTTGGGTTGGTTCATATTGCTCAAAAAATTATAATCTCTTTTTTCCAAGTTGCTTTTAGTTATATCTCTAGTGTCAAAGTTTAACATTCTTGACTTGGCAAATTGTCTCAATTCTTTCAAAAAACTAAACCAATTTTCTCTAGCAGCCAAATCTTCAGTTTGACTCAAATCAGCACTGTGTATAACCACTAGGCCGTCTTGTTCACTAATACTTATGCTGACTTTGCCTAAAACCTTGGATCCAGCTTTGAAATCGAAGTCAAAAAATCTTGCTGCAGATGGATCGTTGGTCACTTCTGCGGCTTGGTTACCTATGCTAACCCCCGGAAAACGGCCTCGTATCTTAGCAAAGAGCTCTTTAGACGTGACATTCAAGTTCATATGTGTATTTAGTTGTTGGTGGTGCTGATAAACACTGGCATGGGCAGTATGCGTTCACCACCATCTTCATCATTTTCCACCTGTAAAAATGAATTGTAAATGCGTGGATCCCAGTCCTTCAATATGCTCACAATACGCAATATCAATAGAGTAGCACTGATAAGATCATCAGTTTCTCCTGTTTTGGCTTTGAATCCTGATCCCACTGCCACATAAGTTTTTAATTCACTGATTAACGCTTTGCTGGCAATGCTCATTTTGTTGTTTTCAATCATGCCTTTCAATCTACTGCAGGCACTGATCTTGGTTCTGTGTGTGGTGTTGAATCCTTTTCTAAATTTTCTTATGTGACCTTTTCGTATGGGCTCACTCACAAATAATCCTGGAATGTTTTCTTCTCCAAAGTCACTGATCACCAACAGTGCTGCTTCACCTATGGTGTTGTTTTCCACGCTCCAATATATGTTGGTAGCTGTTTGACTTTTGCATTCTTCTTTGATATAATTGACTATGTCTTTTAATATTTTTACTTGCTGTGGTATAGGAGTTTGATTGTGTCGCCATTCAGCCACTTGACGGAACGAAGGCACTTCAAACACTTGTATAGCAGCATAATCCCCTCCGGTGCCCATGGCAGGATCCAATGCTATCACATAGGTGGCAGCAGGATTTATTTTTTCATACCATCTAGTTTGACCCATGTTCAGTATGGGCTGCTTGCCTTCCAATGCCGCCAACACAATGCTGTTGACCAATGTTTCGTCATAGACTAAAAATTCACAGCCATATTCTCTTCTAAATCTTTCTTCACCTATGCGGCTCAATTCACTTTCTTTCCATTTTTCATCTCGCTCTGGATGTTCATCCCAAGAAGCTGTGTAACCAAAGAATCCATTAATGCCTAGATCAATCTCATTGCCATGTTCGTCAAATTTGTTTTGAGATTCTTTCCAGATCACAGCAAACTCATCTTCATCTGAGTTGGGCGTACTGGTTATAATTGCTCTACCTCCTGTGGCCAATGTGGGAGATATAGAAGTCCAGAATTCTCTAGCAATGGTGGGATTCACAAATGCAAACTCATCACAATACAACAATGATATGGACATACCTCTGCCTGTATTACTGGTTGTGGTGGCAGATACTATTCTTGAACCATTTTCGAATTCCATGGAGCCTTTGTTGTAATTGACCACGCCTGCTCTGATGTGATCTGGACATAATTCATATCCATATCTAATACGTTGCATGATTTCTTGTGCACCTGTGTATTTGTGAGCAGCAATTAAAATAGTTTGGTCAGGATGAAACATAGCATACCATAACAAATAGGATGATGCACATGTGGTTTTGCCACTTTGTCTGGGCAACATGTTCACGTTGAATCTGTGTTTGTGATAGGTTTCCAACAGTTTGTTTTGATAGGTGTAAGGTTCAAATAATAATTTGCCTCTCACAGGATGTTGAATGTGAAAGAAATTCTTTGCAAAATAAAGATAGCCCAGAGTATTGTCTGCACAAGCAGCCAACTCATTCAGTTGTGTTTCAGTATATTTTTCCCTAGTGTGTGCTTTTTTGGTAAGAACACCATCTAGACTTTTGGTACTCATATGTAGTACTTATCTTTGCAACAGTTGTGAGATTTTATAATGATTGACTATTCTAGGTCGATGTCTTCAGTATTGCCATCAAATTGATCTTCTTCAGAATTTACTCTATCCCAGATGTTAGCATTACGTTGACCGTGTTTTTTGATGAATTCATCTTTGGACATTTCAGCAGCGTCTTGCTCTAGGTCCATCAAGTAACCTTTTACAGCACCTTCTTTGTAAGCAGCATAGTCTTGAGTGAGTTGTGCTTTAACTTTTTCTGCCAATGACATCTCATCTTCTTTGACTGCCATAGGATTATCACCAGGTTGGCTGCGAGCATACATTTTTTTAGATTTGTGTAGATCATCGCTGACTGGATCCACTGTGTCTGGCATAGTGGCATATTTAGGATCTGGAGTTGTGCTGGCTTTATATCTGTCATCTTCACCTACAGGTTTATCTTGCGCTTCAATAGGTTTTGGTGCCATTGCCACTTGCACTGGCATTGGTGCTGGCATTGGTGATTGTAATCCAGCGTTTTTGAATATATTGTACAATGCTTGAACTTCATCTGGATTATTACCATACATGTTCACACTGATTGCTGCTGATTCATTGAGATTAGATCTAACTATCTCGCTGGTAAGCTCTTTGGGATTTTGAACCTTGTCAAGTTTTTGTAGTATGTCTCTGATATCCATATTAATATTTATTTCAATTTGCCTAGAGATACACCTTGTGGTTTCTCATTTTTTACTTTGGTTAATGGTGATGGAGAAGCTTTTTCTTCTTTATCCATTACTAGTTTTTCTTTTTTGTTTTTTGCATCTTCTTTGGCATGAGTAATAGCTTTTTTATCTTTTTCCATCTGTTTTAATACTTCAATCACTCTTTTTTGGCCCACATGATCTTGTGCTTTTTTGTCTGCTTGTTCAAGTGGAGATTCCAACTTGGCCACATATGGTTCTTCTTTTTGGTCTGTAGGATAATCTGCATGTTGAATAGCTGTCATTGCTTTCACGTGACTGTTGGACATCTTAGTGACTAAACTGACATATTGTTCTAAAATTTCTGGAGTGGTAGGATATGCTAATTCAGCGTCAAAATATGTGACTTCCATGTTTTGTAACTTTGGAAAATCTAATGGTCTTTCTTGAATAGGGGTCTTTTTTCCTTTGGACAAATTCACTATTTCGTATTTGCTCAAAGCTGTTTTTAAAGTGTCTAGTATATCTGTAGGTAATTCACCAGCAAGACCTAGTTTAAATTTATAGGTTTTTTTGCTTTCTGCTAGTATTTTCTTGAATTCTGATTCCATATGTGTTTATTTATCCATATTTTTAAGTTTTTCAATTAAGCTGTTGCGATCTGTGATCACATAGCCTTCCCCTTGCACCATGTTGGAATCGTCAATTCCACCATCTCTATCCATCTTTTGTTTGCGTATTTGTAGGTCTATCATTTTGAGCTTTTTATCAATTTTGGCAGCTTTGGCATCCAATGATGTTTTAAGCATGTTGCCTGCTACCTCAAATACTCTGCTGCTGTATCTACTTTCCACATTCATGCCCAAATCCATCAGATCATCATAGGCAGACATTGCTTTTTTGGCCACTTCATCCAGCTCTTGATCTGCCATGATACCTAAATCTTTGACCATGGGCAATGCCGCAGTGATCTTGTCAAATTCAGCAATATCCCTTAAAGTTTCTTTTTGAGTTTCTAAAGATTTTTCCTGCTCTTCTTTGTTTTTTTGATCACTCACAATGTTTTGGGATTCTGGTAGATTCAATAGATCTTCTAATTTTTTGGTCATGATAGTATTATTTATCGGCGCTTGTTGCCTTGGTGGAAAATATCGGTTTCGTTGATCACTCTAAATTTTAAACCTTTTTGACGACACCACACAGTGGCAGCCTCCCATTTAGCTCGGTTTAAGATATAACTGGCTTGGTTGTTAGCATTCCTGCCAACTTTTTCTTTTATACTTTGATTTTGTGGTTTGATTTCAATTATTTCAGCGTGCGGTTGACCACCTTTGTCTACATAGTTGATAAAAAAATCTGGCACATAAATTGTGTATCTTCCTGTAAGGGGATTTCTGTAAGGAATTTTCACTGCCTCACTTGCCCATCTAGCTATGGAAGGACTTTCATCACAAAATTTCATAAATGCAAATTCCCAACTGGATCTATACAAAGGATCTTTCATGCCCATGTATTTGTTTGGATTTTTCAACGAAAATCTGCCTTGAGCATAATGTCTAGGCATGATTATACCACTATGTTACGTTTTTCAAATTGATTCTGTGTGTTTTCTACTTTGAATCCCAGTGTAGAAATTTTAGATCTATTCACGTTGAGAATCTCAGTCACTACATTGCTGAGTTGCACATCTGTAATTCCTTTAAGTGTGTCTAATAACACAAACACATCCACATTATCAATTCTTGCTTGTTGTAACAAAATTGTTGCAACACTCACTGCTGCTGTTTTTTCAAATTTTCTTTTTTCAAAAAATCCAACCACTGCATCTACTTCACCAGCTGGCAAACTGATTGGTTCAACAAAATATTTGTCAAAGAAATTTTTAACTTGTTCTGCACTGTCATTGATCTTTGTTTGACCAATATTATTGCTGTAGGTTAATGTAGGCGCAGGCACATCATAAGATTGATTGCTGACATTTTGATTTATAATATCATCATTGATCTGGTACAGATCACTTTCTTCATCTGGTATTGTAATATTTTGTTGACTTAATAATCTAGGATCAATTGGCATATTATAAACCTCGTTTCAAACTTGCCACAGTGGTATTGCCTGCTGCTGTGTTAGTTTTTGGCATTACAGTGTTGGCCAATCCGCTGACTCCACCTCTCTGTATTTGTTCTAGTCCTCCTCTTAACACTTGTAATCCTTCCTGCTTCAATCCATCTTTGCCTAATCTCTTAGCATTCTTAATTGCGTTTGCAATGCCTATGGCTTTTTTTAACAATGATCCTCCACCTCTTGAATTAGATCCTTCTATGTCTGAAAACGGACTGTTACCGCCGCCAAAACCAAGTATGTCAGCAACACCACTGAGGACTCCTCCAGTACCAAGTAAACTTTGAGTCCCTCCACCAGCTAATGATAACGGACTGGGTGATCGATCATAGTGTCTGCCACCAAATCCTTTTGGAGCAATTCCAGCTTGCACTGGTCCTCTGCTGATAAAAACTGTTTCATATTCTATGGTCATCTGGTTTGCTGCTGTGTCGTTGTTGCCATATGCTAATGTGTCACCCTGCCATGCTGTAATCAATGGATTAACCAAGGTATAACAAGTGTATCTTTTTCTTGCCATCTGATATATCTGTATTGAATTAAAAAAAGCATAGGAAGAATCATTATCTAATCCATATCTATATTTGTTAAATTCTTCATCATTGTAAAAACTACCTCTGCTGTATTGTGGAGGCACAGTGCTGTTCACATTGCCTGAGCGATCTTTAGTTCTGTAAGTGCCATCTCGAAAATAATATTGATAATACAATTGCCACATGGCAGTGGTTATTCCATAATTATCATCGTGAAACACAATGGTGATTGGATCATAATCCAGTCTTGTTTGCAATTTTCTTTTTTTATTATACTGTTGTTTGGTAGTGGTGGTGATTGAATACTTAGGTAGATCCACTGATTTGACCAACATGTTTAATTCTTCAGTGACTGTTGAATTAAAATTAGGAAGTGAAATTGCAGCTTTATCATTGATGTTAAAAGATACGTGATATAAAAATTTTTGTTTTGGAGCCAGTCTAAAACTATCATCCACAAACATCCTTGCTGCGTGTTGATAATCTGCTAGATTACCTTTGGGATTGAGAGCTCCTTTGAATACGTTATCTAAAAATCCTTTGATTAAACTAGGCATGCTATTATTTATATGCTGTAAATCTATGCTATGTAAATAAAAAAAGGGGCCGTGTAAGACCCCTTTTTTGAATCAATTTAATTATGGATTATTGTCCGCCGCCTGTGGCTAATGAACTGATTGTTCTGCCTACTTCTGTGCCAATGCCAGTGCCTTTAGGTGTTTGTATGGCATTATCATAGGCTATGGCTAGAGTTACGCTGACGGGTGTGTTTTCTTGATAAGCTAAAGAATTGTAGTTGGCGCTTTCTAAATAGCAACCATACAGTTCAAAAGTTTCTAGAATGTTTGGACTTAATGCGCCATTGCCACCATCTAATATTTCAATTCTAGTTAAGAATTTATAATCAGCTCCTGATGCTGCTGCGGATTGTTCAAAGAAGTCAAATTGTTTCTGTAACTGTTCGCCCACTAATTTTTGAACGTTGTTGTTGACATCTTCTCTTAAATTTAATGTGATAGGCTCCCAAGTGTGTTTGCCAGCTAGATAAACTTTTGAGTTGTACACATCCAAAGTAATTTTTTCAAAAGATAAATTTGGTCTGGTTACGTCCATCACCTGTTTTGTCAATTCTGTGGTTGGTGTTGACACGCCAAAATTTTCCAAAGATACTCTAAAACGATACTGCAGTTTTGGCATCAACAAACCTTGACCCGACGCACTTGCGTTGCTGGCCAAAGGTACTGTTAATTTAGATAGTGTAGATATACTCATTGTTTCTCCTATTAATAGTATTTATAAGTTAATTATAAACCTGATATTTCCCCTGTGTTTTTTAAACGTAACGGTATGTAAATGAACTCAACTGCTTTTACTGGTTCAATTGCTATGTCCAAGTACAATTCATTACGATCTATTCTGGCTGGAGTGTTGTTGCTCTCATCGCACACGACTAAGAAGTCATACAGTGCTCTAGTGCCTACTAACTCTAGCAATAAACTTTCTGTTTGTTGTTTGATTTCATCTCTAGTGATTTTGTCATTGGGTTCAAACACATAAGGTTTAGCTAATTTTTGTAACTGGCTTCTCATGTAGATTACCAATCTTGCCACGTTGATTCTGTCCAATGCTGATGCATTTCTTGCTCTGGTTTTTTGACCATAGTTAACAAGACCTGCTCCTGTGATCACTGTGATTGGGTTCACATTTGAAGAGTACAATGTATCTCTTTGACCTTCATTCAATACTGTGTTCACAAATTCGCCTTCAGAGCTTACAAAACCAACTGCAGAAGCATTAGTAATGCCACCACGTCTCGTACCTGCTGGTGCGAACCAAGGATAAGAAACTTGATCGCTCAATGCAATAGTTCTAAGTATCATGTGACTTGGTGGAACTACAACATCTCTACCAGCGTTGTCACTGGTAAATCCTGATGGATAAAATACACCTAAGTATTCATCTCGTGTGGTTAATCCTGCATCACTGTCTTGCACTGCAAGGTTTACGTTTGTGGCCCACTCATTTAAAGAAGTTGCGTCTGGAGCCAATCTAAATGGAGCATCACCTATTACAAAAGCTGTCAAACCTCTGTCATAGTTTAATGTTACCATTTCTCCAATTAATTCTGGGTAAGCAGGACATGCCATCAAGTTGAACAATCTTGATGCATCATCTCTAATAGCATCGTTGGAATTCAACATTGCTTGTAACTGTTGTACCACAACTGCTCTTTGTGCTTTTCTTCCAAATGTGCCTGCGCCGTTCACTTGGTTTGCAGATTCAGTTTTCCATCTGTGTGGGTAATAAGCAGACATAGATTCTGGGAACCTAGTGTTAGACTCATTTACATTCACATAGTTTCTCATGAATTTTTTCACATTGAATCCGCTTCTGCGTGTGTTGAACAACAACATGCCTTTTGGATACAAGGCTGGATCTGGAGCATCGAAGTCTACAAAGTTACTAGTCAATAATGCTACAATGGTAGCAGGATCTTCACTGAGTGTGCCAGAGGTTCCATATCTTGCATCAGCAAATATGATTCCATTTTCAGTGGTTTGATCTGAATTGTCAACTGCTGTAAATCTTGCTGTGATTGAATTCCATCTGTAAATTTTTGGATAGTTTTCTAAATCACTGGAGTCAATCCATATGTCACCAGTCACTAAAACTGTTTCATCGCTTTGTTCAGTTGGTTGAGTGGCTGAAACAATTGGACCGTTTGGATCAGTGTTAGGAAACGCTGCTGCATCTCTGTAACCCTTCCAAGTGGTACCATTGTGATACATTATGTCAACTTCATCTACCACAGAGCTGTACCATAATCTACCATCAGTAGTCAAACTGGTTGGATTATTTGTGCCTGCTACATATGATAATATTTTAAAATTAGATGCTCTTAATACCACTGGGTTGGTTGACCCGTCAGTAGCATCATCATTGTAAAGATTGTCAGTGGACTCTCCTACAAAACCTGCTAAACTTAATAAATCATCGGTGTCAGTGATTTTAATTTCGCCGCCTAAATTGTGTGCTATCACTATGCGATTCAAAGTGTCCACACTTGCTTGAATGTTGGTAAAGCCAGCTGCATTAATGGCTGTTGCAATTTTGTTAGCATCACCTGAAGCTCCTGCCATTGCATTTGAAGTGCCTGAAGATAAAGTGATTGTTTTTGCTGCATCTAAAGATTCTTGATTAACTTTGGACTCTGCCATTGTGAATGTGTAATTGCCTGCTACTAACTGAGTGGTAATCACACTTGATTTGATAATTGTAGCGCCACCATTTTGTTTTCTTAAAATTCTGTAATCAACTTCATCACTGGTGTTGTTGGAATTTACATACAACGCACCCAATGGTATGTTGACTCCACCACCTGTTCTATCTAAGTTGTACACAGCTGATTCATTGCTGTTGTACAATGGAGCTGCCACATCTTCAAATAGATTGGTTACTCCGTTGAATTTTTTAACTTTGAATCTAGCTCCTTGATTTGGTGCAGTAATCTTGATCCATAAAGAACCTGTAGGTCTTGGATTTGCATCTGTAGATTTGTACAATGGAACCTGTGTGTGTGAAGCAGTGGTCACTGATGGTATGTAGTAAGTGCCTGCTGTGATTCCTAAAGTTGTTAATATTGTGCCTGACACTAGTGCTATTGCAAGATTGTTAGTGGTTGAAAATATTGCCAACGCTGAGTTGACACTTGCTGCTGTAACACCTGATATGCCAGCTCCGTTAATGGCAGTGACCAGTGCGCCTAAAGTTACTGCTGTAATGTTTGTGCCATTGATTGAAAAAGTTCCTGAAAGTGCTCCTGGATTTTGCGCAGAACCTAAAATTGTAGGATGACTGGCTTTCCAAGCGTTGCTGCCAACTAGCACCCAAGTGCCAAGATAATTTTTAAAATAAAGATTATTAAATGTTGTGGTAGCATTGATAAGATAATCACCAATTTTTCCACTTGAACTTTTTGGAGCATTACCTGCAGTGTCTCCTACAAGTTGATCTAATTCTGTAGCAGTGACTACTGTTGGTACTTTGTTTGCAAATGTTTGTCCATTGGTGGCAGTGATTGGATTTGCGTTCCATTCGAATATTCCAAACAATGTGTTACCTGTGTCAAACCAATAAGTGCCTGCAGCAGGATTTGCTTCAGGAGCTGAGGCTGATGCTGCTAACTCTGCTAGGTCAATGTCTGCTCTTACAACGTATGCTCTATTGCTGATTCCTAAGTAAGAGTATGCAGCTTGTAAACCATATTCGTTGGTTTCTCCACCGTGAATTGGATTATTGTTTGAGTCTGTGACAAATACTGCATCACCAAAAGTATCACTTAAATCTCTTTGAGAAGTTATTAAGAAAGGTTTTCCAGCATTGGCTTTTGTGGTTCCTATTGCTGTGCCTGTGGCTGAGGCGTTTGCTTTGTTTTGCCTAGTGGCAATGAAAATCATCGGAACTGTACCTGGTTCCGCTGGTGTATAAAAACTTTCGTCTATTACTGTAACTTGTACGCCTGGTGATACTAGTGCCATATTATTTTCTCCTATCTATGACTTATTTGAATATATTTATTCAGATAGCTCAAAAAGATGCCTGATAAACCCAACAAAAAGGGCCTAAAAAGGGCAGCTAAATACGCTATGAGATCTTTGTGTAGGACCTGTAAACAACGCCCTTGTGCTGTGAATTATCACAAAGCAAACAAGGTATTCTACAGAAGCCAGTGTGAACTGTGCATTAGATACAAAGGCAAATCCATGGGCATACCCAAATGGCAGCAATCTGGATATATTAAAAAGAACGAATGCGATAAGTGTACATATAAAAGCAAACATGATCAACAATTCAATGTGTTTCATGTGGATGGCAATCTAAACAATTGTAGATTTAATAATCTTAAAACAGTGTGTGCTAACTGTCAGAGAGTGTTACAAGCACAAGGTATTAAATGGGTGCAAGGAGACCTTGTACCTGATTTCTAAGATGTGCAATGGTGCTGTTGTTGTCTAATTCTGCATCAAAGTTGCATGTGGCCCATGCCCATTCGCTGGGATGAATGTCTGTAGGCTCAACTCCTACGTCCTGATATATTTTAAACCATAAGGGCAAGGGACTTCTTTTAACCCACCACACTTTGCCACTCACTGATTTGATCATATCTGCTTCATTCAAAAAACGCACATCTGGAATCACCCAATTCATGTGGGGATTTTCAGTAATTTTTTTCTTGAGCAAACTGACCCAAATGCCATCAAAGAATCCATTGCGCATGCACTCAGTGCCAAATTTTTGCAAAGCCAGCCTAGGAGTGATCACACTGCCTACTTCTTTGCTCCAGTATGCATCAGGTTCTTCGCGCCATTTTCTACTTGCGGCTGTTTTTCCATCCAACAATTCTCTATCCCATTCAAACATTTGAGACACTGCATCTTTTAATTTGTCAGCAAATGACATTTTTGTAAAATTATGTTTTTCAACTAGATAGTCTGCAATGGTATCCTTGCCACTGCCTATAAGTCCACAGATTCCGATGATCATATTAAAGTACTATTGTACTTTAAATTTATGTGATTGTCAATGTAATTTTAACCAATTGTGAAGTGATAGCCAACGCCGCCAGCCATTTGCGTGGCCAGTTCTGCGTCCAATCTGTCCATTTCTGCTTGTGCTTCGGCTTTAAGACTGTCCCCATTTAAGGTAGTACCACCTTGTGGACCAGCCACTGTGTTGAATTTGGATCTAGCTTCACCCAACATGTATTTGCAGTTTGCCAGTGTGTAACTTTTGATCCATTCTCTAGCTTTGTAATCCTGTAACAATTGACTTTCAGGTCTGAAATTGTATGCAGACAACAGCAAAGTTTCGTTGGCTCTGGGTCTTTGTAACAGTGTTAATACTTTTGTGGTTGGATTCCATTTGAACTCTATAAAACTACCAAACATTCTACCCACCAATTCTTGATATTGTGAAAACATATTGTAGGTAGCTATGCCACCAAGATTACTGCTGGACAAAAGATAGGTGTTGGTGTAGGCCAAATTGAAAGGTTCAAACAATGTGCCACCGTCTCCACCACCTGAACGTGATCCTACGGATCTTCTAAACAGTTGTTTTACTTCCATAATTTCATTGGCCAATGTGTAACTGTTTTGATCCAAGACTGTGTTTAAAAAAATATAACTTTCCTCCACTGAGTTGTCAGATCTTTGTCTATATCTGCCTAAGGTTCTAGTTAAAGCGGTCTCATAATGGCTGGGATCTAGCTCCACTTCAACCATGCCACCGCCCAGCATGTTTTTAACAAAATCGTATATCTCTTGACGTTGTGTTTGCAAATCGCTCATTGTGTGTATCCTATAACATATTTATCAATGGAGTATGCATGAATAAATATACGCATGCCTAGATTAAGTTTGTACAAGCCAGAAAAGGGTCAAGATTACGCATTTTTAGACCAAACCATAGCTGAAATGTTTACTGTGGGTGGTACCGATGTGTTTGTACACAAATACCTTGGTCCTGTGAACACCAGTGAGGGTGATGCCACAGCCACACAGCCCAACTACAACTCAGTGAAAGAAACCAACATACAAGACCTACTATTCTTAGAAAATAGGGATAGAAAATATGATCCTAATATCTATCAGATCAGAGGCATATACAATGTGAATGACATTGACTTTGACATGAGTCAGTTTGGTCTATTCTTGCAGAATGACACTGTTTTCTTAACTGTGCATATCAACAGTAGTGTAAAAACCATTGGTAGAAAGTTGATGTCAGGAGATGTGATTGAATTACCTCATTTAAAAGACCAATACGCTTTAAATGACTACCAAGTCTCACTCAAAAGATTTTATGTAATACAAGATATTAACAGAGCAGCAGAAGGATTTTCGCCCACTTGGTATCCACATCTTTATAGACTTAAACTTAAACAGATAGTAGACAGCCAAGAATTCAAAGAGATATTAGATTTACCTGCAGAAGAAGGCAGCACAAACACACTGAGAGATGTGTTAAGCACATATGAAAAAGAGATGCAGATCAATCAAGCAGTGGTAGCTCAAGCAGAGGCAGATATATCCAAAAGTGGTTATAACACCAAACACCTATATACGTTACAGGTGGATGATCAAGGGAAGCCTGAGTTAGTGACCACAGACATGAATAATTTAGATGCCAGCACTGCTAATGTTTTAGCTGATAGAATCAATCAAACTCCAGACAAACTTGGATATCAAGGTTATCTTTTGGGAGATGGTTTTGCTCCCAATGGTGAAGTATTTGGCCACGGCATAGGATTTCCACAAGGATCTGAAAAAGGCAATTATTTTTTACGCACTGATTTTTTACCCAATAGATTATTCAGATATGATGGTACACGTTGGGTTAAAATGGAAGATGCAGTGCGAATGACATTGACCAATACCAATAATAGAAATACACAAAAAACAGGATTTATTAACAACACTAATACCACCACAGTGGCGGGCGTAACTACAGATCAACGTCAAAGTTTAACAACAGCATTAAAACCTAAAGCGGACAATTAATCATGCAATTTTTTTACGACGGACAGATACGTAGGTACATCACTCAAATTGTGAGATTAATGAGTAATTTTGCCTATAAAGACGGCAAAGGTGCGTTGACCACCATACCTGTGATGTATGGTGACCTTACTAGACAAGTGGCAAATATTATTAGAGACAACAGTGAAAATAAAATTCCCAGTGCTCCTAGAATGGCAGTGTATGTAACCACATTAGAAATGGATCGCACACGTACTGCTGATGCTTCATATGTGAGCAAATTGCATGTGAGAGAAAGAGCCTTTGACAGCAATAACAAAGAATATTTAAATATCCAAGGAGCAAATTACACAGTAGAAAGATTGATGCCAACTCCTTACACATTGGGAGTGAATGTTGATGTATGGTCCACTAATACAGATCAAAAATTACAAATATTAGAACAAGTTTTAATGTTGTTCAATCCCAGTTTAGAACTGCAAACCACAGATAATTATGTGGACTGGACCAGTTTGACTGTGTTGGATCTTAATGGAATAACTTTTAGTTCAAGAGGTATACCCACAGGCACAGAAAGCGAGATAGACATTGCCACACTACAATTTACAACTCCTATTTTTATCAGTCCGCCAACCAAAGTAAAAAAATTAGGAGTGATTACAAAAATTGTCACCAGCATATTCAATGAGGAATCAGGAGATATTGATTTAGGAATGAGTATGCCTGAGCTGAAAGCATACGAAGATGGAGTGGCTAATAGTGCTAAATCAGATATTAATACCACTGCTGACGGCAAAGTTAATATGAGTAAAGCTGTTAGAACAGATGCAGATGCTGTGGATTTAACTAGTGCGGGTGGTTATGACATAGTGGTTCTTAATAGCGTGGTTCAAATAGTGGACAAAGGAATACTGGGTCAAACCAATTGGAAGATGGTGATGGATCTATATCCTGGAGTGTATCAAGCAGGCATCAGCAGAATACTTTTAGACAGAGCAGACATAGTTGGCACTGTGTCAGGTACATTTGCTGTCAACAGTCTCAATGAAAATCAATTAATTGTGAATTGGGATCCAGACACTATTCCAACCAACACACTATTCAACGGAGTAAGCACCAGAGGCACAGTGGATTATATTATAGATCCAGCCACATTCAATCCTACAGCAATCAAAATTACAGGATTAAGATTATTGATTTTAAGTGACATAGGCGCTGTTGGTCAAGTAGATGGTGCAGATGCTTGGAAGTCCACTGGTGGTGTAGATCTAGTGGCTCAAACCAATGACATTATAGAATGGAATGGTACTCAATGGAACATATTGTTTGATGCCAGCGTGAATTCCAATTCTGAAGATTCAACGGTCTCATTCAAATTCGTTACCAATCTTAACACCGGAGTGCAGTACAAATGGAACGGTGCCACTTGGTTGTTGAGCTTTGAGGGTGAATATCGTAAAGGCACCTGGAACCTCAGTCTATAGCATAATTATTTACATGACCAATAAAAAAGTAATTGGCTGCGGAGCCTTATTCTATAATTTAGACACACAAAGATTCCTATTCCTTCATAGAACACAAAGCAAACAGTCAAATGTGTGGGGACTGGTGGGTGGCACCAATACTGAAGCTGAAACTCCTTGGGAGTCTCTCAAAAGAGAAATCAGCGAAGAAATAGGAGCAGTTTCAATACTCAAAACTATTCCTTTAGAAACGTTTGTCAGCAACGATGAAAATTTTCTTTATCACACATATTTGTGCGTGGTCAAAAATGAATTTTTACCCAAACTCAATCAAGAGCACGATGGATATGCTTGGGTACAATTTGGCAAATGGCCCAAACCCTTGCATCAAGGATTAAGAAACACACTACAAAACAGAACCAATCAATTAAAACTGGAAACAGTTTTTAAGATGTTAAAATTCCTATAATGATCAAAATACTTGGTGACATAATGCTGGATCGTTGGATCATTGGTACTGCTGATCGCATGTCGCCAGAAGCGCCTATTCCTATACTGTTGGAACAATCACAGAAGATTTCACCAGGAGGCGCTGCTAACTTGGCAGTGAATTTGTCATCAATATATGATGATGTGCAATTGTTTGGAGCAGTGGGCAAAGATACAGACGGATATGGTTTAACAAACATTTTAAAAAACACTAATGTGTTTCTTTCCTTAGCTGAAGATGCTGCAATTACCACCACAAAAATTAGATTGGTGGAACAAAGAGGACAACACATATTGCGTTGGGACAAAGAAAAAACATACACCAAAGACAGTTGCTTATCACAGTTGTTATTTTCACTCACAGATAAAAGTATGGTTTTAGTGAGTGATTATGCCAAAGGTGTAATTAAACCACACACTGTAAAACATATTTTAGAAAAAACTCAATGGGTGTTGGTGGATCCTAAACAAAGTGCAGACTACTATCACGGAGCATTTTTAGTAAAACCCAACATGAAAGAATATGAGCAGTGGAATGGCCAGTTTGATAAAGATTCAGCTGTAAAATTTGCCCAAACACACAACTGGCAATGGTTGGTCATCACTGATGGAGTCAAAGGCATTCACACAGTTTCCAAAGAAGGATTTTATACACACGTGCAGGAACCAGTGAGAGAAGTTGCAGATGTTACCGGAGCAGGTGACACAGTGCTGGCTGTGATAGCATATGGAATAAAACAAGGTATGACAGTGCCACGTGCTTGCGAATTGGCTTGTTATGCTGCTGCACGCAACGTGGAAAAATTTGGAGTAGTATCTGTTAGCAAAGAAGATTTAAACAAAGGAGTGGTATGGACCAATGGAGTGTTTGATATATTGCACACAGGACATTTAGAGTTATTGAAATTTGCTAGGAATCAAGGTAAAAAATTAATAGTAGGCATTAACGATGATGCTAGTGTGAGTAGACTCAAAGGAGAAGGCAGACCAATAAATGATATTATAGTGAGAAAACGTCAATTAGAAATGTTGCCTTGGGTAGACGAAGTAGTTATATTTGCAGAAGACACTCCACAAACAATCATAGAACAAATTAAACCAGATATCATTGTCAAGGGTGGAGATTACACAGTGTCCACCACAGTGGGCAATGAACTAGCACAAGTGATCATATTTCCCACAGTGGAAGGATTTTCCACCACTAATATCATAGATAAATTACAATCATGAAAATATTAATCACAGGACACAAAGGTTTCATAGGTCAAAATTTAATGCAGTATCTCACACAGCAAGGTTACACTGTGGAAGGATATGAATATGATAGTAAAACTTTTCCAGACACAATAAGATTTAATCAAGTAATTCATTTGGGGGCTATCAGTAGTACCACAGAAACTAACATAGAAAAAATAATGTTGCAGAATTATGACTTCAGTATGAAATTACTAAAAAAATGTATCAGTGCAGGAGTTCCTTTGCAATATGCCAGTTCAGCCAGTGTGTATGGCAACACAAAAGATTTTTCTGAATCTTCCAATAAAAATCCTAATTCTGCATATTCTTGGAGCAAATATTTGTTTGATAGGGAAGTGGATACAATAATTAAAGACAATCCTAATGCACTCATTCAAGGATTTAGATATTTCAACGTGTATGGACCTTTGGAAACACACAAACAAAATCAAGCGTCGCCTATTACAAAATTTATTCATGAAGCTAAAACACAAGGTACAATTTCAATTTTTGAAGAAAGTGAAAATTATTTAAGAGATTTTATCTGTGTGTCAGATGTGTGTGAAATACATCATCAAATGTTAAACAAAAAGGTAAGTGGAATTTTTAATGTTGGCACAGGATCAGCCACAAGTTTTGCCGAGATTGCCAAAATTGTTGCAAAAAAATACCAAGCTAAAGTTGTTACTGTGCCTATGCCTAAAATATTGACTCATCAATATCAAACTTATACCTGTGCCGATACAACTCTTTTAAATACTCATGTGAGCATCCAATATAAAACCATAGAAAAATACATTGAACATGACTGTAACTAGACCTGAAGGCAAAGTGGACAAAGGTTGGGGCTATGAATTAATATGGGCCACCAATGAACTGTATTGTGGTAAAATAATGGTGTTTACTAAAGCAGGTAATAAGTGTTCTTTGCATTTTCACAAGATCAAGGATGAGTCGTGGTTTGTAAACAATGGAAAATTTCTAGTGCGTTGGATAGACTGCAAAGATGCTAAGATTTATCAAAAAGAATTGTCAGAAGGACAGGTTTGGAGAAATCCACCATTGCAGCCTCATCAACTGGAAGCACTAGTAGACAACAGTTCTATCACTGAAGTTAGCACCGCTGACAGTGTGGAAGACAATTATAGGATAGTACCTGGAGACAGCCAAAAAGTTATTACGCCTGAGCCTCACCCCAACGTAGCACAATAGATCCATTCACTGCTCCGCCTGATATCTTGTAGACATTGATAGCCAACACGTCTGGACCATTGGGGAATGTGCCTCTGCCACCTATGGCAGTGGTGGTTAATTCTTTTAATTCAGCTAAACTTAATGTGTTCAATGATCCTGGTTGACACAAGAACGCAAACACCTGTTCACCTGGCAGTGCAAACTGCGGATCACCAAATTGTAAAGTTATACTAGTGGATGCTGACACCGATGTGGTCAAAGTTTGTGTGAACGTGGCTCTAATGGTTGTCACTGTGCCTAATCTTCTAGTGGTCACAGCACTCACAGAAGTGTTGGCTGGAAATTGAGTGTATGAAGTGGCCACCCTGGTGCCATTGGCAGCTCCTGAGTTGTTCCAACTGGCTTGAGTAAAGAATAAAAAGTTACCTGTGTAATTGGCTCCAGTGCCTGATGCAGTCACAGTCACAGCAAGATTAGTGTTCACTGCTATTGTGGCATTAGCAGATGTATTCATCACTATTCTGGTGTAATTCACTCCATTTACTCTGGCATAAGAAGGAGTTAAATTGGCAATGGTCTGACTGACCACAATATATGACGCTGCGGATAATGTATCTCCTAGTGCAAGATTTTGCGCAGTGTTTTCAGCGTCAGTAATTAAGAAATCTTGTCTACCGTTCACTACTGAGGATGCATAATTTATTGAAATACTGTTTTGCACTGGTGTAGTGACGTTGGTGGAAACTGCACTGGTTGCATTGGCGTTTGAGCTCATCACAATTCTGGTGTAGCCAGATCCCAAATAAGCACGAGTGATGGTGGATATGCTTTGTCCAGCAGTGACAAAAGTGCCCACCACTATTCTATCCCCTACTCTTAATGGAGTAGCAGTGATAGCATCATATGCCGCATTGGTGATGAAAAAATCATTATTGGTGGTTTGAAACGCTCGCGTTCTAAATCCAGAGTTGGCAATGGCTGTTAAGTTTTGTGTGACTGTGGTGAATCCTACAGCATTGATGGTGGTAGTTAATGCTCCTTGTATGGTGGCAGTGGTTGTGGTGCCTGGTATGCCTCCCCAGTTAATAGAACCTCCCAATGCTATCTGTGCAAAACTGGGCTGCCCTCCTGCTGCAGAACTGGCCAAGCCAGTCCATGTGATGTTGGAAGGATTGGCAGGATAATTTCTTGGATTCAATACTCCTTCGATTACCACCGTGCCTGAACCTGTGTCTGTGGTAATTGCCACTTCATTCAACAGCAATTGTGCTCTGTTCAATAAATCTCGCTCACCCAAATCTCCCACCAGTGCGTTGGAAACTGAAGGAGCCAATCTGATCATGAACGCTGTTTGTTTGGCAGTGCTCACACTCAAACCTGTGGCAGCATAGTTAAAAATGTATCCTCGGTCTTCATCAAACATACCGTCTGTCAACAGCGCTGATCCCCAGTGACTGATGGTAGGAGTGGCTGTGCAACTGATCAACGTGACCCCAGCATTAACTAAATGAGATGTAGCAAATCCAGCTGAGTAAACCCTGTTAATACCTGCTGTGAATGAGCTGAACGTGGCTGCTCTGGTACAACCTGTCAAAGTTCGACCTGATTTTCCATTGTAAGATATCAATTCATTGTCCACATAAATCACTCCATTGGTTGGAAATCTAGTGGCATCAAATAGTTCTACAGTGGTGACTGATTCATTGATTGCTGTGTATAATTTAGATATTGCTGTGCGATTTTCTACTTCATATCTCACAGGAAGGTTTGCAGTACGCATGTAAGCTTCAGTGTTGGTATTGGAATTTCTTATCTTGTGTAAGAATACAAATTTACCATCAGCGCCTCGCAACATCCATTCAATAAATCCTGCTGCATACCATGAATACTGCATACCCAACATCTGCATGCGCCATGGCAATATGTCATATCCGCTGGGTCCTGTGCCATCTAATTTGTCTAAATTCCATTGACTTGAAGGAATATATAATTCTTCGGTAATACATACTCTGGCTCCTGTGATATTGTTGGCACCTCGCCAGTCTGGAGTCACAAACATCTGTGTCTGGCTATTAATCTGTGTGACTAAATGACTCATACCTCTGATAACAATTTTATCTCCAACTTTTAATTGATCTTGGAATCTTGTGCCTGTGCCAGCTACTGAATTGCTGTCCACATTGCAAGCCACAACTCCAGTCAATTGATTGGTGCTGCTTCTGCGTACCACTGCCATTTCATATCCATCATATTGATAGAATATTCCATTTTGCTCATCAAAAGCTCCGATGCGCACACAACTACCATGCCAACGTTTGAGAATCATTTTGCAATCAGTGCCCAATTGTGCTGTGGTTACACTAAGCACAACTGCTGATCTAGCAGTGAATCTACGAGCGTCTATCACACTCTCCACAGTGAATTCACCATTGTATTCAAAACTTACAAAGCCGTTGGTTTCTACCACAGCACCTGCTTGCACTCCGTGGTCTGTGTCATCTGTCACAAAGGTGATTAAACTGTTTATTGCTGTGCCATTAGATGTGGCTCCCGACAAGTTGTAACTGGGAGCAAATAATCCTCCAGTGGTGTACATGATGCCTTTGCCTGATTGATATCTGATATATTTTTTGCTCTGTCTAATAGCTTGTGCTCCATGACTAGGATTACCTGTGCCTAACTGCACTCCACCATCAAAAGGTCTGTGTACAAAAAATGAATCTGGTCTGGCATAAACTATTCCAGTAACAGAACTGTCAGTGGTGTTCACAATACCTGTGGTTCTAGCCACGAATCTTATGGAAGCAGCACTAGGCACTGCAGATATCACATGTGGCCCTGTGCCCAGTTGGTGATTGGCTGAAGTTAGATTAATCTCCAAAGCAGTAGTGGCTTCATTGGTTAGAACGAATCTTCCAAATCCTTGACCTGTGTAGTAACTGAAAGCCAGTGATTCCCAAGTGGATGATGTGCTTAAAATTCTAGGAGTGAAGGATCCTGTTTCTCCTGTGAATGATGTTAATGCATCTGTTGTGCTTTTGGCTGCAATTAAAAATACATCATCACCGTAAATAATGTTGTTCCAAGTGCTGCTTGAAGGTAATGTGCTAAGAGTCCAAGTGGTGCCGTTGATAGAAAATGCTGCGTTGGCGCTGCCTGTACTGATGGCTACAAACCTGTTGTTACCGTATGCAATTCCACTCCAGTTTGCACTGGCTGGCAGTGCTCCTGTGGCCAACCAAGTGGCCCCACCGTCTGGTGAATAAGCAGCATTGGTTCCACCTGAAGCCACTGCTATAAAATATATGGAGGTTCCTACTAATCCTGCAGACACACCAGTCCAGTTGGCGCTGGCGGGCAGTGTAGCAGACACCCAGTTGGCTCCACCATCGATACTGTATGCTGCTGCTGTGCTGCCAGTGGACACTGCCACAAATTTTCCGTCGCCATAAGTTACTGCACTCCAGTTGGCTCCACTAGGCAGAGTGGCTGATGACCAGCTTGTGCCACTGTTGACTGACCAAGCAGCAGCGGTGCTTCCATTGGACACTGCCACAAAATATGTTGTGGCCCCAATCTTACCTGCTGCTACTGAACTCCAATTGGCTGCTGACGGCATTACTCCACCCGCCGCCCAAAGTTGTCCATTGGTTGAACGTTGAGTTGCAGTGGCTCCACTGCGTACTGCTGAAAATATACCACCAAAGCCAACCACTGCCCAAGTTCCTGAACCTGTTAAAGTTCTTGCTGTTGATGCTAATTCTGGCGCTGGTTGTGAGGTGACCTGACTCAATATAGTGGTTCCTGGCACTAATCCATGTGGTGCTTGAAAATCTACTTGGAAAGTGGCAATAGCTCCCACGTTCAGTGCAGTACCTAAAGGAATGTTTCCTGTGATGGGTTCACTGATAGACATCGTAGGATAAACAGTGATTGAATCACCTCCGTAGCCTGTTCCTGACACAGTGACCGCATTTATGACTCCAGCTGCGACGCCAGTGATTATCACTGTGGCGTTGTTAGCAATTGCACCATTGAGATTGGTGCCTAATACTGTGATCTGATTGCCTTCTTCATATCCTGTGCCACCATTATTGATTGCAGCAGTGTACACACCACTGCTTCTAGTAATATTGAACTCAGCTCCACTGCCTAGGTGTGCAACATTGTCTGCAGAAACTGAACTGTAAGTTGCGTTGCCTGATGCGCCCACAGGTGAGCCGCTGACAGTGTATGTCAATACTCCACCGTCAGATGTGGTGCTGTTGACTATGATAACAATGTTATTGGCAGGAGATGCACCACCAAAATTGGCACCTGAAAATGTTAATTGTTCGCTTGCGCTGTAGTTTAGTCCAGCCACGCTGCTGCTGATTGAATATGTGCCCGTGCCGCCTGTTCTGGTCACGTTCAATTGGAATCCTGTTCCTCCGGGTGTTCCAGTAGTAGAAGTTTGATTTACATTGTTGTAAGTAGCACCACCCAGCACTGAAGTGCCTGAATATGTGAATGTATCGATGTCATTGCCTGTGCCTGTGGCAGTGACTAAAATGTTGACGTCATTGGCAGGAGATGCACCGCCTAAGTTGGTGCCTAATATTTTTAATCTATCACCTTTTTGATAATTGATTGCGTTGGGTGATGCAGCAGCAGACAATGTCAATGTGTATGTGCCAGCGGATCGAGACACATCAAACCTTGCATATTCTCCCGCTGGAGCCACCAGTGTACCTGACACAGCAGTGTTGGTGTGATTTCTGCCTTTGTAGGCCACGTTCAATTGATTGCTCAAAGATAATTGACTGCCCGCTATGGTGTTGATAGTGGAAGCAGTACCACCCACATCCAATGCCATGCCTGTTTGTATGCCTGACAAGTTAGTCAAACTTATTTGAGTGTCAGTGGTTAAAGTGTTCAATAAAACATTGGTTGTGACCGAAGCCGCGCCCACTGTGCCTGACACGCTGGTACCCACAGGTATTGTGGATGGTCCTGTGACTGGAGAACCCACTGTAGGAGCTGAGCCTGTGTAAACAAATGAAGTGGCGCCTGCTGTGGCTGCCAGCGCTGTGACTATGGCCAGTGCTGTGCCGTTGGTGAACACTGAAAAGCTGGGCTGACCTATGGAAGCACCTGTGAAAAATTGTGCTTGACGTATTTGTATGAAAGAAGTTAATAAACTTTCTTCATTAGTGGTTCCAACTTTGGCACTGGCGTAATATGAGAAACTCACAGAACTGGGTGTACTGTAAACTAAAAAAGATCCTTCTGCTCTGGCAAATCCGTTCACGGTGTTGTTCAATCCTTTTACTGAAATAGGTTGCCCTACAGGAAATCCATGTACACCTGAGGTTGTCACTGTGATCAGCGAACTTCCAAAAAATCCAGTGTTTACAGATGCATCAGTAACACAACTGAGTACAGTTAAATCACTGCCAGGTATCTCATAGGTGGAAGGATACATTCTCAAAAGTCCCAGTGCTTGCCATTTGGTTGGCTGCAGTCCATATTCAAAGTCAGCATCTAACATGGCCTGTGGTGATGCCACACGCATACGTTCTATAGCATCTGTGCCAAATTCCCAAGGTCTGATTTGTTGGCTGGCTTCTTCCACAAAAAATTGTATATTAGCTGAAGCTGTGAGTGTGCTGGTGTCTGCACTCAAATCTATGGTGGTGATAGAATCACTGACCTGCCACCAAGTAGGAAAATCCAAATCACTTAACAAATTGCCGTCACCGCTGCTGCGTCCTTGTTTGTAAGTGACTCTCACAGTGTTGAGAGGATCAGCAAAGCTGTAAAGAATATTACCTGTATCCACATCAGTAATCAACAGTATGGATGATACATCAATTTGTCCTGCCAGTCTAATGGAAGATACTCCAGGAACTTTGGCTGGTATTGCACTGGGACCATTGGTGATCACTGTGCTGAAAATGTTCCACAATGCAGTGTTGGCAGTTGGTCCATCACTTTCTGTGCTAATGCCTGCTGGGAATATTTGTGGTGTTGTGTTGCCATAACTAGGAGACACAGCTATCTTAGTGAGAATATATTGATTGATGATATTGCGTAGATAGGCCTGCCCAGTGGTCTCAGGAGACACATCACCTCGGATCTGAGGTTCTCCGTCTATCCAAAAATAATCTGCTACCTGACGTGATTTTACATTGCCACCATATCTTATATCATGCACCACTGCGTCAATAAAATATCCCACGTCTCTGATACATTTTTGTGAAGCATAGGTATAACCCACATAGGGTGCTATGTTGTTGGCAATATTATAATTGATAAACGCTACAACCTGTTGTTGTAAAAATGATTTGTTGGCTAAAATTAATGCAGCGGCATTGGGATATAACCCATCATCTTTGCCGATACCTGGTTCAAATATAAAATTTTTTAACTGTTTTTTAGCCATTTTCCACTAAGTTGAGTTTGCGCATTGTATTTACCTATCCCCCTAAAGCCACGGAGAAAGCCACGGCTGTACGATCCACATAGTCTTTTCTAGTGATATTATTGGCTGCTGTAGGAGTGTTGACCACGGTGCCGCTTACGAATGCAGCAGTGCTGGCCACTGTGAGTCCTATACTGGTGTTGTTGATACTGGTATTTTTCACCGGCACAGTAGATCCTGTGGCATCTATTCTGCCTAATTCTGTGTTATTACCAGCAGTTTTAAAAATAACGTTTCTCACAGGTTGGATCAATAAATCTGTCAATGTGCTGCCATCGTTAATGGTAGTGATGCGATCAGTGATCAATGAATCATTGACCTGAATATTGTTTTGCACTGTTAAATCTTCACCTATGGTCAAGTCATTGTTGAATGTGCTATTAGCGTTGACCAACAAATTATTTTGAATGGCTACTCCTCCTGCTATCTTTACAGCAGCAATGTTTAAACTTTGCGCAGCAGTGGTGTTTGTAAAAGTCGATACTCCTGCCACTGCAAGAGTACCCAGTAAATTGGTAGCAGCGCCCACTAACAATGTTGTGGTGCTTGCTTGATCGATTGTGATATCATCGGCCGTAATATCGTTGGCTGTGATGTTGTTCACAGTGACATCAACAGCCACAAGATTACCAGCAGCATTCACACTGAATGAAGGGCTTTGAAAGCCATACAACGACTTTAATGGATTATTGACTACTGGCATAAATGTCTAATTTTTAGTGTATTTATCTAAGGCCAGCTGGTATTTTAGCGTGTGATAGGATTCAAAGTTTCAAAATACGTGGCTTGAAATATGCATTTGGAACCACTGTATACAGTGCTGTCGGCGCCTTGTGCTGGGGTGGCTTTCAGTTCCACATATGAGTCATTCACTGTGGCTGTGAGATTGATTAGTTCATTACCAAGATTGCCACGACCGTATATGGTCACAGTGGCAGCATTTGGCCCACCTACCAGTAAACATCTTATAATTTCTTTGTTGTTGGTATCATAGTCTACCATTAGAGTATATTCAGCAGCTGACACAGATGTGAATTGCCATCTATCTATTAAAGTGTCTGTTTGGATGCTTATGAATGGTCCTCCCACTGAAAAATTCAAACCGTTTTTTAACAGTAAAGTGTTTTTTACGCCCTTGCCAAACAAGTTGTTTACATTGAACATGTGTGTATTTACCTGTAAATTGTATTATTTTTTAATCTTCTTTTGACCATGTTTGATCATGCTTTGAACAGATTGTACTATTCTGTTTTCTACTTCTTTATCCATCTTCATAGCATCTTCATTGGCTCGATCTGCGTATTCATCCATGGTAATACGTATAGGACTATAAATTCTATTGTCTTTATTCATGTCGATGATATCAAATTTGTTGTTGGCAGGGTATGATACGTTTTCTGGAAAAGTTGATCCAAATACTACTGTGGCAGTCTTGTCAAATGCATTTGCTATATGTTGACCCAAGCTGTCACAACCTAAAAAATGATCACACATTTTGATCACTGCACTCCATACCCTTACATGCACTTGTTGAGGAGCGGCGATAGGAAAATTAATTTGATATTTGGCAAAATCAATTGCGTATTCAGACATCAATATAATGCCATACTGTTTGCCCAATTGTCTTATTAAACTCATGGTATTTTCTATCTCAAAACTTCTACCACTAACATCTACAAAGTCCTCGTTATCTTTTTTAGATACACGTCCAAAAGGTTGGAACACAATTACTTTTTCTTTTTTAGTTTTTTCTTTCACTTCATTAATCATCTGTCTAGCCATGATTAATTCTTCTTTAGACAAAAATATTTTAGGAATTTCTAACTTTCTTATGCCTTTGTTATTAATTTCTATATCATATGCTTGAGCTATACTACATTTTTGATTGTAATATTCCCAAATTCTGTAAGGTTCAGGTGTAATTAATTGTCTATCTTTTAGATATTCATTGAATAAATTTTTATGCCATACATCATAGGATCTGAAATGCAGTTTAGGATGCCCTTTGTAAAAATCTGTGCCGCCTTCACACACAATAATAAAATCGTCATTGGGGTTATCTATGGCATAATTCTCTAATGCTGACACTGAACATAGAGTTCTTCCAGCTCCACCATTTATAAAAAATGCTTTGTTCATATTAGTTGTTTGCTATGTGAATTAGCTTGCCGTGTTCAGGAAGATATAGATATTCAATTTTAGAATTTTCTAATGTTCTAATCGCATCATCAAAACTTTCTACCAAAGGCTCTCCTCCTAAATTAAATGAAGTATTGAACAATATAGGTATACCTGTTTCTTCTTTAAATTGTTTTATAAGATCATAGTAATGTTTATTCTGTTTTTCTGTGACGGTTTGTATTCTACAAGTACCATCCACATGGATAATTGAAGGAATTTTTTCAGCCACTCCTGGTTGGCAATTTACAGCATACATCATAAATGGAGAATCTTTCATACCACGCAAATCAAACCAATCATGCACATCATCTTGTAACACTGTGCCAGCAAATGGTCTAAAGTATTCTCTCTTTTTTATAATATTAACAAAATCTTTGCCATCCTTGAATGTTGGATCAAACAAAATGGATCTGTTACCCAATGCTCTTGGACCGTTTTCAGATTTGCCTTGAAATATTGCTACAATATTTTTAGCTCTTAAGAGCTTTACAATATCTTTGTGTGTGGCTTCACTCATAAAAATTTTAGGATTAGTTTTGATTGTGCTTTCAATATCTGTAATACTATATTCTTTATCGGGACCTAGATACAATGTATCATGAACTTTAGGAGTCTTGTCTGCAAATATTTGATGATAAAACAGTAATGCTGCTCCCATTGCTGTACCAGCATCATTAGATATGGGTTCAACATACAATTCAACTCCGTCTTTTCTTAGATGTTCTAAATAATAGTAATTTGCTACACAATTCAATCCATAGCCTCCTGATAGCACTACTTTTTTATTATTAGTCATTGCTACTGCCTTGCGAATTAATTTTAAAACTTGAGCTTGAGTTTCTAACTGACAAGCATAGGCTAAGTCTCTACGGTTTTCTAACTTGGTTACATCTTCTTGCTGCACTCCTGTAGGATCCTCTAAAAAATCAAATAATTGTGAGTTCACTAAAGCAGCGTTAGGATAGGTGGGTAATATCAAATTTCTATTTGATAGTTCTACTAAAGAATCAGTTTCAAATAATTTAGGAATTTTATGATTGGGTTTACCATAAGGAAACAATCCCATTGTTTTTCCAGCCTCAATAGGCATAAATCCACAATATTGTGTAACTGCTTCATACACTTTCACAATGCCAGCTCGATCGCTGAACACTGCTTCATGAGTTTGACCAGATTCATCTGTAATCTCTGAAGGAAAATTTTTCAGCACGCAACCTAGCACTGGTTCTCTAGTACCATAGTGTTTGTACAATGATTTAAATTTAGCTGGATACGCACAATCTATAATAGATTCAACTTCCCACACAGTAATCGGACCTTGCAAACTATTGTTTATGCCAAGGAAAGTGCCAGCTCCATCTACTATTACGCTGACTGCACTGTCCCAACCTGATCTATAAAAAGCACAAGCAGCATGTAGTTTGTGATGCACATGACTTAGATCAACCACTTGGGGATGATTCATCACATCTGCTTGACGATTTATTAACCCTAATTTTCTTGCTAATCCAGTGTACACGTCATCTCCGGTGAAATCAATACGACCTGCTGTGTCTTTAATTTTTTGAGTGTGTGCGACCACAAGATAATCTATCTTATCAGTATATTTCAATATTTCAACCATGGATGCAAAAGGACCTCCATCGTATTTTGCTCTGCTTAATCTTTCTTCCTCAATAGAAAAAACTACCTTGCCATCTTTTAATAGACACACTCCGCTATTGTGACCACGTGCTATGGCAGCAATGTATCCTGATGTTTTACTTGTCATCTTTGTTTCTTCCCATGATAGTATTGATTGCATAATCTTCTATTTCTTCATTCATGGACATGAGGATCTCGTTTTTACGAGAGATTCTTTCATCCATAGTAATTCTAATAGGATCATATTCTCGGTCTACCTCTCCCATGTCCATGATATTAAAATATTCACATTCGGGATAACTGGTGTTGATGGGATATGTAGGACCCAACACCACTGTGCTAGGAGTGCCAACAATATATGCTAAATGTTGTCCTACACTGTCACATCCAAAGAAATGATCTGCATGTTTGATTACTGAAGTCCACTGTCTAAGATTTAACCCTTCAGGCATAGCAACTTCATCTGTGTAGTTTTGATTCTTAAGTTCCAATCCAAACTCAGACATCAGTATTACTGCAAAACCTTCTTTTTGCAACTTCCCGATAAGTTTTTTTACATCTTTGTATTCAAGACTGCGTCCTGTTTTATCTATAATAGTTTTATCAATGTGTTCTACGCCTCTACCAAATGGTTGAAAAACAATTGTTTTTTCTTTTTTAATTTTAGTTTTGATCTCATCTATTACTTTTTGTCCTTGTGCAATTTCTTCTTTGCTGAGCACCACTGTGGGTTTGGGCAAAGATCGCACTCCTTTGTTGTTGATCAAGATGTCAAAGGCTTGTGATAGATTACATTTTTGATTATAGTATTCCCATACTCTGTATGGTTCTAAACTCACCACATCTTTACTCTGCAGTTTGGAATGAAATAAATTTTTATGAAATATATCGTAAGTTTTTTTATCCAGCAAAGGATGGCCTTTTAGTATGTCCACTGCACCTTCACAGATTACCAAAAAATCTTTATCTGATGATTCTTCTGCATATTTTTCTAATGCAGGAATAGCACATAGGATTCTACCTATGCCACCATTGAGGAAAAATGCTTTGGATCTATTCATATATAAATGGTGTGAGCTTACACACGTTATTATATATCAACGTATATGTATGGATGAATTATTCTTGATTTAGTATGTTGGTACTGGCAAAACGAATGGAATTTTCCAATGTTTTACGTTTGCATACTTTACTGGAAGATTTTCTAACCAAGTTTTATAGGTCTCTAATTGGCCTCTTGCTTCATCTGTCAATTCTTGATTGCTTTCTAAAGCTGTGGTGATAGAGGCAATTTGCACTTGCATTGATGCTAAGAAACTCGCTCTGGTTAATGCATGTACTCTAAATCTAGGTCTTACAAAATTACCGTTTTCATATTTCATATCTAAAATAAAATATTGTTGTTGAATCATGCCTGTGTTGTCATCCCAACCATAAGTAAAAGTTTCAAATTCACCCGCGGCATTTCTGGTAGGTAAAGTTTCTGTGTAATTTTCTACAGGACCTGTGTCATACATGCCAGTGAGATATGCTGCTTCAAAAGTGTGCGTTGATGCATCCATCACATGATAGGTATGATTGGCTTCTGTAGGTGTGAACATTTGATCAAGTTCAGCCATGGTGTCAGCTGATGATACTACTCTTTCAACAACTTTACTTGTGCTGTCAATGGCAACTTTTATATATTTTGGACCTTTATAAGTGGCTGCATATGTGTTATTGAGTGCAGTGGTGTCCACATAGGGTTCATCTGCCAAAGGTATTGTAAAATTTTTTGTTATCATATTTTATTCCTTGTTACTATTTAGTGTATTTATCAACATATATCATTAAGAAGCAATAAATCTGATACGCATGCCGCCCCAGCCGCCTCTGATTCCGTGATCTCTCACATCTGGACATGGTTGTGGAGGCAGTCCACCTGCTCCAATAGGCAAGTAAGCTGAACAGCCTTGCATTTCATAACAGCCGCAGGATCTGTCTGATCTCCAGCAATAGCTGTTGAAAGATCCTCTGGTGGGCTGTTTGTTGACTCCTGCCAACGCTCCAAAATAACTGGGCAACTGACTGCCTGACATACCACTATTGTGTATACCACCATCATTGGTTTGAAAACTCACTCTAGCACCTTTTTCTGCAAACATGTAAGCTGGCAGAGGCGCATGGTGAATGGTTTGACAAGGACAAGTGGGATAACAACCTAGGAAAGTTGAACATCCAATGGTGCCGCAACAGTTGATGTCACCGCCATAGGCCAGTGCTTCCCAACCTCCTGCACAATGATTGCACAAAATACCGCAGTGGTCATTGATGGGTCCAAATCCGCAAAATCCATTGGCATAAAAACAACACCACATGCTGGTGCTGGTGCTGCAAAAACTGGTGCCACCTCGGCCACCTCTACTACACAAACAACCGTTGGCAGTGGTGCTAGTCCAACATATTGTGCTGGGATCACCACAACCTGAAAAACATAAATCGTGTGCGTAGCGAGGGAAACCCACACAGCCACACACAAAGTTGGCAGTGTCCACTTCAATACTTTTTCTAGCGTAAGCGCCTGCATTGCCGGGCAGTCCTCCACCACAACAACACATACGAGATCCAGATCCACCTGCGCCCCAAAGCTCCACAATGGCACAACCTGCAGCTGGTGGCTTCCAACAGAAGCCGTTGCAGTATTGTGTGTAGAATGTGCCGGGTGAAAAGGCATAAATCACACCTTGTTCTAGGTTGGTTTCAACCACTTCGTAACTGACTCTACTTGCTAATATACTTTTTAATCCTGGCATTAGTTTAACCCCAAATATCCTGTTCCCACGTATTTAATTCTAATTATACCATGACCACCTCGGTAGGCATGATCTCTCACATCTGGACATGGATGTGGTGGTGGTCCACCATGACCAGGAGGCACAAACGCTATGCAACCGTTCATGTTGTAGCAACCGCAATATCTATTTCCAGTCCAACAGGCTGAATAGTTTCCACCATGTGTTGGATTTCTAGAAACCAATCCTAAAGTGTGAATATAACCATACAATGATCCACCGCTCCAGTTATAGGCTCCATTGTCCACATCGTTGGTGTATGTGACCCATGCTCCACAGTCTGCATACATTTTGGGTGGAGTTCTCATGTGATACCAGAATGCACAAGGACATGTGGGCAAACATCCAAAGAAACTCACACAGCTGAATCCACCTGCCATGTTGCAAGTGCCGCCGTATGATTGAGCTTGGTGAATGGCACAGCCCGCGCCTCTGTAGTTACAAATAATTCCGCAGTTTTCACCTGCTGTTTTTGTGTTGCAAAATCCGTTGGCTCCAAAGCAGCAATAGGCTGATGGAGTGGTAGAACAATAGCTGTATCCACCTTGACCACCTTCTGCACACATACATCCGTTGGTGCCGTTGCCTTGCCAGCAGATACCCGTGCTTTCAGATCTGCCTCTGTAGCATAAATCGTCTGAGTTACCACAGCTTATTCCTGTTTGACCTCTGATGCAGCAGCCCACTGTCACACTGACAGTTCTACTGGAGTAAGCACCTGGATTGCCTGGCAGACCAAATCCGCAGCAACACATTTTTGCTCCAGATCCACCTGCTCCCCATATCTCTATGGTAGCTGTGCCTGTGCCTGGTGATATCCAACACACACCGCAATGAAAGTTAGTGCCCACTGCTGTGCCGGGAGAATAAGCCCAAATTCTGCCTTCTTCTACGTTTGATTCCAATCCTTGCAACTGGAATGCTAATTTAGTTTCTATCAATGATCTCAGTGTTGGCATATGATTATCCTGCTATCCATTTAATTCTGATTGCTCCCATACCACCTCGCTGTGCGTGATCTCTCACGCCTGGGCATGGGTGTGGTATTCCCCCAGGAAATCCTGGCGGTAATAGATGTTGACATCCTTCATTTTCATAACAACCACAATTGCCTGAAAATCCCCAACAAGTGGCCATTTGAGCTCCCATTTGTGGCCATCTGCTGGCAGCTGCCAATGCTTGAGCATACTGACCTCTGCCTTGACCTGACCAGTTGGCAAAACCATTGCCGTCATCTGAATTGTAAGATACCACTACTCCGCATTTGGAAAAATATCCTGCAGGACCTTGCACGTGAACATTTGATTGACAAGGACATGAACTGCCTGATGCTCCAAGGAAACTCACACAACTGAATCCACCTGGACAATTTAAATCTCCACCGTAGGACTGAGCACACCATCCACCTGAACAGCATTTGTTGCACACAATGCCGCAGTTGCCATCTAAACCTATACTGCTATAAAATGCGCCTGATAAAAAACAGCAATAGGCATTGGTGCCTGTGCTGCAATAAGAAATTCCACCTCTACCACCCTGAGCACACACACAACCTTGTCCTGCACCTGTGCCAATGGGATAATAAGTTACGCCTGTGGCATCTCCACATCCTCTAAAACACAGTGCGCTTGAATTGCCACATGAATTTCCTACTTGTCCAGAGATGTATCCACAGCATGATAAAACTACAGTTTTGCGTGCATAAGCACCTGGATTGCCTGGCAGACCAAATCCGCAACAACACATTTGAGCAGCTGATCCTCCAGCTCCCCACAATTCAATTATGGCTGTGCCTGATTGACAGGGTTTGAAACAGATACCATTGTTGAAAACTTCAAAGTTGGCTCCCATGGAAAAGTGAAAGATTTGTCCAGCTTCCACATTGGTTTCGGTGACCTGTGGAAAGTCAGATCTCTTAGTTGCAGTGAGTGTTTTTAAACTTGCCATTCTTTCAAATCCTTTTCTGGTATGTGATGCTGTATAAAATTTATTTTTATATTATACTGCGCCCACAATCCAACCGTTAGTAACCCCTGTGTAGATCAAAGTCACAATTGCTTGATTCAAGTCAATTGTTAAATTATCAGCTGCACCGTTGATTAATGAACCATTTCTAGCCACGGTGATGTTGTTGGTGCCTGCAGCACTGCCAACATCTATGATTTGAATGGTGTCATTGTTCAACAAACTTGCATTCAGAGGCAAAGTGATAGTAAAAGCACCAGCTGAGCTGTTTGCTAAAATTCTATCATTTACCACTGCTTGATAAGTGGTCGTAACTTCTCTGATCACTATGCCAGCGGTTCCGGTTGTTGATATGTATCTTCCCATGTTTTAGTCCTTTTGTTTGCTTGTATTTATGCTATTGTATGTAATATTACAGCGTTGATGTTTCAATGCCGTAAACCACCACACTAGCGTTGCCCCCTGATGCGTATGCCACTAATCTCTGTGATGCTGCCAAAACTAAGCCGGTTCTTTCCAGCACTCCTTTGGATAGCACTTCCACATCGTACTCAATCCATTCAGATCCGTTTGCGTTTGGTGTGTCTGTCGTAGCCACAGCCAATCTAAAGGTCTGAGCCTGATTGCCTCGATTTAGGAAGTTCACAGCAACCACTGCAAACGTATCAGCTGGACAAAGGTACACTGTGTTCAAAGCAGCAGCTCCTAAGTTCGCTGCTCCCAATCTTCCTGTTGCCATTTACTGTTCTCCTTTTGTTGTACTCTAGTTATCCTTGTAAGAAATACCCCAATGCTACGGGTGTTCCTTTTATCCCTTTTGTGAAATTCACAGGGGAATCAAAGTTTATTGTCACTCCAGTGGTGGTCTCAATGGTATTGCTGAATATTGTGATCAAACCTGCAGTAATCTGGTTCACATTCAAACTGCTGGCTCCACCACCGATCTGACTAGATATATATGTTCTAATCGCTCTCTGAGTGGGCACGATTTGGTCACTGTCAGCTGCCATTGTACCGTCTGTGGAGAATTCGTTGATGGAAGCACTGGTGCCTCCCAATACTAATTCACCCAACTGAAGTTCTTGTAATCCTGAAATGTTGAATGCATCTGCATTCAATGTGGCAATACCTGTGCTTTGTTCCACGGAGAATAAATCACCTACTCTAAAATTACCATCTTGATCTGTGCTGGTAAAAAATACTCTGCCTCCACCATTCTCCACAGTTTCGTTGTCACCATTAGCTGCTTGTAAAGGTATGCCAGGATAATTGGTTGAAACAAAACCACCAGTGCCAATGTCTAAGAAATCATGACCAGTCAATCTAATTTGTGAATATCTAATTTTAATTGTGATAACAGTTCCATGTGGTGGAGCTTCTCCTACTCCTATTTGTGGACTCACTTGTAACAATGCTGTGAATGGATATTGTGTGCCTAAAAGATTTTGCACAGTAACCAATTTGTACCATTCGCCTGCGATGGATGCAAACTCCACATTGGAACCTGCTTGAGGAATTTGTGTTAATCCTTGCACTTGAATGAAACTGCCGCTTTGTAAACTGTTTCTAAATCCACCAAATGCTGTCACTGTGCCTGCTGAAGCTATGTACGTGCCAAAGCTGGTGGTATTCAATCCCACAGTTAAAGCCTCATCCACATACAATTGGAATGTGGTTCCAGTGAGTGATTTAGTGTAAAACCATGTGCCACTATTGATTTGGAATATACCTGCCACATTGGCAAAAATAACTTTGGTTCCATCTGCGTAACCATGAGCAGCACTGGTGGTCACCACACCTGGATTAGCGTTGGTGATGCCGTTCACAGTGCGTACCACTCCTGTTTCTGTCACAGTGGTTATTGCTGTGAGGTAGGCTGTTCCTCGGTTGGTAAATGTTGGTTGACCCAAAGCGCCATCTCCATAGAACACTTGCACTGGTGCTTCCACAGTGTTGCTGGGATCCACAATGGTCACTGTGGGAGTGGTTACGTGTCCTGATCCTGGCTCAATAATTCTTATAGATGATATTTTTTCAGTGGTGACCACTGCTCTCGCAATTGTCGTGACTCCTGATGCAGGAGCGCTCACTATGATGCGCGGCACATATTCATATTGGGTAGTGCCATCCAATGTAGCTTCCACTACTCTCACACTCATGGTGCCTGAAGCAGTTGAAAGTGTGACTGCTGCACCACCTAAGGTGGTACTGATGGTGAATTGTGTGGCAGAGGAAACAGCTTTCACATAGTATTGAGTGTATGTGCTGATGCCACCAAATGTTGGTCCATCAAACTGCACTGCTGCGCCCACGTACAATGCTGAAGTGGATGCACAAGTGATTACATCTGTGGTTACTGTGGTGTTGGTACAAGTGGTGTTCACCAAATGATCCCATCCTGCCTTGTGTACATACATGGTGCCTGCGGCATCTGCTGTGATATCAAACGCAGTGCCACCTGGTGTGGTGCTGATGGTGAATTGTGTGGCTGAAGAAATAGTTTTCACATAATAAATGGTTGGGTTGGTGGCTGTGGTGGTTACTCCGCCAAATGCTGTGCCACTGAACATCAAAGGCATGTTCAAATCTAAGTTGCTGGTGCTGGCAGTGGTGAATCTATCATTGGAAGCAGTGGCAGCTGTGACTGTCATGCTGGGGAATGAAGGTCTGGCCACTTTGGTAGCTTTTGAACCTGCATTGAATCCCACAATGTATGCATATTGCCCTGCACCTAATCCTGAAATCAACCATATGGCTAAACCTGTTAACTCAGCAGCCAATGCTGTGTCAGTGTTGGAAATTGTTACAGTTTTGTCTGTGCCGTTCTGTGCCACGTTGGCAGAAGAACTGTATCCGTCACCACCATAGTTGCTTTCAGGTGATGTGACAGTTTCATTCAATCTTATTTCATACACACCACCATTGCGTATGGTAGCAGTGGTGCCTGTGATGCCAAATCCATCTCCAGATATTGTATGCACTGCTGCTGTGGTGTAGTTGGTACCAGCATTGGTGTATTCCATTGCTAATATTCTATTACCATCTGTGAAAGTATTACCTATGGTAGCGTCTGTGCTCTTGTTGTCCACAGTACAAGTGATTGGTGTTTCAGTGACATCTCCACCTTCAGACACTGATCCGAATTTACCATAAGAATTGTTACCATTGGTGGCTCTTACTTTTCCGCCATTTTCAGCCAAATAGCCAATGTGATTGTAATATGAAAACACTGATACTAATTCTGATCTGCCCAAGTTGGTCACCCAGAATCCAATACCGTCTGATAAAATTTGTGTAAAGTCGTTGGCCACTACGGAATCGTTTCCACCGTTGTGTAATGCACCATCCACTTTTAATCCCACGCAACCTGAGCCGAATGTGGATACGTTTTGCACATAGGGTGATTTGTTAGTGATCCACATATCTTCATGTGCTGGTCCCCAACCTGCATCCAATGATACATAAGCTCCTGCTGTGGGTCTTTGAGTGCCATAGCCGTTGGGCGCAGATAATGTGCCTGCCAATCCTTGCAGGGTGCAGTTTCTTAATCCTGTGCCGTTTCTCATTAAGAACATGTTGGAAGTGACACTGCCTGACACAGCAGTTTCGTAATATTTGGCAGCTATCAATGATTTCCAATTGCCGGTGTAAATTAAATCATGACATACAGCATCCACATATTCTCTTATATCTCTTTTGCAAGACGCTTCATTGGCTGCTGTGAAATAAGTGTAGAATGCACTGGAAGCATTGGTTTTTTTACTGTATTCTACTATTTCTGTGGCTATGTATTCTTTGTTTTCAATCAGTCTCAACACAGCATCTGTGTAACCTATTGCAGTGTTGGGTAAATTAGAACCTGACATCACAGGATTAGAATAAGTGGTGCTGTCATCCAATACGTTGTAACCAATATAATCATAAATGTCATCCACAATGGCCACTGCTGAAGTGGCTGCTGCGTTGGATCCTGCTGGAAGGTTGGTATTTTGTGCTCCTGCCTGTGCCACGGTGCCTGCACCTATGGTGGTCACTGTGAATGTGGTAGCTAAACTGGAAGCTCCCAACAAACCTGAGGCTATGGTCAGGGTGTTGCCTGCGGCGTAACCTGATCCTGCATTATTAATAGTGAATGATGTGATCGCTCCTCCAGCTGCTACTGTGGCGTTAAAAGTTGCGCTGGATCCTGCACCACCTGTGACAGCCACTGCTGTGTAAGTGCCTGCTGTTCTAAGTGCATCTAATGCTGGAGTTGAGACAACTCTAATATAACCTGCAGGCGTAGGTGTGATCGCTGTGTTGGTAATGATGTCATCAATTATATTTTTTAATCTATCAATGCCTGTCAATGAATATGGCACGTCTTGTACGTCCACATAACTGGGTGCAGGTCTGATATTGGTGCTTCTTAATTCATCTCCCACAATAGCTGTGCTTTCACGCACATATAAGGGCAGCACTTCAAAAAATGTTCCAGTTTTTACAAATACGGTGTTGTTGGCAATTCTTTCTGCTGGCACATCATCAATGTCACCAGCTGTGATGCTATCAATCACAATGTTCATCAATGTGGTAATGATGCCAAATGCTTCTGGTTCTTCTATTTTAGTAGCGTCAATCACTTGAGGCACAGTCGCTTGTAATTCTACATAAGCGTTGTCATTAGATATGGCAGCATCAATCACTGTTTTGGCAAATGTGATTGCAGCACTGGTTTCTACTTCTTGTCCATACACATAAGATCCACTGCCAGTGTAGTAGGAAATTGCAGCCAATCTGCTTTTTTCGTTGCCACCATGACCTAGATCAAAAATCACAGCGTCAATAATTTGACCTATGTCTCTCAAACATTTGGTTTGATCATATTTTAATTTCACTGTCATTGTTCCTGCTGCAGTTGAAAGTGCGACTGCAGAGCCTGACGCAGTCAAACTCACTGAGATATTAGTAGAAGTTTTTGTTATGATATAATATTCTGTTGAAATGTTGATGCCACCAAATGTGGTGCCAGTAAATTCAACTCTCATGCCCACTCTTAAATTTGCAGTGCTGGCACAAGTGATTAGATTAGTGCTTGTGGTGGTATTGCTACAAGTGGTTGTGTATGTGGCATTGATATAAGCCACGGTTTCTCTTTGCACAAATGCTTTGTTTCTCAATAATAAATTTTTTGCGTTAGGATACAACGGTCCTTTGTCTATCTCTTTAAGACAATACTGAATGGTTTTCCAAGGTTGATTCAATGTGGCACCATAGTCTGGAGCTGGTGCGTCCACACCTGAAAGAGCCACATACCATACGTTGTTAATTTTTCCAAAGTAACCCCACTCAGGCAATGTGCCTGCAGAATTCACTAATAATGTTTGACCTGAAAGTCCAATTGGCAATCTTGTTGGACCTGACGGGCCATACAATAATAAATCTCCCTGTGTGGTAAGTGCTGAGCTTTCTGCACCTCCTGATAATAATTGCCAGTAGGTGCCTGTGTCCACTCCTGCTCCTGGTGCATAATCAGGTTGAGTAATTATGGCAGGTCCCACGTTGTTGGAAGTATGTCCTAATATACAAATGTATGTGTTGTTGGCGTTGATGATACCTCGCACCACATCACCTTTGTCATACAATGTGCTATTGGCCCAGTTGCCTTTCCAATAGATTCCTTCATTGAGTTTGCTCCAATAAGTGACATTGGGTGGTCTGTTGCCAATGCTGTCTAGAATACAAATATAAGTGAAGCCACCCAAACGTGCTACGTCGCCAGTTTTGTATGCAGTGCCAGCAGAGTAATCTCCAATCAAACGGAATCCTGTGACAAATAAATCCCAATCAACAGTTACAAAAGTGCTGGGATTTTTATTAATACTGTTGGTCTTGGCCACATATCCGTAACCTCCGTAGGTCACAAAGTCTCCTATTTGATAATTTGTGGCTGAACTCCATGAATCTTCAAATTCTAATCCTGGTACAAACACAGCCCAGTTGGCCTGATCTGCTGTGAGTGTGGTGCCGCTAGACACGTGGAAAGTGGTACAGATCCAAAGGCTTGGTCCCCACTTGACCACATCATTAATTTTGTATCTGGTGTTGATAGTCCAATCTGTTTTGTATTCTATACCTTTGTGTAGATAATCCCATTTGGCTTGATCTGCTTCCAGTCCACCACCCAATGTAGTGGCAGATACATTTGAAGTGTGACCAAGATTACAAGTGTACAGTTGTCCACCATATCTTACCACATCTCCTAATTTATATCTAGTAAGAGCGGTCCAAGCATTCAACCAATTGAATCCTTTGGAGAACACTTCCCAGTTGGCAATGTTATTTTCTAAACCTAATGCAGCACTAGCAGCAGATGTGTGTGCAGTGATACAGGTGTAGATGTAGGCTCCATACTTGACTAAGTCGTTTACTTTGTATCTAGTAAGAACTGTCCAATCTGATTTGTAATCAAATCCTTCTGAAAATAAATCCCATTTGGCTTGATCTGCTTCCAGTCCTAGTGCAAGGGTGGCTGCTGATGTGTGTCCTTGGTTGGCAATGTACAAATATCCGCCATATTTTACAATGTCATTGGGTTTGTATGTGGTGTTTAATGACCAATCGTTTTTCCATTCCTGACCATCACTCATCAGGTTCCAATAGCCAGCAGTTAAATTTGTTTGGAATACTCCGCTGGTGTGTCCCACCACACAAATATAGGTACGACCACCGTATCTAATTACGTCATCGATGAAATAGGTTACTGAAGTGATCCAGGCTCCCTTCCAAATAAACCTAATCCTACCTAATTTAAACTCAGCCATTTTTATGAATTCCCTGTTATGTTGTTATTTATCATACTAACTACCATATCCATTGCTTGCATCAAATACGCTGACAGCATCGCCTTCATCTAGAGCTGTGGATGCTACACCACCCAAGAAATAACTCAGCGCTAAAGGCGATCCTTTTACTCCACCTTTAATATTTGCTGTGACTTCAATATTAATGGTTTCTCCACCCACATTCAATATGTTGGTGTTTTGTATCTGAATAGCTCCTGCTCTTAAACTGGACACGTTCAACACAGATCCACCACCTTGAATTCTACTTTGTAGATAAGCTATAAATGCTCTTTGTGTGGGCACTATGTTGTCACTGTTGGCAGCCATGGTTTGGTCAGTGCTGAATTCACGGATCACTGCTCCAGATCCACCCAATACCACACCACCCAATGCTAGTTCAGTCAGTCCTTCCAATTGGAAAAAGTCTGCAGCCAAAGTCACAATACCACTGGACTGTTCCACTTTGAACTGTTCTCCCACTCTAAAGTTACCATTTTGGTCAGTGCTGGTATAGAACACACGTCCTCCACCTGCTTCAACCACTTCATTGAATGGTTGTGGTTCATAACCTGCTGTGAAACCTTGTGAATATATTTGTGGATAGTTGGTGGTCACTCTGCCACCAGTACCAATGTCTAAAAAGTCATGTCCTGTTAATCTTACTTGACTGTAGTTCTGTCTGATTGTAATCACATTATTGTGCGGCGGTGCCGAAAATGCATCCACTCCTGGACCTATTCTCAATGTGCCATAAATGCTGGGCTCTACTCCACCTATCGTTACGAAGTTACCCAGTTTAAAAATTACTCCTGGAATACTCGCAAATGACACGTTATCACCTGGACTAGGTAATCTAGTTAAGTTTTTAATTCTTAAAAATTTTCCTGTTTGAAATTTATCTGCTAATCCATTTCCTGACACCGTGGCTGCTACGTTTAAGAATCCTGTGCCTCTGTTAGTAAAAGTAGGTTGACTTAATGTGCCATTGTTGGTGCGCACTGTGAACAAAGCTTCTATGGTATTGTTATTATCAACTATTGTCATTACAGGAGTTTGAGAATACCCACTGCCTGGTTCAATTAATTCTATAATACTCAATCTTCCGCCATTCACTCTTGCTCTTCCCAATGCCCTTGCACCGTATCTAATCAATTTAATTGTGTTTCCTGCAACATCTGTCAAAGGAATAAAACAAGGACCATTTACTGACCCACCAGCAATCTTTACATAATCTCCTGCAATACCAGTCAACTGAGTGCCCAATGTTTTCCAATGTTTGCCATCTATACTTTCTGCTAGATCTCCTGATTCGGTCACTGCCACAAAACATCCTTGACTATAACTGATTGTGTATTGATCTGCTTCTGGCGGTAATTCACTAGGTTGCCACACAGTGGGGGTAGATGCTATCACAGTGGCTTGATTGGCCAATGTGTAATAAAATCTATTGCTCAGCGTGCTGGAGTCATTAGGATTATCATTGCAGGCTGCCACAAATCTATTATTGCCATACACAATGTCCTGCACATTTATTCCTACGCTGCCAATGTCAGGTCCTGGATTCCAAGTGGCTCCTAGATTGGAACTTTCATAGGTTTGTCCCATGTCATCACACACAATGAATAGGCCTGATCCTCCAGCTGAATGAGTCAGTGCTGGAGTTGATCCATCATAACTGGCTATCTGTGCTGTGGTCCAAGACTGACCAGCGTCAATAGATCTACAAATAAATCCTTGATTAGTGGTGATTATAAACACGTCCTGTTCACAAGCAATGCTGGTAAAACTACCAACACCACCTGGATTAGTCAATCCTGTCCAACTGATTCCATCAGTGGTGCCTGATATTGCGTTGTTGGACACAGCCAATAATGTTGTGCTGCTGCGTGCAGTGTAAAGATAATTTACAGGCGCCAATCCTGAGCATGCTGACCAGCTGGTGCCATTGATGGTGTAATATCCTCCTGATGCACTTAAAACTACCGTGACATTCTGACCCAGCAGTCTAGCTGACCCTACCACTGACCAAGCAGCACTGATGGGCAATACTACGTTAGTGGCAGAATATGTGGGATCTGAAAAATTGATCAATGGTTCAATGCTGTATTTGGTTGATTCATCCAACAGAGGCTCAATGGCCAATCCACCTAATAAATGTTCAAATCCAGGCAATCCATCAAATTGTCTTTTTATATCTATTTGTTTAAGTGCGTGATCATAATATGCAACCACTCCAAATTGTCCTCTGCCTACACCTTCTAAAATTTGCACACGTTGACCCACTATTTCTGCTGATACAAGATAAGATGCACCAGTAGCAGTGGTCAAAACTTTCACAGCTCCACCAGCCGTGTTGCTGATTTTAATGGTGTTGGCCGACACTAAAGAATGCACATAGTACACAGTATCAGCAGTGACGCCTCCAAACATAACACCTGGAAAAATAATCTGATCTCCCACTTTCATACCAATTATATTCTGCACTGTGAGAGTGTTTACTGGATTGCCCAGAGAAGCTGTGACATTTTTTTCATAGTCTGGTTCATATTGATTGGCCAACAAAAATGAAGTGCTATTGCCACCTCTGGTGTTGCCTGTGAATGAAGTATAAGCAATACCACCAGTGATTCCGCTATCAAAAGGATCAGTCAGTCTCACTTCACTGATTGATTGATATCTAGTATTTTCATAACCTATGTAGGCAGCTGCTCCTGCACCTGAACCAGTGATGGATATTGTGGCCGAAGTATAGTCTTGGCCTGTGTGTGAATATCCAAAACAAAATATTTGATTTTCATCATTGTACACAGAATTTATCAATGCTTCACCTGTTTGATTATCTACTGCTGCTGTGATAGGCACTTCCACTTGTGACACTCCTTCTGCCACAGAACCATAAGTTCCATAAGAATTGTTGCCATTGGTAGCGCGAACCTTGCCACCATTTTCAGCTAGATAACCTATGTGGCAATAGTAAGTGAATACTGAAACCAACTCTGATTTACCTTCACCTTTGACCCAAAATCCTATGCCGTTGGAAATAATTTGTGTGAAGTCGTTGGCCACTATGGATTTATTTCCTCCAGCGTGTAGATCTCCGTCCACTTTCATACCTACACAACCATCACCAAAGGTGCTGACGTTCTGTATGTAAGGTGACTTGTTAACAATCCATGCTGTATTATCCGATGGAGAGTTACCTGGATTCAATGACACAAATGCTCCAGCTGATGGCCTTCTAGTAAAATATTGATTGGCTGCACCCAGTGTGCCATACAATCCTTTTAGGGTCATGTTTCTGATGCCAGATCCATTGTTCACTAGGAACATGTTAGAACTTTCATAACCAGCAGCTGGCATTATTATAGTGCTTCTCAATTCATCTCCACACAATGCTGTGTCATAAGGCACATTGATAGGCAAAATTTCTTCATACACACCAGTTTTAATAAAGATAGTGGCTGGAGTTCTGCCTGGTTTGTCAGCGTTGACAAAGTCACAGGCATATTTTACTGTTCTAAATGCTGTCTGTATGGTGGTACCTCGGGTAAGTCCATTAATACCTTCCACAGACACATAGAAAACTTTGGCAATCTGATCTTGTGTTTTCCAATCAGGCAAGCTGTCTGTGATCTGTAATGATTCTCCAGAACTTCCAATGTTGATAGCTATTTTTGTGCCCACAGCATTTTGAGTCTTGATGTCTCCTACCTGTTCCAACACATTGGTGGTGGCTCCTTGAGCCAATTTGTCCCAATAAGTGGTTGGAGAGGTTACATCCAATGTAGGTTTAGAAAGTGATTGAGTGCTGATATGATAAAGTTTACAAGCATAAGTGGTGCCGGCCACAGTGACCACATCACCAGGGTAGTAGTAACCAGCTAGATTGGTCACATTATCTATCTGTTTCCAAGGGCCTCTCCAACGTTTGCCGGTGACCAACAATTGCCAAGGACCTGGTGAGTATGTGCCCACATCATATGAAGTGGTAGCCAAAGGCAACACGCCAGCATTGTCTTGCACAGCAATGTATAAATTACCACCACTGCGTACCACATCTCCAGTTTTGTAATAACTGGCTGCAGTGCTGTCATTGTCTATCCAGTCACCTCGTAGTTTGTAGCCAGGCACTAATAAATTCCAAGCACTGCTGCTGTCTTGTGCCACAGTGGGTAAAATATTTAAATGCGTCAGTTTACACACATAACTGTAGCCACCATACATCACCACATCACCAGGTTGGTAACGAGTGGTCGCACTCCACGCCGCTTCAAATCCTAAACCAGGCAACCAAATGTCCCACTTGTTTTCATCCAATATTGTGGAGTTGGCAAATGCGCCTTGATCAGATGGATCTGTACATATCCAAAGACTGGATCCACCATACTGCACAATGTCATTTTTTTTGTATCTTACGTATTGAGTATAATTGCCTTTGTATTCAATGCCACTTATGACTGTTTGATATTTTACTAAATCTGCTTCCAAACCGTCAGCAGTTGCAAGTGCAGTGCCCGTGACAGAAACAGTGCTGATGGTGCCACCTGCCCCCACAGATAAAATTGTGATAACAAGATTATTGGCTGGTGCAAAGCCCCCCAATAGTGAGCCCAATACTGTGATCTGTTGTGATGCTAGCCAACCTGTGCCATTGTTGGTAACTTGTGCATAGTAAACAGCACCAACTCTGTACACTGTGAAAGCTGCTCCTGTGCCTGCCACAGTGTTGGTGGTGAAGTTAGGATTCACATAAGCGTTGCTGACAGCGCTCTGATGACCTGTGATGACTCTATACACTGTACCACCATACTTGACTATGTCATCTGGTTTGTATCTGGTATTTGGAGTCCAATCAATTTTATAATCTAGATGTCTGGTGTACAAGGACCATTTTACATAATCTAATTCTAAACCTTCTAGTACAGAAGCACTCACATGATAGGTTTCACAATAGAACGATTGTGCACCATAACGCACCAAGTCCCCTTTGCTGTATGCAGTGGTGGATTGCCAATTGCCTCTCCAGTTCTCACCTTCTGCAAACACAGTCCATTTGGCTTCAACTCCAGAAATTCCATTTGCAGGATCGGCACTGGAAGTGTGCCCATCCAAACAGATCCACAGTGTGGATCCAAGTTTTACTATGTCATTTAGTTTGTAAATTGTGCTGGGAGTCCAGTCGCCAGTCCAGCTTTGACCATCCAACATCTGAACCCATTTTGGATTTACATCATTGAAATCTACATAAAATAGTGCATTGGCAGTGTGAGCTATTTGACACACATAAATTTTTGCACCAAATCTAACCACATCATCTTTGATGTAGACAGTGGTGCCAGACCAATCGCCTCTCCATCTAAAACGTATGCGTTCAATTTTAAATTCTGGCATATTATATTCCTACCGGATATGTGTAAGGTTCGTTCACTCTCAATGTTAATTGTCCTTCTGAGTCAATGTAATACAAAATATTTCTGCTGTCCCAACGAAATTGTTCATAATTTAAATTTTCATAAACTTTGGTGTGCTCCACATCTCTACCTTCTAAAAAATCTACTCCTCTGGTAAAACTGGGCAAATTTTCATTGGGATTACCTGGCAAATTAATTTGCAATGCATCTGAGCTGTTAGTATTCATTAAATCAACTTTGCCCAAGTATAATTCACCTTGGTCAGTTCTTCTTAAGCCATAAAAAAATCTGCTGGCACCCAGTGTATCTTCTATTTGTTGTATGTATTCGTTGCTGTCTGACATATATTATGTTACTATGTTGATGGTGTTGCCCATTCCGCTGTGTGCTGTGCATTGATAATAAAGTGTGCTGGGAGCGTCCATGGGCACTTGAAATATTACAGTGGCTGTGGCATTTCCAGTGACTCCATTGCTGTATGCAGCACCTGCATTAGCCACTCTTATTTCCATAGGATGAACGCTGATCACTGTGTTAATGAATATGTATGTGTGACCTCTGTGCAGATACAGAGTGGGATCGTTGGTGGCTGCATAAAATCCTGGACCTGTAAATATATAATCAGCGTTTCCTGATGCTGACAAACTCCATCTGGTTACAGGACCATTTTGTTTCACCCAACTGGTGCCGTTGTAGTACAACACGTCTCCTTGTGCGGGTGAAGATATCACCACATCACTAAGGTCATCCAATGTGGATGGCACTGCAACTGTAGCAAATTCTAATGCAGTGGCTCCTGCGTTTACTTTGACAAATCTACTACCTGCTGATGTGTAACTATCTGGAGTGTCTGATAATGCAAGGAATGAGGAGATTGCTGCTGGTGTATTGGTCAAGTTGGCATAATTTAAAAAATATGAACTGTCAAATCCATCCAATGTGTCTGCATTGCTGCCACCTCCACCTGAAGTAGAATCAGCTGCTGGTATCCAGTTGGTGCCGTTCCATTTTAAAACCTGTCCCACTGAAGGTGCTGATGTAACAGTGTCCACATCCAAAAATGCATTGATTGAAATGGCACTGAGATCTGCACTCTGTATGCCTGCCACAAATTCTAAACCGGTGGTCGCTGCGTTAACTTTTACAAATCTATTAGCTGCTCCTGAGTAGTTGGCTGGGGTATCTGTCAATGCAACGAATGTGGTCACACCTGCTCCACCACCACCACCACCACCACTCACTGTGCCAGCTATCCAGTTGGAAGTGGCAGCATTCCAAAGCAAAGCCTGACCATCTGCAGGAACTGCAGTGGTGTTTACATCTGCTAAATCATTGATACTGGAAATTGTGCTTAACATCCTTGTCCAAACTCCTCCATGTGCATAATACATGGCGTTATCTGCATGTGAATGTGCTATGGCACCATGGTATGTGGTAGCATTAGGAAATGCTGCTTGGTTGGCAAAATAAAAAGCAATTCTGTTGCCACCAGTGGCACTGATAATATTGTTGTTGATCACTGTGAGAGATATGCCATCACCCAACGCTGTGTATAGCTCGTCAAAATTTGAATTTATTTTTAATGCACCAGCTCTTAGATTATCACCCTGTCCATCATTAGGTGTAACGCCATCATTGATTATCTGTTTTACCATGTGTGTCCTTGCTTGTTTTTGTTAATATTTACCATAATATACATATATTTTCTAAGTCCTGTCCCAGGTAGATTCGTTGCTGTCAAATGTCACATAATCTTGGTCAAATTTGATAGACGCTCCTGTAAACGCAGGGATTTCATTCACATTAGGATACGTGTATGCATTGGCAGCTGCTCCTGGATTTTCCATGTCAATGGGGTGATTGATTCTCAAAACCAATTCACCTTCACTATTGATGTAATAAAAAAGATTGATATCATCCCATTTGTATTGTTCATATTTTAAATTAGGATAAATTTTATCATGATTCACATCACGTCCATCAAAAAAATCTTGTCCTTCATTCCAATCATCATAATTGTAATTGGCTGAGCCAGGAATATTAATGGTCACACTGTCACCTGGCGCCATTTGATCTACTTTGGCCAACCATAATTCACCATCATCAGTTCTGCGTAAACCGTAAAAAAATCTATCTTTATGGCTTTTGATAGCATTTGTAATGGGTTGGCCGATGTATTGCATATTAGTTTATCTCCACATAGCTCAACACCACATCCAATGATGCTGCTGTGTTGCTTTCAACAAACAGATCATAGTTGGCAGGAATAATTAATTTTTCACCACTGGTTACCACACGCAAACTGCTGCCTGTGGCTATCTGCACATTTTTTATAAAAAATGCTTGAGCACTGGTGTCATCTTGTACAAACACGCTGGCAGTGATAATACCTCCTGTGATATTGCTCAAACTCATGCCAAGTATAGTGGTGCTAACACCCACAGGTGCTTCGTAAATCTTCACAGGACTGGTGCCTATTTGAGTTGATATTTTATTTTTAAACGCTGTTGCCATAATTGTTTATCCTAATGTTAATGCGTATTTAATCGATAATTCCTCTGCGCCCAATACACTGACTCCACCCCCTGCGCCAGCCACAGAAACCCAGCTATTACCGTCGTAGATCTCCACTTGCAGATCCTGTGTGTTGTATCTAGTGATACCAATCACAGGCGCTGAGGGCCTGGTAGCTCCTATACCATAGGGTATTCTTAAGCCACCAGCCTGACTCACATCCACATAGCCATCTCCAGTGGTTTCCAACACAATGGGAGCATTGCTCACATAGTTGGTAATGGTGTTGTTTTGAAAGTTTAAATTTTCTATTCTTATGAAACCAGTGCCATTAGCATTTAGGATCAGATCTTGATTCGCTCCAGTGGTGGTCAGAGTGTTGCCTGATATGTTAATACTGTCCACTTGCAATGTGTTCACATCAAATCTGGTGCTGTTGACATCTGCCACCAATGCACTGTTGCTGTAGAATCTAATGGTGTTGTCGTTGGCTCCTGGAGTGAGCTCCGGAGTTATGTAGGTGTTACGATCTAAATCATACACACCTTGCAACACAGTCCAGCTGCCGTCATAACCTTCAAACAAGTTATTGTCAGTGTTGTATCTAATCATGCCTGTTTGTGGTGACGCTGGTCTATTGGCGGTGCTGCCTGCAGGCAATCTCATACTGCCTGTGCCTGTGAACACAGTTACTCCTGTGGCAGGAGTGAAAGTGATATCTCCAGTGAGATTACTGATGGTGTTGTCGTTGATTCTAAAGTTTTCTATTTCCACACTGCCAGTACCTGCACCACTCAGCTGTAGATTTGAATTGGTGGTCTGTGTAGTGATTAAATTGTTTTCAATTCTTATATTGCCATCCACATTGATAGTTGAACTGAACACAGTGTTCCAATTTTTTGCTGCACTACCTAAATTATAAGTGTTTGTGGTTTGTGGAATTATATCGCTGGCCACGGCTGCCACAATACTTAAAGTATCAGTGGTTTGATCTCCAATAGTGATGTTGCCTCCTATGGTCACATTACCTGTTACATCCAAATTTCCTGAGATATTAACGTTATCCAATAGATTTATTTGTCCATTGTCAGCATCCAAATTCAATGCTCCTGATGTGCTTTCAATAGTGTTGCCACTCAATCTCACATTGTCTTGTTGAATCAATGTGCCATTGATCACTGTGGTGTGACCACCCGAAATAAATGTTAATGCTGTGCCTTGAGACAACACCGTGGATGCTGCCGTGAATGAAACTGAACCAGTGTCTTGATCCACAGTGAACAGATCACCCACTCTAAAATTGCCTCGTTGATCCACAGAACTATAAAATATTCTTGCATTAGATATCTCCACTACTTCATTGGCTTGAATCACTGTGGCAGGATCATTGCTGACTTCTTTGCCATTGCCTATGTAGGCAAAATTGTGTCCTACTAGATACATTAGAACGCCTACTCCCGAACCATATGCTCCATAATTGCCATACACTGAAGCTGATGCTATGCTTCTAATTTCAGCACCAAAATCGGTATAATCTACATTAACAAATCTTTCTGCAGTGGCTCCTCCCGAAAAACTGATGTATTGTGCTCCTGTCACAGTGTCTGAGATAGAGGTTGAAGCATTTGCGCCATTAAAATTCAACAATAGTTTTGTGTGGGGCGTGTTGCTTAACTCAGCCGCAGGTGTTGCAAAAGTACTTGTGTACAATGCTGCCTTGGTGATTCTAATATCATCCAAATAACCTGGCAATGCATTTGCATACAAGTAGTCTGCACCTATGGTCAAAATAGATGTAGCACCATAGTTGTTGGAATCTGTGTAGGAACTGCCTTCCTGTGTGCCATTCAAAAATAATCTTGTTGTGCCACTGTTTTTACACACTGCCACATGATACCAAGTGTTGATATTGATAGTGGTGGCGCCAGTGATTCTATTGGCAGCAGCAGCATAATATTTTAGCACTCCTCCATCAATGTGAATCATAGGATTATTGAGTGCTGCTGCTGACCTTTGATCCATGATCACTTGATTGCCCACAGCAGTGCGTCTTAACCAGAATTCAATGGTAAAATTACCAGATGCATAACCAAAGTCTGGATTGGTGGATACAGTGAGATAATCACCTGTGCCATCCAACAATAAACTGGCTGTGCCATATTTCAGTTGAGCAGTGCTCAATTGAGCATTGCCATTGACTGTGATTATTTTAGGCAGTCTGTTGACAGCATTTTGAAATCCTGTGATTTTGCCTGTGAGATAAAATATATTGCTGTCCACGGTGGCAATGGTTCCTGTGCCCAACACTGTAGAATTATCCGTGTCATAGTACGTGATAGTTTGTCCTGTTGTCACAGCGGCTCCTGCTAGTCCCGCCACTTTTAGCAATGTGCGACCTGTGCCCTTGAGTCCAGTGGCTCCATCTATGGCATACAAACTACGATTGGCAAAATATGTAAATGAATTTAGCCACTCCACTCTCACTCCATTGGTCATGGTTATAGCATCCACTCCTGGAGTTATAAATGTGCAATTTTGAAACAAACAGCTGGCTTCGTTGCTGCCTGCTGTGGCCAAACTACCATCTAGATAGGCGCCTTTGCCTGCATCTCCTGCATTGAAACCTCTAGGATCAGAGCCACTGGTCACAGATCCTTGTGTGATCACACTAACATTTCTAATGTATGGTGAACGTGAGGTCACTGTGAATGAGCTAGCATATCTAAAAGCATAACCTCTGTTGGCTCCAGAGTTGAAACGGAAATTTGCTACTGTGAGGTCTTCTATAGTGGTTTCACCATTCAATATAAAAGCGTTTTGATCAATCGTGCCACCAGTGGGTTGAATCAACACTGATCTCAAAGATTCTCCTTTGATGGTGACTCCCACAGGCACAGTGATGGGAAACGTTTCTGTGTATGTGCCGGGATATATGTGTATCAGATCTCCTGATGAAGCCAATGTGATTGCTTGTTGTATGGTTAACACTGGATCGTTTTGATGCAGTCCTGCGTTGGCGTTATCACCATTGGTGGCCACGTATATAATATTACCTGGCACTGATGTAAGATCTAATCCACCCACTGTGACGTTGCCGCCCACAGTGATGTTGTCCACTGTTAAATCTTGTGTGAAAAATTCATTCCATCTTTTTCCTGCACTGCCCAAATTGTATGTGTCGGTCACATTGGGAATCATATTGCTGGCTATGTCTGCATTGATGACCAAATTATCAGTGTTTTGATTTCCTATGGTGATGTTACCATCTGCAGTGATGCTGCCAGTGGCATGTATATTGCCAGTCACTTCCACATTGCTGTAAATTTCAGTGATGCCTGTGCCATTGGGGCGCAGTTCAAGGTTCATATTGCTGGTGGTCACTTCAATAGTGTTGTTGGATATTTGTAAATCATCCACTAGGATAGCATTGTTGTACAATATTTTGTCAGGCGATGCTAGGGATAAAATAGGCGCTGAAGTGGTGATGCTGGATCCAGACAAAGTGAGATTGTTTACGGTGCTGACACCGGGCACTTCTAAATTGGTGGTTCTGATGGTTCCTACAACGTCTAAAGGATACTGAGGACTGGCAGTTTTTATACCGATCCTGGAATTTATTATATCAATATATAACAGATCAGTCTCAAAGGCAATGTTTTGTTCCGCCACTGGTAGCGTGGAACGGATCAAGTTATCCTTCAAGAGCTGACCGGAAATTCGACCAACGGCCATGCTATTCTCCTTTTAACGGGCATCCTTGTGCCACCAACCTAGTTTTCACCCTTTTTTAATGCAAAGGTTCTTCGCTGGTTGACCACGGTTTGTCCTGCTCAATCTTGGTCGGATTGTGGCATTAGTTGTATTTATTGATTTTGGTGGTTTTAGTTCTGTTAAGCTAGAATTAAATTGTAAATCAAGTTGATTTCTTCCACTTGATACAGAGGCACTATGGTGCCGCTGGCCCCTGATGCGCTGCCCCATGCAGCTCCACCATACACCTGCAAATTATTGGTGGTTGTGTTCCAGTACAGTTCACCTATCACTCCAGGATTTCTTTGAGCTGTGGTTCCATAAGGCAAACGTATTCCTTTTTCATTGGCACTCATATGCACATATTGTTCTTTTTGTACACCTGTCATTTGAAACAGCATGTCACTGTTGGTGCCTGTGTTGCGTATGCTGCCACTGTTGAACACATAATTGCTGGTGTCAAAACGCACCACTCCTGTGCCGTTGGCAGTCAAAGCAGCCACAGTGCCTGCAGTGGCCGAACCTACTGTGACTGTGTTGTTGTCCAATGCAAATTGTGATTGACTGTGAAAACGATTCACTATCAAATTGCCTGCAGTGTCTATTCTTCCAGTGTTAACTCCATTGGCATAGAAATAAAATTGATCGCTGTTGAGTTCAATTCTGGTGTCACCATCCAAATCTTTCACACCGCCCAACAACACCACATTTGTGTTGTAACCTTCAAACTGTCCTGACACTGAATTATACCGCAAATCAGCAGCCACAGCAGGTCTTTGAGCTGCATTACCCGCGGGTAATTTTATGGCTTTACCAGAGAAATTAGTGTTCCTAGTGCTGTTATTGATGTTGATATTGCCGGTTGAACTGTCCACCACACTGTCAAATCGCAAATTGTCCACAGTCACTTTGCCTGTGCCATTGGCTTGAATCACAAGATTTTGATTGCCTTGATTGGCAGCAATATAATTATCTGTCATTGTGATATTGCCCACATTGAATTGTCTAGCATACACATTGTCCCAATTTTTACTGTTGGATCCTAAATTGTAAAGATTATTCGTGGCTGGTAGAATATCACTGACAAATTCCATTTCAAAGTCAATGGTATCTGACACTTGATTACCTAGATTAGTTAAACTGCCACCCACGGTAAAATTACCAGACACATCAAGATTTTGAATGATGTTGGTGTTGGTTAAAAAATTAATAGTGCCGTTGGCAGATGCAATATCCACTTGATTGATACCACTTCTAATGCTGTTACCAGACACTGTGAAATTAGGCAATAAAATTTTGTTCCCATCCACAAAGGTTTGTGCACCAGGCAGTCCTATTGTGAGACTGGATCCTGTGAATGTGACTGTTGAAAGATTGTCAAGATTTATAAATCCTGTGTTGAAATCCACAGAAAATGTATCACCCACTCTAAAATTTCCATTATGATCTTGACTTTGATAATATATTTTTCCCGCGTTAAGTTCCACAGTTTCCTGTGATTGAATGGCTAAACTTCTATCGTTGGTCACATCTTTGCCAGATCCCACATAGGCCATGTTGTGATTGATCAGATACATCAAAGTTGCAGCGCCGTCTGCTTCTGCACCTTTGTTGCCATACACAGATGCACTGGCAATCACTCTTACTTCAGCACCAAACAAAACTCCAAGATTGGCAAAACCAGTGGCCCCGTTGATGGCATACAAACTGCGATTGGCAAAATATGTGAAACAATCTATCCATTCCACTCGCACGCCGTTTTTCATAGTGATTGCATCCACTCCTGGCGTAATAAAAGTCACTGCGTTGAACAACATGCTGGCTTTGTTACTGGCCGAATTTGCCACACTGCCATCCACCAATGCGCCTTTGCCTGCATCTCCTGCATTGAAACCTCTGGGATCGCCAGCAGAAGTTGCTGATCCTTGTGTGATCACACTGACATTTTGTACATAGGGAGATTTTGATGTAATGTTGATGTTGTTCTTGAATCTAAAAGCATGTCCTGTGTTGGTAGCACTGCTGTAATAAAAATTTGACACAGTGATATCGCTGATCATACAACCATCATTCATTAAAAATGCATCCTGACTTTGTGAGCTGGTTGTGGGTATTATTTTTACTGATCTCATACTGCTGCCTTTGATGGTGGTATTAGCAGGCATATTCAAAGGAAAAGTTTCCGTGTACACACCAGGCAGGATCATAATTAGATTGTTGCCACCTGCTGTGGTAGCTGCCAATAGAGCTTGCTCCACTGAGGCAAAGGCAAATGATACAGTCTGTCCTGGATTGGTGTCTAGACCTCCACTGCTGACATAATAGGTATTGTTGATGGGTAAATTTACAGTGATGCCTCCAATACTGAACAAATTGCTCACAGCAATATCACCAGCCACACTGCCTGTTTGAGCAAATGTGTCACCCCATTGTCTGCTGGCAGATGATCCTATGTTGTAGGTAGTGGTTACATCTGGTATCATGTTGGAATTAATATCTGCTCCTATGATTAAAGAATCTGTGCTGTCATTACCTATCACGGTGTTGCCATCTGCCACAATGTTACCAGTGGCATTGATGCTGCCATACACTTCTACGTTTGAGGGTATATCAACATAGCCGGATTGATTGGCTTGCAATTGTAAATTTGTGTTGGTGGTATAGGTTCCTAATTTATTGTTGCTGAAATACAAATCACCTACACGTAATTCTGGAGTGGCAATAGTGCCACCAGAAGTAATAGATATAGGACCAGTCTGTGCAGATATACTACTATTTTGAAACAGCATGTTGCCAAATGTGGCAGTGTTGATGGCTGTGAGACCAGCATTGTTACGAGTCATGCCATTCACTAACAACGTTCTAGTTGGTGCGTCGTTCCTAATACCTATCCTGTTGCCACTGTGATTGATGTACAACAGGTCAGTTTCAAATGCAAGATCATCTGAGCGTTGTAGATTGCTGCGTAATAGTGGCCCTGAGATACGTCCTACTGACATTTAATTTCCTTGTTTTGTATTGTATTTATTTTAGGATGTGCAAATGCTATTTGTCAAAATTGTGCAGCACAGTCACAGGCTTGCCTGAAGGCACTGGGGAGCCGAAATTAACATACAGGTTATTACCCAATGTGGACACTTGCATGTAGCCTGCTGCAAGAGTTAAAACAAACACAGAACCACCGTAGGTAGCACTGATGGTCAAATGTGTGCCATCCAGTATTTGTTTTATAAAATAAGTGGTTTGATCAACTAAATTTCCAAAGTTTGTGCCTACAAAACTAATTTCTTGACCTACTGACATACCTGCAGTACTGTTCAATGTGATTGCATTGCCTGCTGCAGTCACAGTGCCCGCTACTGTTTGTGCACCTGTGGTGATATTGCTGTAGCTCACAGAACTCACTGTGCATGCTGTGACCACGGCTGTGTTTCCTACAGGCACATAGCCGCTGGGTGTCACTCCAGAAATTGAAATAGTTTGTCCCACGTAGAACGGAGGCAATGCTTGTGTAGCAAATGACAAAGTAGCTGTGGCACCATTGCCTGAAGCTGCTGTGGTGGTCAATGTTTGCGGAGCAAAAGTGGCAGTGGCAACAGAACTACCGGATGGTTGTCTGCCATAGCCCACTCCAGCACACCAGTTGCCGGGAGTATTGGCATCTAACAAGTCAAATGTGCTGCCTCCTGCTGTGGCGCTGATGGTGATCTGATTGGCTCCTGCATTGATAGTTTTTACAAAATATATGGTGTCTGCCACAATGTTGCCTGAAGTGGTATCAAATATAATCATGTTGTCCACTTCTAATCCTGCGGTGCTGCTGATCTGTATTGTGTCTGCTGTGGAGTCCAATGTTTGTGTATAAGTGCCAGTCTGCACTGATTGATTCACTAATCCTTCTACAGTTGATACTGTGCCATAGCCAGGATCGTTTTCATTTATAAATGCTTGGTTGATTGATAAAAAAGTAGCAGAAACAGATGCCACTGTGAAAAATCCTCTGTTGTTGGTGCTGCCTGATACAAAAATAGTTTGCCCCACGTAAAATCCTGCAGTGGAAAAATTTACTATTGCTGAATTGTTGCTGAACATGGCTGAAACGCCAGGAGCAAATGCACCTGCACCAGTTTTGCCTGACGTGGCAATGTTGGCCCAAAATGATATAACATTGCTGCTGACATAGCAAGGATTTTGTAAGAATGTATAGTTGGTAGTGGGAATCTGCAACACGTTTTCCACCATACACAACACTTGTGCTGGTGCGCTGGGCACTGGAGTTGCAGCATCATTGGCATCCAATGGTCCAAATAATTTTTCCACGTTGTCACCATTGCCTAAATTTTGTGCATGAATAAGTTTGGGTTCATCTGTTCTAAATTTTTTCCAACCAGGAGTTCCAAATGCAGCACTTGCTTCATAGGCTTCAAAATTTTGTGTGGTGGTATTGTAACGGATCATGCCTTCTTGTGCAGTGGGCCTTGCTCCAGTGGTGCCTTTGGGCAACAACAATGCACTAGCACTGTCTATCACTGTGAGTTCTTGAGCATCATAATTGATGCCTCGTCCGCCAAATGTTTGTGAATTAGTGGTCTGTCTTTTGATATATCTCATTACACTACAATGTAACTCACTGTCACCAGCAAGTCACCATTGGTGCCACCGATCTGTTGAAATGACAATTTGTCACCCGCCTCCAATATTAATTTTTCGCTGTCCATCACAAAGGTATCGTTAGCATCAACACTGGCTGTGTTAACAATTTTATTTTTAGTATCTGACACTGCTTCACCTGATAACACTGCATACACGGAAAAAGTTGCAGCACCACTGCCTTTGTTGCAAATCATTATGGTGGTAAATGCCCAGCTTTGCCCTGCGGATACTGTGAATTCCACCGGTGCTCCTGTGCTCATTTGTGCGTTATTAATAGCCATACGTTCCTAAAATATCATACTGAACAACAAAGACCTATTTTTGCTTATAATTTCGTCTCTGACGTTGCTTGTATTTACATAAAATAATCCAGTTTTACCTGTGCCTTGAGCGTTTGCATACAATTTCAAACCGATTCCGTCATGTGCTGGGTTGGCTCCTGTGGCTTTGATCATGAGTGTGTCATCTATCCTTACAGATCTAACTCCTTGTGCTTGCAACACTAAGTCCTGTGTGGTTCCTGGTGCTGAAATGGTGCTTTCTTGTATTCTAACTTCTGATAGGTTAATCTGTTGTTGTAAAAAATCCACTTGGTTGGATAAAAAAGTATTCTTCAAAACGCCGTCGATTTCAATGGTGGCTTGATTGGCTGCATCTCCCTGTAAGTTCACTGTGCCTGACACTGTCTGAGCACCTGTGGTGGCGTTGGCATAACTGACTGAACTCACACTGGAATTGGTCACAGTGTAGGTGCCATTGTAACCCGCAGGAGTCACACCTGAAACCACAATGATTTCACCTATGTTGAAAGGTATCACTGCCTGTGCAGCAAATGTTAGTGTGGCCACAGTGCCTGTGCCTGCAGCACCTATGGTGTTGGCAGTGACACCTGGAGCAGTGTCATACACTCTCACTATGGTGTTGCCTCGCTGAATTTTTGGATATGTTAGACCTGTGATGGATGCTACGACAAAATCATCCACATATTTTTTGTTGGGTATATCGTTGGCACTGGTCACATAGGTTTCATAGTTTACTTTGGGTGTTGCTATGGCACCACTGCCACCCGGATCTAAAAAAATATCGTTGTCTGATGTGATGCTGTTGGTTCTTAAACCTAATGGATCACCATTGACCAAAGAAAATTTAAATGCTCCGTTGGTATTGAATGGAGCAGGAAGATTGCCATTGGCCACTTCTGTCCATAAAAGAGTGGCGTTTTGTAAATTGCCTCTGTCCACACGTATGCCTGCAGTGCCTAGAGTCACTCCTGATCCAGCTTCGCCATTGTTGATTACTATAATATTATCTCTTACAACTAAATTTTCTGATTCTACAGTGGTGCTGTCACCTTCCACGACCAGATTGCCTGTGACACGCACTGTGCCCAATTGTGCACCTGTGTCCAATTTGATTTCTCCACCAGACTGGACTTTTATGTTGTAATTTCCATTTGGTACTTTTAAAAATTTTGTCATCTTTTCTCTTTAGTTGGGGGGATTGCTCCCCCCATGGTGTTATTATATAGCAGTCAATTCAATGTAATCTCTTGTGGAATCGTTCACAAGTGTCCATTTGTATCTATCACCAGTGCTGGCAATAAATCTGCGTTGAGTTATTTTAGCCGCATATTTGGCAGTACCGCCCATAGTGGACAAGTTGCCTGATGCAGATCCTGCAACATAACCAGTCACTCTCATTTCTCCTAGAGCTGCTGGTGTGGTTGCAACTAATTTGGCTCTTGCTGTTGTAGAGGCTGATGTATCTTGAACTTTGAATCTTTTAGATCCAACTTGTTTCACAATGAACACATCACTTTGATTTGATCCACCTATGTAGGCTTCACATCTTATACCTATGGCACCTGTGTATGTGCCTAGTTTTGTTTTGTTTATTGGTCTTCCCATTTGTTTTCTCCTGTAACGTTCTATGTTATACGCGGTGGGTTAAACCGCATAAACTTCAAAACTATTTTTGAAGCACAGTTATTTATCTTTTTGACAGTGTGGCTAATAGCTCTAGTTTTGAGAAGGTTTTAAGGTGATTTTGCGCTTGCAACAGGGTGATTCTAGCCTGTTCTAAATAGTGTTCACGACGTGTTTGACGATACATGATTAACAGATCAGCACGCTTGTTCATCATTTGATCTATTTGATTTTTTATGCGACGTATTTCATGTGCAAACATGGGATGATGTCGAATCCATTGATCCAACTGTTTGCGCTGAGCTAGATATGATTCCATTAATTCTTTTTCAGTTGGCTGTTCCATACAATTATTTAAGTAATTTTTGCAGCAATCTAGCACCATATGATATCATGAATGCAGCGCCTGCACGCTGAAACACCACACAAGTTTCTTTCAGCATTGCATCCATTTGAGCATGTCCTTGTATGGCCAGCCATTCACTGCTGGTCTGATACACACCCACAGGTTTGTTGGTGGCTTCTTTGATGGGTTGAATCAAATCTATGCTGCTCATGCCAGGTTTTACCATGAGCAAGTCTGCACCTTGTGCAGCATAACGCATGGAACTCTTAATAGCTGATGCTCTATCCCCCACATCCAATTGATACCAACGAGCAGAATTGGGCACACTGTCCACCACTTCTCTAAAGGCAGCATACTGCACACTGCGAAACTTGGTGGAATAACTCATGATGGGTATGTTGGTCAGTGCTCTGATGGTGGCCACTGTGAAAGGTTGCATGTCACTGGGTGCCACACTGTCTGCTCCTGCTGTCACACAAATTTGTGCCAATGTGCCCAACTGTTGTTGTGTCAATATGGCATCATCTGGCACACAGCAGTGACCATCTTCACGCACACCACACAAGCACACATCCACTGTGAGATGAATGCGTTCGGCAAAACGTTGTTTGATGGTGTCAATAATTTTGGCATGCATGCTCCAATCACTGTTGTTTTGTTTTTGTTTGGTGGTCACAAACAATAAAAAATCTTTTTGACCCAAGTCTAGATCCTGTTCAATTCTGGTGATTAGGCCACTCACACTGTGATTGGCATTGTCTGCGCCCAACACAGTGGTCTGAGAATCTGCTGTGTCATTCACAAATATAGGTTGTATCAGTCTGATCTTTTGCACAATGTTACCTTTGCTCATAATATTTTGGTAAGTGTATTGTATAGGATATTTTGGTCTGCGTCAATGATGTTGCAGTCAAAAAAAATGAGGGGTTTTGACACCCCCCATTTTTAATATTGTTACTGATCGATCTATTAAGAGAACGACAAGTTGTTAGTCGTTATTGCCACTTTAGCCAAGTAGTCAGCTGCGTTACCAAGAGATGACGCAGTGTTTGACAATTCTACGTAACCGTATCTTGTTAAGAAAGAAACAGTTGGTTCGAATGTAGTTGGGTTAAGAACAACACCAGATGACATCAACGGAATGTATGGGCAATAGAATGCAGGAGCATCAGCTTCTGATGAACCTTTGTATCCTACTATAACATCGTCGTTAGCTGCATAGGTATTAACGTATACTTTCATTGAGCTGTTCAAAGTTCCTACTAATTTGTTGTTAGTTGGTGCTTCGAATGTGCCTTCAGTTGATCTTGCGAACGCTGAAGTTGTAGCTGATTGAAGGATAGTTAAAGCAGTTGGAGATACTACAGCGTAGTTTCCAGCGCCTCTTCTTGTTCTTTGTGCAATCGCGTTTGCTGCTCTGTTGATCAAGATAGCAAGAGCTGCGTGTTCGTCACCGACGAAAGTTGCAGTTCCAGAAACACCTTGTTGGTCATAAGTTGAGAAAGCTGTTCCAGCTAACGTGCTTAATGAACCAATGATTTCCTGGTCAATCTCTGCAGTAATCTCTTGAGCTAATGCTGCCATGATTTCTGCTTCGATGTCGATACCTTGTTGAGCTTGAGCGTCTTGAGCTGCTTCGAAGGTCCAGTTTGCAGACAATTTTCTGCTTTTGGCTTCTACAGTTTGCTTCAAGATTTGGATTGATAGTTTTTTACCAGCCGTACCTTCTAAAGCTGATGTAGCACCTGCTTTAGTAGATGAGTTGTCGCCAGAATATGCTTCTGCGATTTTGAACGGTGATAAAGCTTCTTCACCAGCAGTAGTTGTAGTTGTACCGCTTGATGCTTCTGCGTATCTTACTCTTAACGTGTGGATTTGTCCCACTGGGCCAGTCATTGGCTGCACGCCTACTAATTCGTTGGCGATAACAGTTGGCATAACCCGTCTTATTACTGGTAGAATTACTCTGTTTAGAGTAGCAACGTTGCCTGCAGAAGTAGCTCCAGTTGATGCTGATTCATTGATATACTTTCTAGTATTTTCAAGAGTCACATCCATAACAGATTTTCTGTTACCTTTTAGCCCTTCTAACAATGCTGCTTTTGTTTCTGACCAGCGTGCTTCTGTTAGTTCTGACATTTTATTTGTCTCCTATTTGTTTTTGTTTATAAACCGGCAAGTCTTCTGATAGCAAATATATTGCTGTCAAACACCTGTCTAACGTTAGTTTGTGTTTTGTCGCCTGTTATTTCTGTGCCTTCTTTTAAAGCCTGTTTCTTCGCTGGTGCAGTACCGCCGTTGATTACTGATGGCATGTACTTGTCAAACGCTGATCTTAATTTTGTTGTTTGAACTGATTCCAGTAAGTTTTTCATTATTTCTTTTTGCTCAGTGTTAAGAGGAGCTGTAAGCTCACCAATAACTGCTGATCTCTCTGCTGCATCTTTCGCTGATTTGATTTCTGCATCTTTGGCTTCAATCAATTTTGCGTTATCTTGTGCAGCTTTTTTCGCATCTTCTATTTGTTGGTCTTTAATCTTGACCACTTTTAGAAGTTTAGATGTTTCAGATTTTTCATTCAAGTAGCTCGAAGCATACTCTTCTGAAAATGTCTCAAACAATCTGCGTCCAAAGTCATTTTTACGAGCAGAATCAATGTCTTCTTTAAGTTGGCCAATTTCTTTGGTAAGAACTTTGCTAACTGTATCAGATACCACTTTAGAACTCTTTTCAATAAAGCTCTTACGAACTTTAGCAAAATGCTCTTTGGCTTCTCTGATCAGACGTACTTTGGTTTCTGCTAGGTCTTGTTTATCTTGATGAAACTCTGCTATTTCTTTCGATAGAGCCTCTACCACAAACTCTTCAAGTCTGCTGAAATTTTCAGACACAACTTTTTGATCTGCGTGTAGTTCTTGAATTTCCGCTGCAAGTCTTTCAAACACAAAATTTTTCAATGATTCTGAATGTTGTTTCATATTCACTGCGTATTGTGCTGTCTGATCTGCCAATTGTTTGCGATCATCTGCAAACTCAGCAATCTCAGTTGCTAATTTTTCTGTAACAAGTTTGTCCACAGCGTCAATCATTTGCTGTTTGTCTTGTGCATACTTCTTAGCGAACTCTTCGCGTAGTTCTGCTGTGGCTGCCACTTTGTTTTCTTCAATTTTGGCTGCCCAAGCTGTTTCTATTTCGGCTCTGATCTCTTTGGAAACTACATTGTTTTCAAAAAGTGATTTCAGTGCATCTAACATTATATTTTCTCCTAATTAGTTTAACGGAGTTTACTGATGATATTCACCAGTTGTTCCTTTAAGTATTCTTGTGCCTGTGTGTCCCTTGCGATGTTTAAAGCTCTATAACCACCTTTTGTGTTCAAAAGATGTTCATAAATTGGTGTTGGATAGGCTCCCGGAGCTGACGGTTGAGCCACTATGTCCACAGTGATGATTTCAAAATCACTCACTTGTCCGGATCCGTCTTCTTTGACGTTGCCTGAACCACGCGATGAAACTCCTAGTTTGACTCCGCTTTCCAGCATGGTCTTAACTAGCAGTCCCATCGGCGTAGGTAATATTTTTAGTTTGCCATGTCCATTTGGGCCATCCATCCACATGCTTGACAGCATGTGACTCACACGGTCCAAATTAACATTAAGGCCTTCTGGATGATCCACTTCGCCCAACACTGAATAACCACCTTTGATCTGATCGTTGAGTGTGTTGACAGCCCTACTGATTTCACTAACAGGATACACTCTTTGGTTGGCGTTTTTGACGCCGCCTTGAATGCAGATACCTTTCATGTAAAGGCTCTTGCCCCCGTTTTTGTCTTCAGCAGACTCAATGACCAAACTTGCTTGGTCAAATGACAATGTTTCGCGTAATGTAAACATCTTATACTATATTAGTCCTTAACTTTATTTCTTGTTAGCCAAAATACTTTTTGTATTGTCTGACTTGTCAGCAGTTTCTGGTCCTTTAGCTTTTACCAACTTGATAGATGCGCCTGGTGTATTAATATTGCCACCATCATGCATTTCCGCTTTTGGAGCTGGTCTACCTTTTTCTTCTGAACCAACGAAATCAACAGCTTGCGCCATTCCTTTCGCTTGCTTAGGAGTTGGAGATTTTGCGTTGTCCGAACCGTCAGTGTGTTTCACTGCCACTTTGTCCACGTATTCTCTCATTCTTTCTCTGTCGCTAAGTTCTTCAGATTTAATTGCTGTTGCTATTGGTGCTGTAGTTGCTACTACTTCAGGTGTAACTTCTTCAGCTGGAACTTGAACTTCTGTTGCTGTGGCTTCATCTTTGTCGCCTTTGTCTTCAGCATCTTTGTCGCCATCGTTTGACATTAATTTTTCAAACTCAGCTTTTAGTTCTTCCACTGCATCTTCTAAATCAACAATTTTGTCTTCCATGTCTGCAGCCATAGGTTTTTCGTCACCTTTGTCTTCAGCATCTTTGTCGTCTTCGATGTCAGCGATCATGTCGTCTGTGGCATCTCCGCCAACTTCAGCAGTCACTGGAGCCACTGCTACTGGAGCAACTTCTTGTGTTGTCTCAGCGGCAACTTCTTCAGTAGATTCTTTTTTCATTTCTTCTTTGTCTTTTTTAGAATCTTCTTTGTCTGCTTTTTTCATTTCTTTGTCTTTTTTTGCTTCTTCCACAGGGGTTTCTTCAGTTGAAGTTTCTTCCACTGCGATATCAGCAAGGTCGGTCTCTAATAAATTTTCGTAGATCGAACGTGACTTCTCAACCACTATTTCGTGAAATAGGGCTTCAGCTCCGGTTCTGTCATCTGCGGTAAGTTTTTCAAGCATTTGCTCGAATTTAGATGTGTTGTCTGACATGTTTATGTCTCCTTGACGGTTAGTTGTTTTGATAAGGCTATCACCTTTATTTAACAAATTTAGTCAAAAGTGGGCAGATATAGGTCGATTTTGACTAATTTTGCACAGGTTTAGGCCTGCAAAATGCATTGCGGAAATCGCTCACGGTCATTTCGGAATAATTGTGGTGTCTTTGGAATTCTTCCGCTTGAAATCCTTTGCGATCATCCTGCACTACTCTTATATATTGTTTTTTGTGGTTTTTCTGTATTACAATGCCAGTTTGACGCAGCCAATTGCCGTGATACGTGGCAGGATCTGACAATTTGCGATAGTTTCGGGTGCCGCCATACATGTTGTTTAGTTTGCCTTCTTCATTGCCTATGTAGTCAAATCCCAGTATATAAAGTGTGGTGTGCTGATGTTCTGTGGCCAACCATAGTGCTGTGGGACCACTGCTCCACCCTTGACTGGGTTTAAAAAAGTTAAGACCTTTGTATTTTTCCATGTTTTTGTTGGGATTGGTCCACACAGGATACCTCAATTGCCAATTGTTTTCGCATATTTCTGTGACCATTTTGGCATCCACAGCCACCAAATAGTCTGGTGCATATTCTCTGTAGAGTGCATTGCACCCGTAAATTAGTCCCCATTCACGCAGATGTGTCAAGGGTATGTTTTTGCGACTGCTGCCATTGCCCAGCACAAACGCAATGTTGCCTTCCAATGGCAATCTTATGGGTTCGGGAGTGACCTGCGGCTCATCCTGAGGCACAATGGTAGTTGCAGTTGTAATTAAAATTTTACTTTTTTTACTCTTTTTGAAATCGGACACGGTTTGTACCTCCATTGGCGGTATGGGTAGCCCAGATTTCATTGCTCTATGCACAGATTTGTCATAATTGCGTTGTGCTTGCATGGCACGCCATTCTTCTTTGGTGTATAGGGATTTGTCTAATTTGGCCATTGTGCGGCTGCTTTATTTAGGCTGCGGGTTGACTGCTGGCAATGCTGTACATGTTTCTCACAAACTCTAGATCTTTTTGCTGTTCATTGTTGTGAAATTCACTGGCTTTGCGAGCACGATTGATCTGTTGCAAAGTTAAACGTGTTTTGCGTGTGTCAGTGACACCAATGATGGATTGATCATGCTGTGGATCATACATTTTGTGATCCGCAGTGTTCACATCATTTTTATCAAAATAGAAGATTTCACGCAATAGCATGAAATTATTTATGCTTATGTGGTGGGAGTTTCGCCTGGAGTGGCAGTGCCTGCAGCCGCAGGTTCTACTGGTTCAGTGGTCTCTGGTTCTTGAGCTGCAAGATCTTGTTGTATGTTGGCAGATGTGATGCCTGCACTTCTCATTTCAGCTGCTGATGTGGTGGGTTTTACTTTGAATTTTTCATCATTTTCTTCACGCCATAGTCTTTCATTTTCGGCCAATTCATCTGCACTCATGCCCAAGAATCTCATCAGTGCATATCTGTTGCTGATGTAGGGCAATGCTGCCACCTGACTGAATGTTTGTATTCTGTTGTTGTCCAATTCTGCTTGTCTGTATGAAGCAAAGTTTTGTGGAGTTTGAAACTTGATGTCAAACATGCCCAAATCAATGTTGACACCTTTTTCTAAAAGATATTTTTTAAAATCATTGTTGAACTCATCTGCCACTAAATTTTGCAGTCTTTCACAATAGTTGTTGAATCTCAACTCCTGTATGTAGGCAGTGCCCACTCTACCATCTGTGTATTGTGCATTGCTGTCATCTGGTCCTGTGGGCAGATAAGAACTGGGAATACGCAATCCACGCAACAGTTTGTTGGTAAAATATTTTAGATCATCAATCTCGCCCAAATTGGTACCGCCAGGCAGTGTTTCCACTTTAGATCCACGACCTTCTGCTGTTTGTGGAAAGAAGAAATCTTCATTGATGCTTAACGGATTGTAGGCTGAATCTATCACATTGGTTCCACCACCTGTGCTGGAAGGAATACGTCGCTGATGTATTTCTGTTTTGACTCTTTCCACAAATTGCATGGCCAAATGGCTGGGCATGTTGCCCACGTCCACATAGAACACACGTCTCTCTGGCGCTCTCTGCACTCTGTAAATAATAATGGCGTCTTCCAATAATTCTTTTTGCTTGTACACTTTGAATATGGATTCCAACAATGAATTACCAAACGGGAAATTGTTGTCCAGTCCTTCACTCAAACTCAAATGAATCACATGATCTGCATTCACTGCGATTTCTTTGAGACTGGTGGCAAATCTTGAGCCAGACTGTTCAGGCGCTTGACCTACCATGCCTCGCACACCACCTGTCAAATATCCAGCGCCACCTGCTGTGACATTGCCAGTGGTCTGAAATGGAGTGGTAGCAATCAAATCTTTAAAATTTAAATTCACATCACGAATCACATACTGTTCGGGCTTTTTGCCTTCTGATTCATTCACAATAATTTTAGTGACTTTGGCTGGATCCACATGGAACCATCGTTTGGTTTCAGGATCTTTGATAAAGAAAGCATCTCCATATTTGAACACATTGCGGAATATTCTAAAAATTCTTTTGTTGAAATTGTTCTGTTTGCACCATTGCTGTAGATATTGTTTCAGAATGGTGATCTCTGAGTTGGTGGCTGCTTGTTTGAAATCTAGTTTGAAGTTGGTGTCATTCTGTTTGTTGATCTGTGAGCAAAATTCTGCTAGAATATCCAATGCAGCGTTGACCTCGGAATCCATGTCCATGGTGTTGTACTGCCCATATCGCTCCACTCTATTGGGCGATCCTGAATACACATCTGGTAGATAAGAACTGTAGTTGGTGGCGGCTGGTCCTGCCAGTCTGCCTGTGCGACTGTAGATCTCATTGTCACTGACCTGATTAAAATATCTTTTCCAACTCATTATGTATTATATTCTGTGTTTTCTGCAGTTTGTTTAACAAATCTTTTTTGATTCTGCAGTTCTGACAGCATGGCTTTCATAGTACTATTTAACTCTTCCAGTTTGTCACTGGAATTTTTACCAGTTGTGGCAACAGTTTTTGACATGTTGTTGTTTAATCCTGCAAAAGATTCGCTCAATCCGTTCAATGCTGTAGTATAGCTGTCTATTTTGCCTTTGTCAAGTGAATCCAGAGTGGCATTGATATTTTTGGCTAATGATTCACCCCCACCACCAAACAACTTGCCAAAACCAGCAGCAATGCCGCTCACACCAAAAGTGGCCATGGCAGCGCTCAGAGCCATTGTTCCAGATGCAACGCTCTTCAGATTCTGCCCGTCGATCGAATTGAATTTGCTCAAGTCATCGGCAAATTTGCTGAATGCTGTGCCCATGAGCCATGCTGCTCCTGCAATGCCTGCTCCTATTAATGCAATGGATGTTCCAAGAAAAAAAGCTCCAGCCACAATTGCAGGACCTTTGACACCAAACGCAGCCAATCCACCAGCTAAACTTTTGAGACTGGCTCCTATGGTAGGGCCTCCCTTGCCAACACCTTCTAAAACTTTGCTGGCACTGCTTGATCCTCCACCGCCACCTCCGCCACCTGCTGGTGCTTTAGATCCCCCACCCATCACAAAACCTTTGGCTTTGTCATATAGTCCCATTGCTGCTTGTTTGCCTGTGCTCATTACGTTGCCGCTGCGGCTAAATGCATAAGCAGCTTTTGTAGCGGCCACTACGACAGCTAGGCCTTTGAGTCCCACCAACACCACTCCTATGATGGCCGCAAAACTTATCAGCCCTTTAATAAATCCTGTGTTCAGCAAAGACACCACCTTGGTGATTCCTGCCATGAATAATTCTATACCATACAGGAATGGAGATATGGCAGCTATGATCTGGTTCATTAGTTTTCTCATCTGGTTGCTGAAATCTGTCACCACTTTGCCTGCAGACTCTTCTGCTTTTCTTTGATCTTCAATGGCCTCGGCGGATCCTTCCATGAATTTTGTGAATTTGGACATTTCTGCTCCAGCACCAAACAGTCCTGAACCCAGCAACGTAGCCAAAGCGTTGGTCTGACCCATGGTCTTGCCTTGTTCCTGAGCTATCTCTGCAGTTCTACGCATTTCTGCACCAAACTCAGCATTGGACACAGAACCATCTTTTAAACCTGCTGCCAAGGTCAACAATCGAGGATTAATCAATGCTAAACTTTTGGCGTTATCGGAAATAGGAGCACCGCCAGTGACCACTAATTCTTTTATGGCAGCTGCCATCTCAGGACTGGTTTTTTCAATTCCCGCCAGCATGCCTCCCAAACGTAATTGCTGCTCTTTGGTCATGCTCATCATCAAACTCTTCAACACTTTGTCCTGCTGTTGCAACTTAAGAGCCTCTGATGCTTCTTTGCGTGACAAGCCTGTGGTCCTAGCCAACAGATCCAATTCTTTCACATAATTTTCAGTGCCTCTTACCAGATCGTCATTGCTCATCTTTTGAGCGTCACCCAATCCTGTTTGTATTTCAAGATAATCTGTCAACAACTGTGTGGTTTCTTCCATGGTGACACCATATTTGGAAAAGGTTGGTTGCAAGTCTCTCTGCACTACCCTGCTGACTGCAGTGAATCTTTTTGCACCCATGTTCACATTTCCACCCAATAGGGCCAATGTGTCTGCATTCTTTTTCACTGCATTTGTAAAAACATCCAAGGCTAGGCCAGCTTCAATGGCAGCCATTCTGGAGCCAAAAATACTGTCACCAAAATCTGCACCCACTGTGCTGAGGTCTCTAAATACCCCAATCTGCTGATCCAGTTCATCCACCAATCGTTGAATGCCTTGTGCCATCAGTGCAAAACCCAAACCAAACTGTGACATGTAGCCAGTGAGACTGGAAGTGAAATCTCCAAATTTGTCTGTGCCTTTGACTATGTTGATACCAAAATCTTGTATCACGCTGGAAAATTTTTTGTGATAGGTGATGTGCTGATCAAATGAAGTGGAGGCATTTTTGGCACTTTTGGTGACCTCATTCATGCTCTTGGCCATGGCAGTGGCCTCTTTGGCGCCTTTGCCATCTGCGCCAATTTTTGCTAGAATCTGTTGTAGTGTGGCTTCTGATGCAGCACCTTCTATAATGCCATCTCTCAGTTCTACTTTTGCCATTTATTAAATACCCAGTTAATTTAGACTATAAATATACACATATTAAAACAAATATGTTAATTGCACACTTATTTATACGGAGGTAATAATGGTAGAAAATCAAATCAAACAGGGCAGCAATCCTTTACAGAAGTATTTTAGACAGGTCAAAAACTACATGCGATTGCCCAGCAGAGGCAAGTTTTATCCAGCGGGCACATTGGAAATGCCAGCCAATGGTGAACTGCCAGTGTATGCCATGACTGCCAAGGACGAATTGTTGTTCAAAACTCCGGATGCACTGATGAATGGTCAGGCCACTGTGGATGTGATACAAAGCTGTGTGCCCAACATTAAGAATGCTTGGCTGATGCCCAGCATTGATTTGGATGCTGTGCTGATTGCCATCAGAATTGCCACCTATGGTGAAAGCATGGATGTCAACATCAATGTGCCCAACACCACTATCAAACGAGACTACAGCATGGATCTGCGTTTGGCCTTGGATGATCTCATGATGGGAACGTTTGTGGACACTGTGAACATAGGTGCCTTGACCGTGACTTTGAAACCCATCAACTACAAAGAATTCACTGCAGGTGCTGTCAAGTCTTTTGAAGAACAAAGAATAATCAATGTGGTCAATGACGACAAAATAGATGAACAAACCAAGTTGTCAATGTTTCAACAGAGCTTTAGAAAACTCACAGACATCACCATAGCCATGGTGGCCGACAGTGTGGTCAGCATTGCCGTGGATGGAGAGGTGGTCACTGATCCCACACACATCACTGAATTCATTGCTAAATCAGAAAAAAACTTTTATGCTGCCATTATGGCTCATGTGCAAAAACAAAGAGAATCTTTCAGCATCAAACCCATCAAAGTGGCCAGCACAGCTGAAGATATAAAAGCGGGCGCCCCTGCAAGTTTTGAGGTACCCGTGACATTCGATCAGTCAAATTTTTTCGCATAAAAATTCTACCCAGCTCTCTAGCGACTATTTTGCAAGAAGTCAAGGACATGGAGAATGAAACCAAAAATTTCAAAATGGATTTGTTCAAAATGGCCTGGTACATGCGTGGCAGTCTCAGCGTGGATGACCTTTTCATGATCAGCTATGAAGATCGCGAAATCATAGGCAAGATCATCAAAGAAAATTTAGAAACCACCAAAAAAAGCGGCTTGCCATTCTTTTAACAGCCCAGCAAACACCCAAGAACCAAATAATATATTTTAATGTGTGCAGTCTGCAAGTAAATAATCTTACGATGAGAGTGTTTACACAAAGCAACGTGAATCACACCATGCCTGACGACAGCATGTGGCTGCCTTGTGTCACCACTCAAGCAGTTTCGCATGTGGCTGCTGGGACTCAATGCTTATTGATCACACACATTGCTGCCATCCAACACTATCAACATCCGCTCACAGCACTGCTGCCCTATGAAATACAATGCGTGGGCAGACACACTGCAGAAAGATTGAGACGACTGGGATTTGTTCACATACGTTGCAGACTGAGAGCAGAAGATGTGGTGATACACACCAACACCACGTGGCTGCGCGGCGACCACTTTGCCAGAAACTTTGCTGAAGATTCTAGAGTCACTGAAATTCAAACCTATCACAGTGTGTTGAATCAAACCAACATTGATCAATTGCTGAGCATGCAGCCTCGGAGTGTGCATGTGTACAGTCATGCTGTGCTGCAGGCGTTGCAAGTGAGATCCTGGCCACACACTGATCTGTACAGGGTGCGATCAGCACCCGCGCAAGAAAATCTGTGGCACACAGTGACCGAATTCGATCCCAACCTAGCGCAGGACGCTGCCCTAGCACTGGCACAATTGCAACACTAACTGCCAAAGGATATTATATCATGATTGCATACATATTGAATATTGCCACACTGTTGTTGATCATTGGAGTGGCTTGGTATATCATAGACAGTGACGAACGAGATCTAGTAAAAAGACAATCCAAACAGCGTGAACCCAAACACAAGTAGTGGACGAACCAGTTCGTCCAAGTGATCGCTGCGCTCTCACTGTGTAGCTCTATCAAGTTGCGAAGCAACTGCTCGCTCATACAGATAGTGGATCCATACTTCTCCCAGAACGGGGAGAAGTGGTGACGTCATACGAGATGAGCACGCCATCTTGAACAGCCATTGCTACTGCGGGGCGGTAGCCCTATACCCCTCTTGGCTGACTTCATTGCTACGGAATATTGTGGGAACTGTTCAAGCAATTCCTCAATATGGGTGTTGTGTCTGTTTCACAGAGCACCATCGTTTTTGCCTCATTGTGCAACTCAGGATTCACCATCTTTGAGAGACGTATTTCCTGGATCTTCAGATCAGTGTGGTTGCTATGTCAGTGCCTTGAGCCTTTGAATTTCTTCCCTCAGTAGATTGCTGCTGCCTATTCTCACATTGATGATGCCGTTGTAGTATGCATCAGTCTCCAACACTTTGCGTTCAAATTGTTCGCGGGCTTCCAGATATGCCATGGCGCCTCTGCTGCGACAGATGTACAGTATCTCTCGGGTGAATTGATCAGCACCCTGCTGTTGCACATCCTGCAACAGATGTTCGTTGCTGCCCCAATAGTCTCGCCAATCTGATTCCACCCGGCTTCTGCGTCGGTTGATTTTGCCTTTGAGTGGTGGACGTGATTTTTTGAACTGGGCCAACTTTTTGCCCACATACATGCGACCAGATACCAAATTAGTGATGAGATACACAAATCCTTCGGTGCCTTCCGGCAGTGCATCCAATGATTTGCCCTGATACATCCACGTCATGCAGGTACTTACTGTGTGATGAATTCGTTCACAGCAGTCTTGGATCTTTGTGATATTTTGGCAGTGATTGAAAAGTTTTGGTACCAAAAGGCACAGAAAATTTTTGCGCCGTAGTTTTGTACTTCGTACAAACTATAGCGTCTACCGCAGCGGCTGCGCCGTGCTCACTGTGTGCGGGCCTTCTCTTTGTGCTGTTTGTATTCACGCACAATTTCTGCTCGGCGTGTGCGACCCAGTTTGCGTATTTCACTCAACCATTTTCTAGCCTGTATTTTGCTCTGTCGGCTGGGTCTTTTGGCAAACTTCTCATTGTATTTGAAGTAGTTCATGTAGGCCTTGGTCAATAAATCATGTGTGTCGTCCATGTGTGCTCCTATATCTCGTGAAATTCAGTTGAATTGCTGTAGGAAGTGAATCCATTTTCTTTGATCACTTTGAGTGTGTTGTTGACTCTACCCATGAGTTCATCTCTGTGACTGATTAGATAGATGCTCTTGCCACGCTCCCTGCTCATGCGTTTCAGTATGGCAATGGATGATTCCACACCTGCTGTGTCCAATCCAGAATCAATCAATTCATCTATGAACAGCAAATTGATCTCTTGATATAAACTTTCCCACACATCTCTAAACGCAAAGCTCAAGCCCAATATCAATCTATTACGCTCTCCTCTGCTGAGATTGTCAAAGTCAAGATCCTGTCCCAGCATGGTGATTTGCACACTGAGATCATTTTTAAATATTACACTGTGCGGCAGTCCCAATGCTGTGAGATAGTGGGTGAGCCTGTTGTTTAAGAATGCTAAATTTTGATCTATTATTTTCTTCCTGATAAAACTGTCCTTGTTGGTCAACAATTTTAATAAAAATTCTTGATGGTCTTTTAAAGTTTGCAAGCGATTTACTTCACTCCAGTCCAGTTCTTGCAGTGCTTCTGTGCTGAGTTCTGTGATCTGATCCACATAAGGATTCTGTTCAGCTTCTTTGTTTTTCAGTGTGGATTTGTAAGTTTCCAGATGTTGTCTGTGTTCATATGCTTCTTTGATGCTGTCATAATATGTGTCTGGACGTGTGTCTTGTGTGCCCATGAGTTTGATAGCTTCATCTATTATGGCTATTTCAGCCTGTATGCTTTGATTGTAGTTGACTGCTTCACCATATTCTTCTTCCAACTTGCGTTGTATTTCACAAAATTTATCATCATGCAGTTCTTGACCACAGGCATAACAAGTGGCTTTGTCATGCAGTTTATCCAGATCATTGCCCACTTTATTCACTGTTTTGTCTGCCTGCAACAGTGTCATTTCCAAACTGCTGCGATCTTTTTGCAATTGTTTCAATTCATTATTGATCTTGAGCCAATCTTCCAGCAGCTGATGTGCCACCAACTCCTTGTCAATGTCCACAGACTCTAACTCTTTAATGGATTTATTTAATTTTTCAATATCCAAATTCTTCTGTGTGTTCCAAATTTTTTCCTTGTTGCTCAACGAGTTAATGGTTTCTTTGATCTTTTCATTGCTCATCTTAATGCCTTCCAAACGTGCATTTTCCATGGCTATGTCTTCTTTGCTGACTCTAATGCGATCTTTCAACAGTTCTGCTTTTTCACTCAGCAGTGTGATGCCCAACAACTGTTCTATGATGTCTTTTTGATCATTGGCACTCATGCTCAAGAACGGCTCTGTGTAGGTATTCAATGCCAATATGTGTTTGAACATGGCATGCGATAATCCCAACATGTGATTGATAGCAGCCTGAGTCATTCTGCTGTCGCCTTGACTCTCGTCAGTGATCTCTTGTTCCGAGTCATTGATAAAGTATCTCAATGTGTTGGGGCGTCTGCCTCTTTCAATGCGATATTTCACACCGTCTTTTTCAAAAGTTAGTGTGACCAACATGTTTTTGTTGTTGGTCTTGTTGACCAAATTCTCTCTGCGTATTTTTGTCAGTGCTTCACCAAATAAACCATAACTCAGTGCATTGATCAGTGTGGTTTTACCTGTGCCGTTCCTGCTGCCAGAATCATCTCCGCCCTGATCCAAATTTTCTCCCAACACCAATGTGAGTCTTTGTTTGTCTAGATTCACGCCTTGTGTTTGATTGCCCACACTCATAAAATTTTTAACTGTGAGGCTTTTGATCTTGATCATTGTAGGTCTCTGTAAATCTCTAATAGAGTATTTTTATTATAACTGTCAGATTCAATAGCATTGATCTCTTTGCTGACTATTTCGTCCACAGATTCAAAACGTGTGATATCCAATGTACTGGTGAGTTCATCATCTTTCTTGCCTGGAATCAGCACTATTTCTCTGCAGTTGTAATCTTTTATAAAGGTTTCTTTGATAAAACTGGCTTCTTCATAGCTGATGTCTATGTCCAACGTCACTTGCAAGTGCATCTTGGGCAGTATAATGTTCTTTGCATCATTCAGTAGTTGACTTAAATTTACTTTCAAATATCTTGGACAATTGTACCAATTGATGTATCTGGGAGTGCCACCATGTTCCATGATCATCATACCACGCTGATCATCATTCACATCTGCATAGTTGTGCGGCATGGGATTACCAATGTAATGTATGTTTCTTGCTGTTTGTCTCTTGTGGAAGTGTCCTGTGAACACATATTCTGGATGCACAAAATCCACTGCTTGTATCAACCCAGTGTCTGGCATCTCTATCATGGCATTCATTAAGAAGTGCGGCAATTCAAAATGACCAAACATGTATCTGCTTTTGATTTTTTTGATCTGTTTGTATTCATCTCCCACCAACCAAGGCACTAAGGTTGTGTCATCTATGGTAGTGGTCTGTGTGATCACTGTGATGCCAGGAATAAATCTTGCAAACTCCACTGAGTGAATATCACGCTTGTCTTTGTAGTACAGATCGTGATTGCCAGGAAAGAAATAAAATTTTTCAAAAGCCTTACCCAGTTTTTCCAAACATTTGATGGAGACATCCATGGTCATCAAGTTCAACGAATTTCTATTGTGATGCCAGTCACCACAGAATATACCAGTTTCACAATTGTTTTGTTTGGCCTGGTCAATGAACCAATCCACAAACTCTTCACAGTCTTGATTGTGAATCATGCTGTTGCTCTTCAGACCAAAATGTATGTCAGTAAAGACGGCTGCTTTTTTAAACATTAGATAATATTTCCCAAGACTTAATTGTAAACAAATAATTGATTAAAGTCAAGGATTTAAATTTTCTTTTTGAATTCACGATCCATCGATTTTTGATATGATTCTGAATTCTGTCGCGTGGAACTGGGCATCATGTTATTCATTTCCATAATGTCATCTCTAATATTTTGATTTCTTTTTTCGATATTGATGATCCTCACAAAAGAATTGGTCACTGCTGCTGTGTAGTATGCAAATGGATTGTTAGATTTACTTTCATCAAATTGCAATCCAATCTGAGTCAGTTGCAATATAGCTTGTCCTTGCATTTCGTCATTGTAGGTGTAGCCTCGCACATTGCCTCTGGTGGCATAACGTTCACACAGTTTCATCCACATCATGGCCAGTTTGGCAGTGGGTTTGCCGCCTTCCTTGTTGAACTTGCCATTGTGCATGCCGCCTTCCCAGTGACTTTTGCCCACACATGAAAGATTGCCTTTTTCATCATGCTTCCAATGTTGAAATGCAGGAAAGTTCACTTTGCATTTACTATCAGCTGAACTTTTGGGATTTTTTTTGCGTCCTGGTTCGTTGGGTATGTGTTCATAGGTCATGACTCTGAATACCAGCTCATGCTTTTGTATCTTCCTATAGTCCACTTCGCACTCGGACAGTTTGACCTTGGGATCAGTAAGTTTGCGACGTTCAAACTCTTCCTGAGCCAACCGCTTGGCTCTAACCCGTTTGGCTTCTGCTATGCTGCGCACATTGATTTTTTCCAAAGAAGCTATGATTGCATCATAGCGGCTGTGTTCATCTTTAGTGTAAGAACAATAGCTATTCTTGGATTTGTGTATTTCTTCCAACAGATCTTTGTTGTTGAGATAGTTTATTTTTTTCATTGAATTCCTTTCTAATTAGCCTTCATTATAAACTACATACTTAATTATGTCAATAAATACTTAATATATTACAAATATGTCATTTTTAAAAAAAGTAGCAGGCACAGCAATAGGAGCCATAGCAGGCGCAGGCATAGCCAAAGCCGCCGGCAGCATGTTCAACATGAGCGATGTGCGAGGCAAATCATTGCCCAAAGATGGTATGCCTGATGCCAAAACTTTAACAACAGCCACAGCACTTGCCAAACCAGGCGAAAAAGATTGGAGAGTCAAATTAAGCATTCCTACTTCATTCAAAGACAGCAGATTGATGCTGCCTGTGATGAAAACCGGAGGATTGTGTTTTCCCTACACACCCAGCATATTGATGGCTCACAGTGCTCAATACACTGCTAACAATCCTGCTCACACCAATTACACTTTTAATTCATTCAACTACAGCACAGTGGATCAAATTCAAATCAACGGTGATTTTTATGTGCAAAATAGTGTGGAAGCAGCATATTGGGTATCATGTGTGCATTATTTGAGAAGCGCAACAAAAATGCGTTATGGTGAAGGCAGCTCAGACGCAGGGTCTCCACCGCCTGTGGTGCTGTTGAATGGCTATGGTGATTTTGTTTTTAAAAATGTGCCTGTGATTATCACTAGTTTCAACATAGAGTTGGGCAAAGACTGCGATTACATTCAAACAGGATTATTTCCAGAAGCATTGGGAGACACAGACGAAGGACAATATAAAAGTTTGGCTTGGGCGCCATCAGAAAGTTTGATATCAATAATATTGCAACCTCAATACAGCAGATCTACTATATCTCAATTCAATATGAATAATTTTGTCAATGGCAAATATGTGCAGGGTGAAGGAGGATTCATCTAATGGCTCAGTATCAACCCCACAGTCCTTTTGCCAACACACAAACCGTAAATGACCAATATTTAGATTTGCTCAATATCAGACCCATTCCTGCCACTGCAGATGATGTGTTGTACACTGTGGAGCCACAATACACACACAGACCAGATTTATTAGCTTATGATTTGTATAAAAATACCAAACTGTGGTGGGTGTTTGCACAGAGAAACATGGATGTGATCAAAGATCCAATTTATGATCTAGTGGCTGGTATAAAAATTTATTTGCCGCAAGGACCCAAATTGAGACAAGCCTTAGGAATCTAAAATGTCAATTCCTGATGCATCAACAAACATTAGAGTGATACCAACCACAGAATCTCAAAGAGATGCTGCGGCATTGGGTCAAACATTGGGTCAAAATTTTTATCAAAGAGACACTTTTGAGTCAGACACAGCCACAGTGGACGTGGGAGAATTGTTTCCCAACAAAGTGCCAAACCCTTTGCATCAGTACAATTCATTCAACTGTATTTTTACTTTGGCATGTCTTACTTTGGAAGAGATTAATTTTCCTGCTAGATTACGTCAAAAATCACCTCAAATAATTATAGTGAGAAGTGGTGGCTCTGGGCAATCAAAATTTCTCACGCCCTATGATTTAGATTTCAATGGTGGCACTTCTAACACAAGAACTGCACGTGAATATTTTATTGGTGACGTCAACATCAACACCATGATAGGTCCTCAAGACAAAGGACAAAGTAATGTGACAAAATTAGAATTTACTGTGTATGAACCATACAGTATGGGCACATTTGTCGAAACACTGCGACTGTCTGGATTGAAAGCAGGATTTAAAAACTATATAGAAGCCCCTTGGTGTTTGATTATTGAATTTATAGGTCACACATTGGACAACAAAGTTGAATCAGTCAAAGATGCCTTGGGCAACAGCACTAAACGCATATTTCCTATAAAAATTGGTAATATTGATTTTACTGCGGATCAGGCTGGTGCGCGATACACAATTCAAGCAGTCCCAACAAGTGATATTGCATTGCAGAACAGTACACAAACAATACCTAAAGATGTAAAAATTGAAGGCACGACAGTGCAAGAAATGCTGCAGATAGCATTACAGAACGAATTAAATAAAAATAGAAAAGCAAAAAATAAAAATAAGACTACGCTGGAAGAAATAAATGACGTCATAATAAACTTTCCAACTCAAGAAGCACAAGAAAAACTTAGTCAAAGAACTTCGTATCAAGATGCAGAGTTAGCAGCAACATCCACTGCAGACTTACAAAGAAGTAATATTATTGGCACTGGTGCACAAGTGGTTAGTAGCCCCAATGCCACCAGTTACGTGCAATCCAAAGACAGCTTGAATAATATTGGAAACTCCAAAATAAATCTTACCAAACAACAAAATAAGAATGTAGGCAGCGAGGACGATAATACATTCTATGATAAATTTACAAAACTATCAAAATTTCGTGTAAGAGGCCAAATTCCAAATTTAAGTTTTAAACAGGGCACAACTCTATCTGATATTATAACAAACGTGATATTGCTGAGTGAGTACGGTCAACGGTTGATTCAACCCAGTGATGCCAACGGTTTTAAAACATGGTTCAAGATAGTGCCTAGAGCTTTTTACATAAATGACACAGTGATTGTGGAAAAAAATGGCACCTATCCATTGTTAATAGTAATTGACGTGATAGAACACAAAGTACATGAATCATTGTTTGCAAAAATTAATAAAAAAACTCAAACAGAAAATTTTAACAAGTTTGTAGTGAAAGAATATGATTATCTTTTTACTGGTAAAAATCTAGATGTATTAAAATTCGATATTCAAATCAAAGCCAGTTTCCAACAACAGTTGCCCAGCGATCAAGCCAACTCTAAAGAAGATCCTAATAAAAAAACAAAAAATGAAGGAGAAAAAAAAGAAACTTCAGCAGACGATAAGGCTGGTGATGCTGCAGCACAAGGTGTAGGCACAGGTAAACTGACTGCAAATTTCTATGCAAGTCCTCGCAGAAAAAATTATGAAGCACTGGGTGAACTTACTACAGAACAAAGACTGAATTTAGAATTCCACGATATGATAATGACTGGCAACATTAGTTTAGTAGATACCACAATTGAATTGCTAGGTGATCCATATTTTTTAGCTGACAGCGGACTGGGTAACTATTATTCAACTGTGGACAAGGATCCACGCACAGGACAAAAGAAATTTATAAACAAAGATGGCAGTGCCGAACCTACTTTTAGCGGCATATATTGTGTGGTGAATTTTAGAACACCCATAGACTATACGTCCAACGGAAACATGGTGTTTAAAGGCACAGCCAACGATCTTAATAAAAATTTTGTGCAGTTAGATGAATTCAGTGGAGTGTATAAAGTAAATTTCGTGGACAATATTTTTACAAACGGAACCTTTACACAAAATTTGAAATTAATAAGAGTACTAAATCAAGAAATCACAGGCAAAAGCACCAGCACAACTTCTTTGGGCCAGCCAATCTATGGTGATACAGAAGGTGGTGCCCCAAATATTGACGGGACAGGAGCATAATGTTTTCAATTGATCGCAGAAGCAGCCCCAACAAACAAAGCTCAATAAAGGATTCAGGTCCTTACGAAGCCAGAATCACCAGTCACCTGGATGGCAAATACATGGGCACACTGGAGGTGGAGTTGCTGAGATCTGTGGATCCTGGCATGGACTCATTGGAAGCTAATCAGCGTGTACAGGTAGAATATCTTAATCCTTTTTACGGTGTGACCAACTATGCAGGAGTGACTAAAAATACAGATTATGCCAGTAGCCAGCAGAGCTACGGCATGTGGTTTATTCCGCCAGACATCGGCAACATAGTGCTGGTGATATTTGTGGAAGGCAATATCAATAAAGGCTATTGGATTGGTTGTGTACAGGCAGAAAATCAAAATTTTATGATTCCTGATGGTCGACCTGCAACCACTTTCACTGACACCACAACCAATTTAACAGACATTGGGAAGAAACTACCAGTGGGTGAATACAACAAAGAATTGTTGATTAACAGTTTAAATTTAATAGATGCTACAAAAAATTTAAAGCCTATTAATACAGATTTTAAAAATATTTTAAAAAATCAAGGATTATTAACAGATGAAATCAGAGGATTAACCACCACCAGTGCCAGACGTGAAACACCCAGCAGTGTGTTTGGAGTCAGCACTCCAGGCCCATTGGACAAACGCGGCAATGCTCGAGGCAAAGGTGGCAGATATCATTCAAGATTGGGTGGCAGCAGCATTGTGATGGATGATGGTGACGATAAATTTTTACGTAAGACTTCCGCTGCAAAAGGACCCTCAGAATATGTGAATAAAAACATAGACATAGTTACTCCAGCAGATGAAACCATACCTCACAATGAGTTGGTGCGTATTAGAACACGCACAGGACATCAAATATTGATGCACAATTCAGAAGATTTGATCTACATTGGCAATGCAGCTGGTACCACCTGGATCGAAATGACTGCCAACGGCAAGTTGGACATATTTGCGCAGGACAGTGTGAGCATACACACGCAGACAGACTTTAATTTCAAAGCAGACAGAGATGTCAACATCGAAGCAGGACGCAGTGTCAACATCAAGGCCATGAGCAGTATTACTGAAGAAACATTGGGCAGTCATAGAATCACAGTAGGCAGCAATCAAACCATCACAGTGGCAGCCAATCAAACCATATCTGTGGGCAGCACCAATCATTATGCAGATGGCAATATTAATCTGGACACAGGTGGAGTAATTAACCTCAACAACAACAAAGCAGTGAAGACAGAGCCAACTCCATTGAGCACACACACCAATCCAGGTGAAAGCAGTGGCAACATCATGAAACGTGTGCCTCAGCATGAACCATGGCCACATCATGAAAATTTGAACCCTGACAATGTGAAAACATCACGCACTGATCGGACCACCATTGAGCAGATACCCAACACAACCTTGTCGGGCATACCTGACGCATTTAAAAAATAAATAATTTTATGCCATATTTTACTATTCCAGCATCAATCACCAGCAGCATAGAAGCAGCCACCACAGCAGCCACAGATTTGGTCAACGTGGGTGGTCAAGCCTGCGACCTATGCGGTACATTGGGAGCCACAGTGGGTGGAGACGCCATTGCATTGGCCAAAGAAGCGGAAAAGAAAATTCAAGAAACTATTCCTAAAATAGCAGGCAATGTGGGAGCTCTAAAAGGAGCATTGAATGATTTGAGTCCTCTGCTAGATCAGGCTGAAAAAGCATTCGATGGATATTTTGCAGGAGGCGGATTTCAAGGCGTGCCTTCATTGCCTAGTTTACCTTCATTGCCTAGTTTAGAAAATCTTCCTGGAGGATTTCCTTCAGTGCCAGGTCTGCCTGGTGTGGACGGCAGTATTCCATCCTTGCCCAGCCTACCTCCTGCTTTGGCCAGTCTTCAATCCAGCATCACAGGTGCCATGACAAGTTTTGGAGCCACAGCAGCAGGCATTACTTCTGCCATCACAGCCAAGGTGGGAGATGTGGCAGCATCTGTGGAGGCTCTAATACCTCAGTTAAGTTTGGCAGTGCAAACATCCTCTGCTGGAGGATGCAGTGGAATTATGAATCAATTGAATTCGTTGGGCAGTGACCTTGTGCCTGCTTTTGATGCTATCAAAACTCAAGTGCTGACTCAGTCGATTCCCAGTTTAGAACCACAAGTGATGGGACTGTTGGATGCTGCTAAAAATATGGCTGAATCTGCAGCCACTCAATTCACAGCCAATCAATCAGCTATCGAATCAGCAGCAGATGCTATGAAAAACAATTTGACATCACAACTTGCAGGAATAGGAATATAAACAAATGTCCAGAGGCATTGCACGCATTGGAGACAGAACACAAGGTACCTGCTCTCACCCCAGTCATTTGGCTCCACTGAACACCGGTGGCACCATCATCACTGGATCCAGCAAAGTGGTGTGTGATGGCAACAGATTAGCAGCCACACTGGGTGATGAAATCAAAACTGATTGTGGACATACAGCCTACATTATCACTGCTACCAGCAAAGTGTTCATAGGACACAAGGCACAGATGGTGGCTAGACTGGGTGATCTGATAGATGATGGTGCACCTTACTCAGCAAAAATAATCACAGCTTCTAATAAGACGTTCCCACAGGGATAATAAATATATATATGAGCACACAAGAAAAAAAATTATACAAAGACATCACATTAAAGTCAAAAAAAGCCTACACTCAGGCATCTGGACCCAGAGCCTACAGAGGCATCAGCACAGTGGATCCCAATGCTACCAGTTTCAACCTGTATGATGTTGCATTGATTAGGCAGGACATATTGAATCATTTTCACATACGTCAAGGAGAAAAACTGGAAAATCCTGAGTTTGGCACCATCATTTGGGACAGTTTGTTTGAACCCTTGACAGAAATGATTAAACAACAAATTATTGATAATGTGACCACCATAGTGAACTATGACCCTAGAGTGCAGGTAAATGGTGTAACTGTTGACACCTACGAAAGTGGCATACAAATACAGTGCGATCTCACCTATCTTACATACAATATATCAGAAAGTCTGCGTTTAAAATTTGATGAAAAACTGGGTTTAATCAGCTAGAATTAACAGAGCATTTAATCAAACCTAATAAATAACTTCATATAACGGAGATATATGTCATCCACAGATAGATTGAATAAATTATTGCTGGCAGAAGACTGGAGAAAGGTCTATCAGAGCTTTAGAAACGCTGACTTTACCAGCTACGATTTTGACAATCTTCGCAGATCCATGATTGGATATCTGCGTCAAAATTATCCAGAAGATTTCAATGACTATTTAGAAAGCAGTGAATACCTTGCCTTGATTGATTTGATTGCTTTCTTGGGACAAAATATTGCTTTTAGAATTGACCTCAATGCTAGAGAAAATTTTATTGAATTAGCAGAGCGCAGAGAATCTGTGTTGAGACTGGCTAGACTGCTGAGCTACAATGCCAAAAGAAATCAGTGTGCCAATGGACTTTTAAAAATGCAATCAATTTCCACTACAGAAGGAATCATTGACAGCAACAATGTGAACATTGCCAATCAAACCATAATATGGAATGATACCAGTAATCCAGATTGGTATGAGCAATTTATAAAAGTAATGAATGCTGCACTACCAGTCAACACCAAAGTGGGTCGTCCCAACAAAAAAGACACAGTGGATGGTGTTCCTGTGGAACAATATCAATTCAATTCTAATTTACAGGAAACTCCAGTGTTTACTTTTTCCAAAAGCATAGACGGAAGAAACACACAATTTGAAGTGGTATCAGTGGATGTGAATGCAGGCATCGTTGAAGAATTGGCGCCATTACCCACAAATAAATTATCTTGTTTGTACAAAGATGATGGCAAAGGATACTCCAGCAGCCACACAGGATTCTTTTTTCATTTTAGACAAGGTGTACTGCAGCAAGGGGATTTTAATGTGGCACTATCCACACCCAACCAAATAGTGAGCATTGATGCTGACAATATCAATCAAACTGATGTATGGCTTTATTCTCTGAACAGCAACAAAGTAGAACAAGAATTATGGACCAAAGTTAGTGCCACAGAGGGCAACAATGTGATTTACAACAGCACTGCTAAAGGTATTAGAAATATTTACAGTGTGATTACTAGAACAGAAGACAGAATCAATCTGCAATTTGCAGATGGAACTTTTGGCAATTTACCCAAAGGCGGGTTCAGAGCCTATTATAGAGTGAGTGATAACAGACAATTTAAAATAGTGCCAGCCGATATGGCAAATATAGAAATTCAAGTGGACTATCTCAGTGCATCAGGCAAAACTGAAACACTCACCATTGCTATGTCATTGCAATACACCATTGACAATGCCAGCAATTCAGAAACCACAGCATCTATAAGAAGCAATGCTCCATCCACTTATTACACTCAAAACAGAATGATTACAGGTGAAGATTACAATGTGGCTCCATTGTCAACCAATCAAGAAATTATTAAAGTTAAGTCAGTTAATAGAACCAGCAGTGGAATTTCAAGATATTTTGACCTGTTAGATGCCACCAGCAAATACAGCAGCACTAACATATTTGGCAATGATGGAATCATTTACAAAGAAAGAATAGACAACAGCATCACGTTCAGTTATGTCAGCAGAACAGACATAGAAGGAGTGATCAACAATGTGATTGAACCTTTGGTTTCTGAAAAAAAACTTTTTAACTTTTATCAAGACAATTTTCCATTAATATTAACCACAGATGTTAATTATTATTGGTATCAAAGCAGTTCAGGCAGCAATATCTCCACAGGTGGTTTACAGGATGTGGACAATAAAAAAATTGCAGTGGGAACATTCACACAAAGTGTTTTAAAATATTTAGAACCACAAGCACAATGTAAATTTGTTGCGCCCATAGGCTATCATTTCATGCCTGACGGCACACTGATGCAAGGGTCTGCCAATCATCCAGGAGCTACTGACTTTCTATGGACCACAGTGATTAGAGTGATTGACAGTGGCACAGTAATTCAAGCGGATGGCACAGGACCTATCGTATTCAATGATATTGTTCCTACAGGAGCAATATTAACACAAATTATTGCAAAATTTTCAAAAGTGCTATCCAGTGATATCAAATTACAAATGTTGGATAAAATATTTTCTAACAGTGTATTTGGTTTAAGATACAACACTGCTGTGAGAGATTGGGTGGTGATTGATGAAACTAACTTAAATTTGTTTGGTAGTTTTAGCACAGGAAAAACAGGAGACAACACTAATCAACAACTGGATGCCAGTTGGCTGTTGTTGTTCACCACTGACACTGATTTATACACAGTGACCTATAGAGGAGTGAGATATGTTTTTGAAAGTGACAAAGAAATACGTTTTTTCTATGACAGCAACAACAAAGATTACGTGGCTAACGTAGGTAAAGTGATTAAAGATAAAATTTCTGTGCTATCTATCAACAATGCTCCAGGAATACTTACGCCTATGCAAAGCCACGTTGATTGGCAAGTGCTGCAAGAGTACAGAGATACTCAAGGCTATGTTGACAGCAAAAAAATTGAAGTCACTCAGTTTGATTCTGATGATGATGGACTGATGGATAATCCAGACGCTTTCAAAAATATTGTAGCCAATAACAATTATATATTTCAGAAGAAAATTACCACAGCAGGAGTGGAAGATTTTAATTATGTATCAACAGATTTAGAAAATATTGTAACAATAACCAGTGAAAATCAGATAGGAGCTTATAGTTCATATGATACTGACACTGTATTTTACAATTCAGTGACAAATGTATTTAAAAAACTATCAAAAGCCACTTTAACTATTGCTGTGACTGGCAACTATAAGGCACATTTAGGCAGATCTCAATTAAAATTTCAATATGTTCACAGTGCAGATAGTGCTACTAGAATAGATCCTAGTGTAACTAATATTATAGATGTGTTTTTGTTAACAAGATCATACGACATCTCTTTTAGATCATGGTTGGATGGAACAATAGAGAACAAACCATTGCCATTAAGTTCAGATAATATGTATAAGAATTTTGGGCAACAAATTAATCTAATCAAATCTATCAGTGATGAAGTAATATATCACCCAGTGAAATACAAAGTTTTATTTGGTGACAAATCAGAATCTAAATTTCAAGCCACATTTAAATTGGTTAAAAACCTAAACGAAGTCACAAACAATGATGATATCAAAGTGCGTGTAATACAGGCAATCAATCAATATTTTAATCTAGAAAATTGGGATTTTGGAGATACATTTTATTTCTCAGAACTAAGCACCTACGTAATGACTCAACTGGCTCCAGACATAGTTACTTTTGTGATTGTGCCTGATCAGGCTGTGCAAACATTTGGTAGTCTGTATGAAATTAAATCTGAAAGTGATGAAATTTTCATCAGTGGGGCAACTGTGCAGGATGTGGAAATAATTGATGCATTGACTGCTTCTAAATTGAGAGCAGATGGCTTTGTGGTCACTGCTACCAACACAATCAACACAGGCATCACCAGTGGCACCAGCAGTGTTGCTACCAGTTCTAACAGTAGCGGAGGCTCTGGATCTTCTGGAAGCTCTGGATCTTCTGGAGGATATGGTTATTAAAAATGGCATACGATAACAATCAAGAAGAGTCAGCACTTCCCACATCAGCAGATGGTTCTGTAAGTCGTAAATCAAGCGATTTACTGCCAAGATATTTTAGAACTCCCACCAACACAAAATTTTTATACAGTACATTAGATCAACTTTTAAATCCTGGTACAGTTGAAAAAGTAAGTGCATTTTATGGCAGAAAAAATGCCCAAGCGTTTGTGCCTAATGACAACTACATCAATGAAGTCAGTGATGATAGACAAAACTATCAATTAGAGCCTGTGGTAGTACGCAGAGACAATCTTAACAATGTTTTGTTTTACAAAGATTATGTGGATTACATCAACCAAATAAAAAGTCTGGGTGGTGTTGTGGACAACCACAGTGTTTTAAATGCTGCAGAATACTACAGTTGGAATCCCAATATAGACTGGGACAAGTTTATAAATTTTAGAGAATACTATTGGTTGACCTATGGCCCTAACCCCATCACCATCACAGGTTTACAACAGCAAGTACAAAGCACTTATACAGTGACGCTGAGTGATAATCAAGACAATGTGGCCTACATGATCACACCTGATGGTCAAACAGTGAATGCTACGCTTATTTTGTACAGAGGCATAACCTATCGTTTTGATATTAATACTCCAGGCTTGCCATTCACAATCAAAACAGCAAGAACTTTAGATTCAGATTTTAATTTTGTAGACTCTCCCAACGGTGTGAGTGATCAAAATGTTGAGCAAGGCATAATAACTTTTGTGGTGGATGCAAACACTCCAGACATACTTTATTATGTAGCTGCCAATGATATCAATGCCTACGGATTGATACAAATTGCTAACATAGAAGAAAACAGTGAAATAGATGTGTCAAAAGAAATTCTAGGCAAGAAAGACTATACTTTAACCAACGGTATATCATTATCTAATGGTATGAAAGTTAATTTTAAAGGCAATGTTACTCCTATCCAATATGCACAAAATGATTGGTATGTGGAAGGTGTTGGCGAAGCCATTGTATTAGTGAATGAACAAGATCTTGCTGTGCCCAGTGATATTGCGGATGATAATCTTGATGCATTTGACAATGCAGGAGACTTTTTTGACAAAGCAACATTTGACATAGATGATTTGAATGCAGATGTGAAAGATTATATAGTAATTAAGAAAAATTCACCAGACAGAAATCCTTGGTCAAGAATCAACAAATGGACTCACAAGTCAGTGATACAGGCAGTGGCCACATACAATGGTGTGCCATTAGAAGTGGACGAGTCTTTGAGAGCGCAAAGACCCATTATTGAATTTGATGCTGGTTTAAAATTGTATCAATTTGGCACATTTGCCAAACAATATGTGGATGTGATTGACACATTCACCACAGATGTTTTTTCCACCATAGAGGGCGCCACAGGCTACAATGTGGATGGAGTGGATTTGGTCAACGGCATGAGGATACTGGTGACAGCTGATACAGACATACTGGTAAAAAACAAAATATTTGAAGTACAAATTATCAACTTTGGCGGCGATGGTGACCCAACAAATAAGCAAATATCTTTGCAAGAGATTGCAGATTCACAACCTTTAGAAAATGAAGTGGTTTTAATTTTGAACGGGCAAGTTAACAAAGGTAAAACGTTTTATTATGACGGAACCACTTGGAAACAAGCTCAAGAAAAAACCAAACCTAATCAAGCACCGTTGTTTGATCTTTGCGACAGCGCAGGGGTAAGTTTTGCTGATCAAACAAAGTATTTTAGTTCTAGTTTCACAGGCAATAAAGTTTTTAGTTACAAAATAGGCACAGGTGTGAATGACTCGGAGTTGGGATTTCCTTTATCTTATAGAAATGTCAACAATGTGGGTGACATAGTATATGATTTTAACTTATTGATAGATTCTTTCAGTTATCAATCAGGTGATGCATTAGTATCTAAAAATACAGATGTAGGTTATCTAAAAAAATTCAGCACAAGAACGACAAAAGTGTATGCTCATGGTTGGAGCAAGGCCGCACACAACAGCAGACAAATGATAATAAGACAGTATGTTGGCACTGCACGCACCAACGACTTTGCCATTGATCAGTATGAAAACAGTGGATTAATACAAAATTTAATCCTTAAAGTTTATGTCAACAGAAAGTTATTGCAGTCACATGAATTTACCACGTTTGTTAAGAATGATGTCAAATATGTGAGACTGTCTAAAAAATTAAAAGAAAATCAATCCATAATACTGAAGACTCACTGCAATGAAGTAAAAACTTCTGCAGGATATTATGAGATGCCTATTAATTTACAGAGTAATCCTTTTAACAGCAACATCTCCAGTTTTACTTTTGGCGAAGTCAACAATCACGTGGACAGCATAATTGAAAATTTAGAAACATTCTCGGGCATCAGTCCAGGATCCAACAATCTAAGAGATCTAGGTAATATGACAATATATGGTACTAAGTTTGTGCAGCACAGTGCACCAATAAATTTAGCATTGTATCATGTAGCGGAAAAACAAGCAAACGTAATTAAATCAATTGCGTATGCTGCTAAAGAATATGACAAATTTAAAAAAATATTTTTACAAACAGCAGAAAATTCTGGATTTGGAGGCACAGTACGCGAACACGTTGACTTAATCATGCAAACTATTAACACTGATAAAAACTCTAATATGCCTTTTTATTTCAGTGATATGATTCCGTATGGAGCTGCAAAAAAATTATCTTTTAAAGTTTATGATAACAGCAACATATATTTTGCCTTAAGCAAAGCATTTAACATGTCCGCATTAAGCACCAATGCAGTGCAGGTGTATCTAAATGGAGCTCAATTATTGCATGGCTCTGATTATACCTTTAATAATGAAAATTTCTGTGTAATATCTAAATCGTTATCAGAGAATGATTTAGTGGAGATATTTGAATATGAAAGTACAATTGGCAACCATGTGCCTGCCACACCAACCAAACTGGGAATGTATCCTAAATACAAACCTGTAATATATCAAGATGATACTCTTGTAAACCCAGTAGCAGTGTTGCAAGGGCATGACGGCAGTTTAATGGTGGCTTATGGAGATTATAGAGATAATCTATTATTAGAACTTGAAAAAAGAATCTACAATAACATTAAGATACAATACGACAAAGATATAAGGAACGTGCATGATTTTATTCCAAGCACATACAGAGACACAGTCTATAAAATTGAAAATATTGATCAATCTATTATAGATGATTTTATTAGATGGAATAGTGTAGCAGGTGCATCAGACTACACAGATAACTTTTTCTATGATAGTTTGAATGATTTTACCTTTAATCATTCACACATGCTGTCGCCAACAGGCAAAAGTTTACCAGGTTTTTGGAGAGCCGTTTACAAACAAGCCTATGACACAGACAGACCACACAGTCATCCTTGGGAGATGTTGGGCTTTAGTGAACAACCTACATGGTGGAACACTCAGTACGGACCTGCTCCTTATACCAAAGATAATCTAATACTTTGGGAAGACTTACAAGCAGGAGTGATTCGTGAACCAGGAAAAAAATTAGTTTACGATAAAAGATACAAACGTGATAATTTGTTAAATCATCTGCCTGTGGATGAAGATGGAAAATTATTAAGTCCTATACAAAGTAATTACGCAAAAAATTTTATATTAACTTTGTCCACTGAAAAATTTAAATTTGGTGATCATGCTCCAGTGGAAACTGCTTGGAGACGCAGCTCTAACTATCCTTTCGCTGTGTTAAAAGCCATGATGTTGAATAGACCAGCATACACAATGGGAGTAAATTTTGATGTATCTAGAATTACCAAAAATATCACCAATGAAATAGTGAATAGCGTTACAGAAAAAAGAATTGCTCTAAAAGATTTAATTTTTCCTAACAGTCGAGCCGATGAAAATCTTGTGTTAACATCAGGGTTAATCAACTACATTGCAAATTATATTAAAACGGATGTGTTAACAAATTACACAGATTATAAAGAATCTGTGATGAATCTAACACAACAGTTAGGATTTAGAGTGAAAGGATTCACTGAAAAACAAAAATTTAAACTGTTACTGGATAGTAGATCACCTTTGAATAAAAGCAATGTGTTTGTGCCAGAAGAAAATTACGACATACATCTAAATGTCAGTTCTCCTGTAGATGTATTAGTGTACAGTGGCATAGTGATTGAAAAAATTGCAAAAGGATTTGTGATAAAAGGATATGATTCTAACTATCCTAAATTTAAATATTTTGAACCAATTAAAAAAACAGATGACCAAGTAAAAAAAATTGGCGCAGTCAGCAGTCAATATGTGATATGGACCTCAGGCAAACGTTATACTGCCACACAGATAGTACAATTTCGCAATCAATTTTATTCAGCTAAAATAGATCATTTCAGTGACAATCAATTTGACGGAAAAAAATTCCAAAAATTGTCTGAACTACCAACAGAAGGTGGCGTGGTAGCTACATTTAGCAAAAATTTTACTGACACTGTATCTACAATTGACTATGGCACTGTAATGTCCACGCAGCAAGAAGTAGTGGACTTTATATTGGGATATGCAAAATACCTTGAGTCCAAAGGTTTTATATTTGATGTGTTTAACAAAGAAATTAACACAATAGAAAATTGGTTTTTAAGTGCTCAAGAATTTTTATTCTGGACCACACAAAATTGGAGATCAGGAGCAGTGTTGGCATTGAGTCCTGCGGCAAATACTTTAAAATTAAAAACTGAATACACAGTGGCAGATAATATCTTTGATAATTTTTATGACTATGCAGTGTTGAGAGCGGACGGCGTGAAAATTATATCGCAAAGATTACAGGTTGTTCGACAAGGCAATAGTTTTAGTTTAACGACAAAAAATACCAACGAAGGTATTTATTTTGTAAAAATTCCATTGGTTCAAAAAGAACATGTGGTGATGATAGACAACGTCACAGTATTCAACGATATAATATATGATCTTGCTCCAGGATACAGACAGGAGAGAATCAATGTGATAGGATATGTAGTAAGCGATTGGAATGGATCACTGGATGTGCCGGGCTTTGTGTACGATGAAGTTATTGTGAAAGAATGGCAAGTGTACACAGATTATTCCATGAGTGATGTGGTCAAATACAAAGAATTTTTTTACAGTGCCAATGTGAATGTCAAAGGCGGCAATGTTTTTGAAAACAAATTTTGGAACAAACTGGATCAAAGACCAGTCAGTGTGTTGAGACCTAACTTTGAATACAAAACCAATCAATTTGGTGATTTTTATGACTTAGACACCGATAATTTTGATGTAAGTCAGCAGAAGTTAGCACAACATTTAATAGGCTATCAAAAAAGAGAGTATCTACAAAATATTATCAATGATGATGTGGCACAATATAGATTCTATCAAGGGTTCATACAGGACAAAGGCACTAAGAATGCACTCAGCAAGATGTTTGATTCATTGGCTAGTGCTAATAAAGACAGCATAGAATTTTATGAGGAGTGGGCCATCCGAACTGGACAGTATGGTGCATCGCAATCATTTGATGAATTTGAGTATCTATTGGATGAAAAGAAATTTAGATTAAATCCGCAACCCGTATTATTGACTGATGACGCCAGTCCCACAGATCCTGATTTTGTGTTACGTATTAAATCTGATGAAACTTACTTACGCACAATAAACTACAATCACAGACCATTTCCTTTGAAATTAAACCAAGAGGAATACGTTAAAACAGCTGGATTCGTGGATCCAGAAGATGTAAATTTCACATTGAAAACATACGAAGATATACTGTCCATAGATACCACCAAATTAAAATTTGGACAATATGTGTGGATAGGATTTTTCAAACAGAGCTGGAATATTTACAAACACGTGAAAACAGAATTAAAAATATACACTGTGGCCGAACAGGGTAATGACGTTATTATTAACACTAATGTGCCTGCTGTGTTAGCAGTGGATGATATAATTTCTGTGACTATTCCACAACAAAACTCCACACAATTGTTCAAAGTTAAAAGTGTGGCCTTAGACAAAATCACGTGTGCTAAAAATGGTGCTACACAAATCACAAGCAACGACGGATCTTCATATGGATTCCTTGGTAAGTTTGTCAGTGCCAAGTTAAGTAATCTGCAAGCGATCAATGCAAAAGCATTAGAATTTATTGGATTCAAAGACAATGATTTATTTTGGATAGAAAACAACAATCTAAATGATTGGGCAGTGTTAAAAAATAAAAAAACTTTTATAAAACATCAACAGATTTTAAATTACAACACCAACAGCAGCGGTACTTATGGTCAAAGCATAGCAGTGGACGACAGCAACAATGTGATGGTGGTTGCAGATAAAAACATTGGTCTTTTAGTATATCAACGCGGATCAAATTCTGGACAATTCACTCTGAGACAAGTGATAGACGTGCCACAAGACATATGGACCGGCAATGCAGATTTCGGCGCAACATTGGACATCAGTCCAGATGGAAAAATTCTTGTGGTAGGAGCTCCCAAAGCATCCAACGTAAAATCATATTATAAAGGTCAATATAATATATCAGCATCTTATGCTATTGGAGACATAGTATTCCATAAACAACAATTGTGGCGTGTGGTAAATCCAGTGCTGGGACAAGATCCTTCAGTGGACTTTACCACATTCAGTGCCACCAGTTTTTGGAGTGAAGCACATTATGATGCAGGCACGGGCACATATCCAGAAATTAAACAGATGATCACAGGCAATTACACCTTCACTGGTGTGGGTGCTGATCATATATTGATAAGAGCCACCACAGATCAATACAGAGGCAGTGCAGTTGGTGATACACTGGTGTTATATTGGAACAACCTCACCACTGAATATCCCACAGGCAACGTGCCTTTCGGCGGCAATGCGGTTGGTATTGACAAGGCTTTCATTGATGGGCCTCATGTAATAGATGAAAAAATAGATCAAATAATCAATATAGATTTGACAATCACTGCACCAAGCGTGGGCAATTTGCTGAACACAGATACTGCCAATGGCACAGTGGCATACATATTCACTCAAGGCACTCAATCTATCATATACTTAAAAAACGTCACAGGTAATTTAGTGGACGCTGCACAGATAAGATTAGGTCCAACGCCCGTGGGGGATTATACCCGTATCTTATTGGAAGATTATGACAGCGTGGCAGGTTGGTGGAAAATAGATGTGCCATCACCAGGCACCACTTCAGGTAAATTTGACAACAAGCGTTCATTGGTGGTGCGTGATATTATCAAAGCAGGTGATCCAAGAACAGCTTTTCTTTACTTCAACAGTTTGGATACCATAGCCACTCAGGCTGCAGGATTACCGTTGGCTGCCACTTCAGCCAGTCAGTTGAGTATCTTAAGTTATTACAAAACATTCTCCATATCAGGTTACAGCACATTTGTGGGAGATGTATTTGACAATAGATTTTTAGTGAGAGCGCCTAAACAGTTTAGTGATGTGTTGCCCACTGCAACTTATGATGAAGTGGGTATATGGTTCAACACTATCCTAACAGGTACTCCTGCCACAGTGATAGAACCCATTGCTTTAGATTTACCTTTCAATGACCTCAATGGTGTAAATGAAATAATTGACAAGTGGAATGGTTTTTTAAGAGTGGATGCACAGCCAGATGGATTGGGTCTATTCTATATTCCCACCATAGGCAGCACAGTGCAGGATAATGACACAGGACACACTGCAGAAGTGGCCTATGTAAAAGTGATTGGTTTTAATTTGTTGCAAATATACATCAAAAATAAAACTGGTCCGTTCAGTCTTGGATCCACTTTAGGACCCAGCACAGCATTGATATTAGTGGGTACTCCAAATAGAACAGTGGGTATTATACAAGTAAGCGAATTAGAAAATGCAGTGTCTGGATCATTGTTGGTGTTTGATGCTGGAGCTGTTCTAACCCCAACCAGCAACAGTGCTTATCACTTTATAAATGGTTTGGAATACTATCTATATCAAGACATCACGCAGGATGGAATTAGCAGAGGTGCCAGCGTGCCATCCAAAGTGAATAGAGATTATGTACAAACTTTCAACATACCTGCTGGGGTGGGTTACACTTCAGGATTGACTGAACAAGGTATATTTTTGGTGTATCAACGTCAACGCAACAACAGCTACGTTTTGACCAATAATTTTATAGTGCCTGCAGCACAACCTGCAATAGTATCAAGCGCAGGTAATTTTTTAGGGTTAGGATCATCCATCAAACTGAGACAACACAACAATGTGAACACGCTTTTTGTGGGCACAGCAACCACCAATGGTGGCACAGGTGCTGGTAGATTATATTTCTTTAAAAAAGCCAATCTTGATTTTCAAGTGAGTGTGGATGCAAATTACACAGGATTATTTGACAGCACAGACACATATTACACAGATGATTTAGTGGCCTATAATGATGTCATATTTAAAAGTTTAACCACTCAAGGACCTGGCAGCTTTAATGCCACATTTTGGGAAGCACAAACTGAAGGCACAGACTATTTAGGTTTTGTACCACCAGGCGTGCCTCAAGGGATCGCTCCAGGATCGCCACCAGTTATCTTTCCTACTCTTGAAGGTGACAGCACTCAAAATATTCAAGCACCTTTGGCTTTTGGAGTGGCATTTGATATAAATGATTCAGGATCAGTGTTGGCAGTGTCAATTGATGATCAATTGGATTCCACCATTGAAAAGAAAGTAATAGTTTATAGATTGATCAATAACAGATATCAGTTTTCACAAACTATAGTATCACCAGACAGCGGAGAAGACAATACAGAATTTGCCAGTAAAATTGCTATCAGCAGCGACGGAATGTTTTTAGCTGTGTCCAGTCCTCGTGCAGATCAAAGCACCACAGATGGCGGGGTAGTATACATTTATAAGCAAATTAATGGAGTGTTTCAATCAGTACAAACACTAATCAGTCCTCAACCCAAAGCCACAGAAAGATTTGGAAACAACATAGATTTTGATGGCAGTACCTTAGTGGTGTCCAGTTTGAATGGTGACACAGAATTGAATTTTACTTTGGATCAAGGCTTAACATATTTTGACAGAGGTGCCACCACATTCAACACCAAGGTTTACAACACAGGATCCATATACGTGTATGAAGATTATAATGGAGTATTGATATATGCTGATGAATTCAGCATCAACAACACCAATCTTAATGAATTTGGAAAAAATTTAAAAATAGTTGACAATCATGTGTATGCATCATTGCCTTATTATATAAATGATCTTGCATCACCAAACACTGAAGGATTAATTATTAATTTTAGAAAACCTGCAGATGCACGCACATGGGCTTCTCACAAGTCTCCCATGTATCCTGTAGACGTAAACAAGGTAAAATCAATATTTTTATACAATGTAAAAACAAAAAAACTTCTTTCTAGACTAGATTACCTGGATCCAGTGCAAGGAAAAATTGCTGGCACAGCTGAACAAGAATTATACTACAAAACAAACTATGATCCAGCAGTGTACACCAGCGCAGCACAAACAGATGTCACATTAGATGTACAGACCAGTTGGAACAAAGAACAAGTAGGTAGACTCTGGTGGAATCTCAGCACTGTAAAATTTTATAATGCATATCAAAATAATATTATATTTGCCAACAATTATTGGAACAAAATGTTTCCAGGATCATCCATAGATGTTTGCGAATGGGTTGAATCCATTTATACTCCACAAGAATATAACACATTGGGCGCCAGCAATTCGGCTGCATCTATATTGGCAGGCATCAGTGGTACTGCATTGTACAATAATAGCACTTATGCAATTAGACGTATGTATGATTATGTTTCCAAAAGTTTCAGTAATAGATATTACTTTTGGGTAAAGAACAAAAAAACATTGCCTAACATGGAAGGCAGAAAACTCAGTGCTTTTGATGTGGCTCAGTTGATAGAAGACCCAAGAAAACAATTTTATAGATATGTAACATTATTGAATAACAATAAATTTTCATTGCATAACATAAGCAATTTGTTAGAAAATACAGATGTGGCTATTAATTTTAGTTTTTGGAACATAGAAGATAAAAATATTAACATACACAATCAATATCAATTGATTAGTGACGGAGTTAACTACAGTAAACCTAAAAAAGAAATAGAAGCTGTGTGGTTTAATAGTTTAATTGGTTATGATGAACATTACAATACAGTGCCAGATGAAAAATTAAGTGTCAAATACAAATATGGCACACTGAGAAAACCAAGACAAAGTTGGTTCGTAAACCGTGTGGAAGCATTAAAACAAGCCATTGAAAGAGTAAATGCAGTATGCAGTAAAAATTTAATAGTTTTTAATAATAATATTAGTAGGTTGTCTGAATCAGAAAAAAAACCTAACAGCGTAAAACGATTTTACGATTTAACTAGAGATTCATTTGCAGATCTATCTTTTGTGGCAACAGCAAACGTTACCCCTGCAACATTAATTCCTGTAATTGAAGATGGAAAAATAATCAACGTAATTATTACTGCATCTGGCAGTGGCTATAAAGTAGCACCAACTTATAAAATAATAGACCCCACAGGTACAGGCACTGGTGCGGATTTTACACTCCAAATAAATGTATCTGGACAAATTAACAATGTTTTAATAAATCGTGGCGGCAGTAATTACAGCACAAGCACCCGCATAGAAGTAAGAAAATTCAGTGTGTTAATTGAATCCGATGCTAATGTTAATGGTAAATGGGCAATTTACAGTTGGGACAATGTAGAAGGCGTTTATAACAGAACTATGTTGCAAGCATACAACGTAAATTTATTTTGGAATTATATAGACTGGTATGCAGAAGGCTATGGAAAATTTACTGAAATAAATTATAATGTTTCAGACAGTTACAAATTGCAACTGATAGACGATGAAATTGGTGACATAGTTAAGATTGAAAACATAGGCACTGGTGGATGGATATTGCTTGAAAAAATAGCCAATCTACTCAATGTGGATTACACAATAAATTATAAAACTGTGGGTAGACAGAATGGTACCATTCAATTTTCCAAACAATTATATGATTTTAGTGCTTCAGTCACAGTAGGATTCAACAGCACCAGTTATGACTTGGCCACTTATGATTTTCAACCCATTGCAGAAACAAGAATAATTTTAGAAACCATAAGAGACTATATTTTTGTTGATGAATTAGAAATAGAATACAATCAATTATTCTTTGCTAGTTTGAGATATGTATTCAATGAACAGTCTTTTGTAGATTGGGCATTCAAAACTAGTTTTGTCAAAGGCAAACACAATGTTGGCGAACTATCCCAAAAAGTTGTGTACAAAAATGATAATTTAGAAAATTATCAAGATTACATCAGTGAAGTAAAACCTTACAAGACCAAAGTTAGGGAATACATCAGTGCCTATGAGTCTATTGACAATGATCCTGTTGGCGTAACCGATTTTGATTTACCAGCCACTTACAATGCTGCTACCAATAAGATAGAAGCAAGTGTAGCAAAAATTATTAATGATCAATTGGTTGGATATAATCTTGCCGATACCTATCCAAATAAACATTGGCTGAATAATTTAGGTTTCAAAATTAAAGAAATTAAAATTTCCAATCCAGGCAGCGGATATTTGGGCATACCTGTGTTGCATATTTCAGGTGGTGGCGGCACAGGAGCCACTGCAACAGCATACGTGACCAATGGAAGAGTTACACGTATTGAAATTACCAACAAAGGATCAGGATACATATCAGCTCCAACAATCAGCATACAAGGCACAGTGAGTGCGGGTGGTTACACTGCCACTGCTGTGGCTGTGCTGGGTGAAGCTTTGATTAAATCCACGCACATTAGAGTAAAATTTGATAGAACCACTGGCACATTATTGATCACTGATCTTGTGAGAACTGAAAATTTTGTGGGCACAGGAAATCAACTTAAATTTTTATTAAAATGGCCTATCAATCTTAAATCTAACAAAATCACAGTGACAGTGAATCAAAGAAGAGCGTTGTTCAGTGAATATGTGTACAATAATGCAGAGGACACCAGCAAATCCTACATAAGATCCAAAGGATTTGTGACGTTTTTTCAACCTCCTACTGTAGGCAGCACCATACAGATACAATATGAAATAGATGCCAATGTGTTGCAGACTCAAGACAGAGTGAATCTATTGTATGATCCAGTCACAGGTCAACTGGGCAAAGATTTAGGACAGCTGATTGAAGGTATAGATTATGGTGGAGTAGAGGTGCGTAGTTTTTCGTTTGGTGGCGGCGCTGGTTGGGACGCAGATCCGTTTTTCACTTCCACATGGGATACCTATGATACAACTTTTGAAGACGAAGTGTTTAGATTGGATGGCAGCACCAACACCTTCAATCTAAGTAAACCTTTAGCGGCAGGTGTAAACTACAACATTTACAAAAATGGTGTGCGAATAGATGATCCAAACTTTGGCACTGTGAATCCAGTAACCAACGTGAATGCATTGATGAAAACCATAATTGGCGATGGATCTACTTCAGTGGTACAGATCAATGAACAAACTATTCCCACTGTGAACAATGATCTAATTGTGATACGTAAATCCAGCAGTGATGGTAGTTTCTTGCCAGATCCTGATGCTTATGACACATTATTACAAGGTGGAAATCTTGCCTACAACACAGCCACAGGAATATTAGCTCAAGATATCATTGTGGATGGTGATGGATTTGTGACACCTACCACCAGCAAAGGTCCAGAAGAACTGGTGCCAGGACAAGTGTTGGACACTGTGGATATACAAGTGTATGACAGATCAGGCGAAACTGGCAGTAGAATTAACAGCTACAATTACAAAGGCAATGGTTCTACCACTACATTTACTATAGATTCTTTACCACAGAGTCAAGACTCTGTATTTGTCAAAGTCAACAATATAATAGTGAGCAACACAAATTTCACTACAGATTTTCCATCCAAGACATTGGTATTCAACTCTGCTCCGGCCAACAATGCGCAGATCAATATTATCACTATGAGCATTAACGGTGAAGGTATAATAGACACTGATCAATTCTTGGGAGATGGCAGCACATTTATATTTGTGACCAGAGCCAAATTCACATCTAATCAATCATCTTATGTGAAAGTGAATGGAGAAACTGTGTCATATGTGTTGGGAGAAACCGACAGTGGATATCAATACACTGGCAAAACATTGATCAACTTTGCAGTGCCACCAGCTCAAGGCAGCATTATTACCTATGTGATATATGCCAGTGTAGCCAAAACTTTCAGCGAAGTAACCTATGATGACTTCTTGGGTGACGGCAGCACTGCTGTGTACACTTTAAGTCCTACTCCTTTCAATCAAGAACCACTCACACACAATGTGATAGTGAAAATAGGCAACAGTGTGCTGAATGCTGGATACAATGAAAGATTTGATGTAAGTGCTATAAGAGAATATGCTCTAAACAATTGGCAACAACCGGCGGCCACTGTTTTAAGAACTGATGTGAGAGCCTTTTTGAATGGCCTAGAACTTACTTCTACTGAATACAGATGGGAAAGTGCCAACAGCAGCGTGGTTTTAGAAACAGGCGTGGGCACAGTGGGGGACAAATTAAAAGTTTATGTGATTTCAGATGGTGACTACACAGTGGTAGGCAACGTGTTGACTTTGGACACAGCGCCAACTATAGGTCAAACTATAAAAGTATGGCAGTTTACCAATCATGATGTGGAGCAAATAGATCGCATCAATTATGATGTGGTTGCAAGAAGTTCATTGACTGTGAACAGTGAAGATTATTTTGAATATCAAAATTTAACCAATGGCATAATACGTCTGCGTGATCCTGCTTTGGATGCTCAATATGTTTGGGTATCTGTGAATGGTACCACTCTTGCACCAAGTGTGGATTACAAAATATCCAATGATCAGCAATTGTTAAAAATTAACACACCATTGCAGTTGAATGATGTGATAGATATTGTTCACTTTACTGCACCCAAATACAATGTGAAATTTGGATTTAGACAATTTAAAGACATGTTGAACAGAACACATTTTAAACGTTTAGGTAATGATTACAAATATTATCTTACGCAAACACTTCACTGGTACAGTCAAGAAATATTCTTGGCAAACACTCAAGGATTAACAGTGCCGAATCCTAGCTTTGGCAGACCTGGCGTGTTGTTTATTGATGGTGAAAGAATAGAATATTTTTTAAAACTTGACAACAGATTGGCACAGTTGAGACGCGGTACACTGGGTACTGGTATTAAATCTTTGTATGCTGTGGGCACTGAAGTGTTTGATCAATCTGCGTTTCAAACTGTTCCTTACAGTGATGAAACAGTCACTGAAGTTTTTAATAGTGACGGATCCACTGAAAATTTAACGCTAAGTTGGATACCTAGATCGGTAAATGAGTTTGAAGTGTTTGTGGCGGGCAAAAGATTGAGAAAAAACAGTATAAGGCAATATAATGCCACTTTGGGCATGGACAGTCCAGAGGCAGATGTAATTTTACCAGCAGAATTCAGTGTGACTGGCAGTTCCACTACCTTAGCACTAACTGTTGCTCCCCCTATAAATACCCGTATTACAGTGGTGCGTAGACTAGGCAGAGTGTGGAATGCATACACAGCATTGAGTCAAACAGAGAATGATATAGCAAGATTCTTGCGTGCAAAAGAAGTGAGTTTGCCGCAATAAATACATGATAAAAGGATGATCGAATGAACAATTTTAATGAACACAACGGCACGCTGATACAGGGACACATCAAGATAATAGACCCAACCACTGGTGAAATACTGGTGAACAAACGCAATGCTATTCATTATGAAAACATGAGCATTGGATTGGCAGAAAGTTTGGCCAACGAAGGTCAAGGTTTTATAAATTCCATGGTGTTCGGCACAGGTGGTACCTACATTGATCCCACAGGCATAGTGACCTATCTAACTCCTAATTCCACAGGCACCAATGCCACACTTTATAATCAAACATTCAGCAAAGTGGTTGATGACAGATCAGTTAGCAACACAGATCCAGTGAGAAATAAAATTGAAACTAGACACGTGAGTGGTACCAATTACACTGACATCCTGGTGACTTGTTTGCTAGACTATGGTGAACCCAGTGGACAAGACGCAGTGGACGCAGCCACAGGCACAGAAAATCTTTATGTGTTTGATGAATTAGGTTTACAAAGTTATTCCAGTTCAGGCACCGGAAGATTGTTGACACACGTAATTTTCCATCCAGTGCAAAAAAGTTTAAACAGATTAATACAGATAGATTACACAGTGCGAATACAAAGTCTTTCAGGATTATAACATACATAAAATATGGCATACACAGTAAACTTTACAGATGTGGTCAACAAAGGCAGTCTTACTGTGGACGATGGTACAGTCAATCAGCAAACCAGTTTGGCATTGCCAGGACGCAACACCACTTCATACGGTACCATTATAGCAGAAAATTTTTTACACTTATTAGAAAACTTTGCAAAAAACACTTCACCAGCAAATCCAGTAGAAGGACAATTGTGGTATGATACCACAGTGGGTGTGGATCAATTAAAAATTTATGACGGCACACAATGGGTGGCCTCAGGTGGTTTAAAAAAAGCATTAACTCAACCACTGGCAGGCGAGAGTGTGGTGGGCGACCTTTGGGTGGACACAGACAATCAACAATTGTATCTTTTCACAGGATCAGGCTGGGTATTAGTGGGACCAGAATTCAGTCAAGGACTTAGCACAGGCAGTAAGCCATTAGAAATAATTGGCACAGACAACCTCACTTACACAGTTGTGGTGTTGGAAGTACAAGCCAAACCAGTGGCCATCATCAGCACCAAAGCATTCACTCCCAAAGCTGCAATCACAGGTTTCAGCACCATTCAACCAGGATTCAATCTCAGTGCAGCAAATATTGAAGGTGCAGGTGTGGGACAATTTTATGGCACCGCTGAAAAAGCCAATGCTTTGATTGCTGCAAATAACGAAATTGTTGCAGGAAATTTATTTTTAAGAAAAGACAAAGCCAACATAGCTGACTTTTCATTAAAAATCAACAGCAATGATGGATTGGACGTGGGCAACAGTGCCACACTAAACATTGGTATAGAAGGCCAAGCAGCAATCATCAGCCATAAGACTTCAGGTGCTAACATAGATTTTAGAGTGAATGATCAAGGTGTTACTCGTACAGTGATGAGAATAGATTCAGACGCAAAAGTAGGTATCAATACTTTGGCTCCGTCAGAAGCTTTGGATGTCACTGGTAATATTAAATCAAGTGGTGCATTGTTTGTGGATGCTGTGACCAATGCTAACAGTGTTACTTCTGGAGCATTAATAGTTAAAGGTGGAGTTGGCATAGCAAAAAAATTATATGTGGGTGAAGCGGCCATATTTCAAGACAATATCACCAGCAGAGACATTGCTCCCAATGCCAACAACACATACAATATTGGCGCAGTCAACAACAGATATTTAAATGTGTATGCCAATAATTTTGTTGGTAATTTAACTGGCAACATCACGGGCACTGTGAGTGGTGCTTCAGGTACCAGCAACAAATTGACCAGTTTGACTACATTTGCTATGAGCGGTGACGTCAGTGCTGCAAGTTTTACTTTTGATGGACAAACAGGTGGCACAACAAAGACTTTTGTGACTGCAGTCAGCAACAGTTTTATAGCCAACAAAACTGGACAAGCATCTTCATTGCCCAGCGATGAATTTATATTCAACAGAGTGTCTGGCACCACAGGTGTTTTTAAAATCAACAGAGGCAATTTGTTTAATGCCATAGCACAAATTCCAGCAGGCAGTATTTTTCCATATGCTGGCAACATAGAACCTCCATATTGGTTACTCTGTGACGGCAGAGAAGTGTTAAGAAGTGTGTTTCCTGAATTGTTTGCTGTGATTGGTCACAGTTTTGGTGCACCACCCAGCGGTACAGGTTCACATTTTTTAATTCCAGACTTCAGAGGCAGAATGCCTCTGGGACGTGACAACATGGGAGGCACAGGAGCCAACAGAGTCACAGCTACAGCAGCAGATTCATTGGGCGGATTTGGTGGCACAGAAAGCAAAGTGATACCAATACAAAATTTACCTGAACACGAACATGATCTACAAGGAGCGGCGGGTGCTCAATATTATGCTATCAGAGACGTGCCAGGCATAGGCGCAGGAGAAGTCACAGCAATTACATATGATGCACCCACAGGATCTGGACAAGGTTCTGCTATAGCCAGCAGTGGTGGAGTAAACAATGCAACATTGGGTCAAGCACAGGACGTGATGAATCCATTTTTAACTATCAATTATATAATTTACTCAGGACAAACACCATAATGGCTTATAAAATTAATAAAACTGATGGAACGTTGTTGGTGGATTTGCTGGATGGCAGTATAAACACATCAGCATCTGACATCACACTGATCGGTAGAAATTACAAAGGGTTTGGTGAACTAATCAACGAAAATTTTGTAAAACTGCTGGAAAATTTTGCCAGTTCATCTGCACCAGCCAATCCGTTGAGAGGCCAATTGTGGTATGACACATCAGAAAATAGATTAAAAGTTTACAATGGCACAGCGTTTGCCACCAACGGCATTATAGTGTCCAGCACTCAACCTCAATTGACCACAGGTGACATATGGCTGAACAGTTTAACCAATCAGATGAGTTTCTTTGATGGCACTGATTTAGTTTTGGTTGGCCCAACTCACACTGCTGCACAAGGAGTGTCAGGATTTGTGGCGCAAAGCATATTAAACACACAAAATCAAACCAAAACAGTTTTAAAATTTTTTGTACAAAACACTCTAGTAGGTGTTTGGAGTGCAGCACAATTTACTCCTATTGCTTCGCAGGTGATTGCAGAACTAATCACAGGATCCAATCCTACAGGCATAATTTTTCCAGGATTTAATCTCACCAGTAACACATACAAATACAGAGGTGTAGCCACATTGGCAGAAGGACTAATAGATGGAGTAGGCAATACCATATTGGCTGATTCATTGTTGCGCAGTGACGCCAACGATGTGACCACAGGCACTCTCACTGTGCAGAACAATTTAGGATTGACTGTGGGATTGGCCAACCAATTGACGTTGAAATTTTCCAGTGCATCATTGCCCAACACCAGTATCATTGCCAACAATGTCAGCAATGCTGACTTTGCCATCACTGCCAAAAATCCTGCAGAGTACACAGCAATATTTGTAAAAGCCAACACAGCAAGAGTGGGCATATTCAATACAGCTCCAGCATATCCTTTGGATATCGTAGGAGATGTGCGAATACAAGGCAATTTAATCACCAGCGGCACCAGCACAGCAGTCACAGCAGAAGATTTAAGAGTGGAAGACAAAACCATAGAACTGGCCACAATCACCGGCACAGCTTTGGGCGACGATGCCTACATAGATGGAGGCGGCATTGTGATCAAATCGACAGCCACAAACAAAACATTATTGTGGCAAAATTCCACATCTTCTTTAAAAAGTTCAGAACATTTTAATTTGGCCACTGGCAAAGAATACAAAATAAACGGAGTCACAGTATTAAGCAACACAGCATTGGGTGCCACAGTGATCAGTGCACCTGGCTTGACCAGCATAGGCACTTTGACCAGTTTGAATGTGGGCAATTTATCACTGTCAGGCATCACACTGAGTGCCACAGGAAATTTACAACTGCAAGCCAGCACAAACATTATCAGCGTGCAAGGCTCTGCTCGGATCACAGGAATTGGTTTGCCCAGCGCAGCTTCAGATGCTGTAAGAAAAGATTATGTGGATGGATACTTGCCCATCAGTTTAGTGGCAGACATCACAGGATTTTCTGCATTGGCAGGCGGAGTAAATGGCAGCATCATAAGATTATTAAATGATTTGTATCCAGTGGCAGGATATTCAGCAGCAGGATTGGGAATACCCTCAAGTGCCACAGGTAGAATAGCCAGAGTACACACAGTGCAGTCAGGTTCTTTAGCTGTGAATATTCCTGGAGCAAATTTAAACACTGCATTGGATGAATCATTCACAGCAGTGGATCAAACTTTAAATGCTGCTCCCAACACAGTGCAAACCATTCAGACCTATCTCAGTGGTGCAGCACTGTTGGATTCAGGACATATTAGAATTACCACTCCGTCAGGACATTTTTATGAAGTGGGCAACACAGTGACCATTGCAGGTTGTAATGGATCAGGAGTGTTTGCTGCCACAGGATTCGATGGCACCTACACTGTGGCCAAAGTGATAGAAAATGCTGTGCCCAGCACACAATTTGACATCAACGTTTCTGCCACCATACCCACAATTAATGCAGTGAGTGGTGCGCTATACAACACATCAAGTGCCACTGTTTCTAGAACACCTCAGTTGGGTAATTCCAACAAAACTGTGCTGCAGGATGTGGCTTTCAGCACTGTTACTGGCACTGTAAATGCTGTGGTCAGCAGAGGATTAAAACAATTCATAGTTTCAGGGGGTGCTTGGACATTCCACAGTGATTTAACATCCACTGTGTAAGATAAATAAACTTGTAAAAGGAAAAAAAGTATGCCATATCAAATAGATAAAACAAACGGAACATTGCTGACCACCATACAAGATGGTACAATTGACCAAACCACTAATCTTAAATTGGTGGGCAGAAACTATGCAGGCTATGGTGAAATTCAAAACGAAAACTTTTTACATTTATTAGAGAACTTTGCCAGCAACAATTCACCCAGCAGACCATTAAGTGGACAGATATGGTTTGACACAGCACAAAACAAATTAAAATTTTATGATGGTGTAAAATTTAGAACCACAGGTGGAGCAGAAGTAGGCACCTCCCAACCAGCAGGTTTAACCACTGGTGATTTTTGGTGGGACACAGCCAATGAACAATTGTATGCTTTCAATGGTGCTTCATTCACATTGGTAGGACCACAGGGAACAGGAGCCACAACCACTCAATTGAAAAGCCGCACAGTCAAAGACACACTAAATGCCAATCAACCCATTATAGAAGGCATCATAGATGATGTCACAGTATTTTTAATCAGCAACAGTCAATTCACTATCAACACAGTGGATCCAACACAATTTATCACAGGATTTGACAGCGTGAAAAAAGGTATCACCATGGTGAACACTTTAAATGCCACAGGTGGTGTCACTTCCACAGATCATAGATTCTGGGGCACTGCAGCCAACGCACTAAAATTAGGTGGAATACCAGCAGCCAACTTTTTACAAGTGGGTGGCAACACCAATTTTGATGATGCTGGATTCACAGTGGGCACAGGCAACGATTTAAGAATTAGTATCATCAACGGCAACGAAGGTCGTATCATAAATGAAGTAGGCTCTGTGATCAAGATGGGTGCCACCAACACTCACTCTGTGAGCGTGACTGCCACAGGCGTGGTTCCCGCTGCCACCAACACATACGCTTTGGGCGCAGTAGGCAACGTATTTGCCAATGTTCACGCCACCAACTTTACAGGACTGGCATCAGAAGCCACAGCAATTAAATTAGGAGCCACAGCATACAACGGTTCTACCACAGCAGGAGTAAACACTACTGCTCTAAGAGACGCATCAGGCAATTTGACAGCCAACATTTTCAATGGTGTTGCCACTCAAGCAAGATATGCAGACTTAGCAGAGAAATATTTGGCAGATGGCAATTGGCCCATTGGCACAGTGATGAGTATAGGCGGCGTAAAAGAAATTCAAAAGGCCACTGTGGGCAGCATAGTGGTGGGAGTGGTCAGCGGAGCTCCTGCAGTATTAATGAATTCAGAATTGATAGGTGGCACAGCAGTGGCACTCAAAGGCAGGGTACCAGTGTTAATCACAGGCACAGTGGTCAAAGGTGACAAAATTGGAGTCAGCAGCACAGCAGGAATTGGTATCAAAGTCACAGAAGGTGATTATTTTGCTGTGGCGTTGGAATCCCACAGTGGGTCTAGTTCAAAATTGGTAGAGTGCTACATCAAATAAATTCAATCTAATATGTCAAAAATATCTCAGGGCCAATATATCCCAACTAAATACTCGTATAGGAAATAATTTATGGCTATTGGTGATCTAATTACAGCAGCAAGATACAACATTATACAATCTAAAGTGTCCAACGTGCTGAGCACTGGATCTGGCAATTCTGGATATGGACAAGCACTGCAAAGCAATCAAGTTGCACAGAATCAGTTGATCGAAGACGATCACATGAACACTTTAAGATTGGATATACGTAAAGCATTTTTGCATCAAAATAATTCTTATCCCACATTAACAATAGTCAGCAGTGCCAACACAGTGGACGATACCAATGCAACTAGTAATTCTTATGTGACTTTTGAAACATTAGCCACTAACATAGAAACTAATAGAAACACCATCAGTGCCAGCAGATTGACTACAGGCAACACTGCTGCCAGTTATATTCGCACAGCCACTTGGAATGGCACACGTGTAGGAAATTTCACAGTGACCTTTGGCAGCAACAATGCTGCTAGACATTTTTTTAACACAGGCGGAGCTGTGCAGATTGACATGAACATATCAGTCAGCACCACACCCAAAGTGAATGATTGGAATTCATTATTTTCTACCAACATGGGCACATTAACATTTGCCAATCTTGCTTCTACTAGATCAGGATCTGGTGGAACACTATCAGGATCAATTGCTTTTCAAACTTTAACCACCAGTTTTCAAACTGTGTTCAATACTTCTGCAGCAGGCACTTACGCAGCCAATAACTTCGATATTCAAGCAAGATTCAGTGTAGCCAACACACAGATCGAATTTCAAATCACTTTGAATGATGCAGCCGTTGGTAATCCTAACATAGACGAAGATGTTAATGGTAATCTTAACATCAATGTGAACAGACGCATAGCCAACGGAGCACTGGCTGATCCAATCACTATTGCTGAACCAACTTTTGGTGCTATGAGTGGCAGCATACTTTAGTACTTTACCAAATCCTTTACAATCAAAAACTTATTAATCTAAATACACAGTCATTGACTTTGCTCAGTAAATGTAATATAATTTGAATATCACAGCTATGAAAAATATAGAATTAGAAAAACATTATCAAAAAAGTATAGAAATGATGAATTTCAACAATCAATTGAAATTACTGAAAGATCAATTACTTGATAGCAACATTATATACAGTGAAGGATCACAGTTCACTGTGGATCACACATTATTGCAAATTTGTAAGAACTACATTGATCTCAACAGGACCACAGACGTGATACTGTTGGATAACTTTAGAAATCCTGTGATGATTGCTGACCTTACACAATTTTATGATGATGCTTGGAATCTATATCAAAAAAATCTTAACCAATTTTACATGGAGTATCGGACCTTAGTCACTAATAAAGGAAAGATATAACAGTATGTCATCTCAAGGAGTTGTGATGTTTGCTCACAACAATGACACTGTGGATTATGTCAAACAAAGTATATTTTCAGCAATCCAAGTTAAAAAATATTTAAAAAAACCCGTAACATTAATTACTTCTAACACTGAACATCTTCACACTCAGTACAAAAAATACAGTCAGGTGTTTGACACAGTGATCACAGTGACAGAACCATTAATTTTTCAAAATAGAGATTTTTACAATGGTGCTGAAACAAAAATTAATGATCTATGGAAGAATCATTTGCGCTCCACCGCATATAAACTGTCTCCTTATGATGAGACCATTGTGATGGACACTGATTATATTGTGGGCAATCAAAACCTACTCAAATGTTTCCAAAGCAAAGAAGATTTTTTGATACACCAACAGTCCATCTATATTAATTATTTTAATAAACCTGAATGGAAAATCAAATACATCAGTGACACAGGCATGGAGATGTATTGGGCCACTGTGTTTTATTTTAAAAAAACAGATAGAGTGCGTGAAATGTTTGAACTGATTGCACACATTAAGGAGCATTGGGCCTATTATAGATTTATCTGGCAGATTCCTGAACAAAATTTTAGAAATGACTTTGCTTTTAGCATGGCAATTCACATGTTGAATGGTAATTCCAAAGGATCATGGCCTCGTAGACTGCCTGATTCATTGTATTATATCACAGATCGTGACAGAGCAGACAGTTTTAATCAAGGTAGATGGCAATTGTCATTGTTCACTGGCTCAGCATACATGAAGACAGCAGCCCAAAACATAAATTTGCATGTGATGAACAAGTTCAGTTTAGATCATATCATTAACCAGGAGATTTTTGTATGACCTCACAGGGCTTTTGTATTTTTGCACAACACAATGACAGCACAGACTATGCCAGACAAGCCTATGCTTTGGCTATGAGCATCAAAATTCAAATGCCCACCAGTAAGGTATGCCTCATAACCAATTCAAACATTACTCCCAGCATGCACAAAGTGTTTGACCATGTGTTGGATATTCCAGGCAATGATGAAGCTGCAGATCAAGATTGGAAAATTCAGAATAGATACAAGATATATCAATGCACACCATTCGAACGTACCATAATCTTAGATGCTGACATGCTGCTGTTGAGTGATATCAGCTATTGGTGGAATTATTTAAAAAATTATCCCATGTATTTTCCCAGCCAAGTAGAAAATTACAGAGGAGAATCATGTGAAAGTGATTTTTATCGCAAAACTTTTACCCACAATGATTTACCCAACCTGTATTGTGGCATGCATTATTATCATCACAACAAAGAAAATTATAAATTTGTTGATCTATTATCTCACATTGTAAAGAATCCTAATTTATTTTATAAAGAATTTACACCCAAGGATCAACAAACTTGGTGCAGCATGGATGTCAGTGTGGCTTTGACCAGTAAAATATTAGGAGTCACAGGAAAAATTACCAGCAAACATCCTTCAATCACTTTCACACACATGAAACCACATTTACAAAATTGGGATTATGTGCCTAACAACTGGTTAGAAAAAGTAAATGTGTACTTTGATGCACAAATGAATATTAAAATTGGCAATTTCAGTCAAACTGGTCTTTTGCACTATGTTGAAGATGAGTTTTTAAGCAACGACTTGTTAAAAACTATTGAAAAAAAATATTATGAAAGAGTCAAATAACATGTATGTGACATTTAATCCTGAATCAGGAAAAATATTAGGATGTTCTGTACAAAAATCTTTAAACGCTATTGCTATAGATGTGGCACTGGGAGAAAAATTTATTATGGGTATTGAATCTATGAGCAATTACATAGTGCAGTACAGCGAAGGAGTCTATAAATTTCGCAAGCATGGAGTGGTAGATAAAGCAAATAGCTTAACTAAAAATAATATTGACCCCATAATTAACAAAGATGTTTATAGAGTGCCTATAAAATCACCAAATCATACAGGTATCCTTATAAGAATATTTGAAAAACAAGGCAAGATTGAATTTTCAGTGGATGAAGATTTCAAAAACACACTTAAAACAATTGTGTCAGAGCAAAATCAAAGAATACATAATTTTTACAGTTGCAAAAAGTATGATGCTACTCAGTTGGACAGAGTATTTGAAATTAATCTTTTTGATTTAATTAATCAAAATAGTATAAACATTGATTATCAACCTATGCATGAAGTGGATATCTATTGTAAAAAAATCTTTGATTATTCATTGGAGAAGGTATATGAATAAGATTGCTATTAAGGACTGTGATATTATATTTTTAAGTTATGACGAGCCCAACTGCGAAAAAAATTATGCAGCACTTAAACAAATAGTGCCTTGGGCCAAGCGAGTGCATGGTGTAGAAGGATCAGACACAGCACACAAAGCCTGTGCTGAACTGTCTCACACAGAATATTTTTTAACAGTGGATGGGGACACTCAAATTAATCCAAAGATATTAGATGTGGTATTGGATTTAGAATCAATGGGCATGGACTCCAGTTGGATATTCAGTTGGAGTGGTCATATTAATGTGAATGGACTCAAATATGGCAATGGCAGTTTGAAACTTTGGACAAGAACATTTGTTAAAGAGATGAAAACCCATGAAAATTACACAGGTAATGACAGTAATGAAGTAGAATTTTGTTATTTCAATAAACTATATCAATTCAATGAAAACTACAGCACCAGTTATATCAATGGTTCTCCCAAACAGGCCTGGAGAGCAGGGTTTAGAGAAGGAGTTAAGATGAGCATCAATAAAAATTTAAGAATCAAAGACCTCAAAGACATATGGTGGCAGAACTATCACAGATTATTGATATGGATGACTGTGGGTCAGGATGTAGAAAACGGCATTTGGGCCATAGCTGGTGCTAGAGAAGGCTGCTATAGGACACTATGTACGCCATGGCACTTTAAAGAAGTGAGAGATTTTAAAATATTAGATCAGATGTGGGGCAGTGTGAGCAATAATGACAAGTGTAATATAGAAGATGCCAAAAAATTATGCTTATTGTATGGAGAAAAAATTAAAAAACAACATCAAATGAACTTTCCCGTTGAACCATTGGATGCTCAAGCAAGTGAATTTTTTAAAAACTTGTATGTGAATACACCTAGAACTATTAGAAAGACCATATAATGTACGATATTTTTTTTATCAGTTACAATGAATCCAGTGCTGAACAAAATTATAGGCAGTTGAAACAAAGATTTGCTATATCACAGAGAGTGCATGGAGTGAGAGGCATACAACAGGCACATATTGCTGCAGCCACGCTGGCTTTGACCAAGATGTTTTGGGTGGTTGATGCAGATGCACTGGTAGAACCAAGTTTTTGTTTTGACTATGCACCAGACCAATACAATCAAGAGGTGGTGCATGTGTGGAGAAGCAAAAATCCTATCAACGAATTAGAATATGGATATGGAGGAGTAAAATTGTTGCCCAAAAGACTCACCATGCAGATGAACGTTAACAGCATAGACATGACCACCAGCATCACAGATAGATTCAAAGCCATACCAGAAATTTCCAACGTCACTGCCTTCAACACAGATCCTTTTGCTTCTTGGAAAAGTGCTTTTAGAGAGTGTGTCAAGCTCAGCAGCAAAGTGATTGATCGTCAGGTGGACAAAGAAACTGAAAAAAGACTCAATGTATGGTGCACTGTTGGAGCAGATCAACCTTATGGGGAGTATGCCATAGCAGGAGCATTGGCAGGCAGAGTGTATGGAACGCAACATCAATTGGATCCGCAAGCACTGAGAATGATCAACAACTTTGAATGGTTAAAATTGACTTTTGTGGGACAATTTCCTCACATGGAGAAAGAAATTTTATGATAGACACCAACATTCCATTTGATCGCATCACAAACTTTGGACAACGCACCATGTTGCACAGCAAATTATTTTCTGTGAGCTGGATACTAGCAAGATTTTGCAACTATGATTGCTCATACTGTTGGCCTTATGCCAAGAGCAAGCAAAAAGACCACAGACCACTGGCTGTCTACACAGCAGTGGTGGATGAAATCAAACGACAGGCTAGACAGAATGGATTCACAGACTATCATTTCAGTTTTTCAGGCGGAGAACCCACTGCCTACAAAGATTTTTTACAGTTGATCAAACACTACAGTGCTGATACTGCTCCAGAATATCAGAGTATTCACATGACCACCAACCTTAGTCCTTCGGAAAAATGGTGGCATCGATGGTTGGAAGCTACAAAGTCATTGAACCGTCGCAGCATCACTGCCAGTTTTCATGCAGAATTTTCAGACGAACAAAAATTTGGAGATAAAATATTGCTGTTGATGAAGAACAATGTGTTTGTCACAATCAATCAAGTGATGGTGCCCAATAGATTTGAAGAATACTATGACAGATGTGCTAGATTCCATTCCAGAGGCATCAACGTCACGCTGAAACCACAGAGTGATCCCACTGCCAGTCATGTGGTAGAGGGTTACAGTGCTGCACAATTGAACACATTGCAGACAGGATTTCCACAACGCATACAGGAAGGTGAAAAATACAAGGATCTATTTCAAATCGAAATGCAAGACGCACAAGGCAATAAGTACTATCTAGATCAGGCAGAGCGATTTAATGCTTTTGGTTTCAACAAGTTTCAAGGCTGGTACTGTAATGCTGGATATCAAAGTTGTATCATTAGAGAGCCAGGCGGAGAAATCAAACGCAGTTACAGTTGCCATGATGAGCCACTGGGCAGTATAGAACAAGGGTTTAAACTGTTTGATAAACCAAAAATTTGTGTGACTCCCACTTGTGTGAGTTCTGCAGATAGCAAAATACCTAAGGCTCGACATGTATAGATATGAAGACATAAGAGATATTCACTTGGAAATAACCAGCAAGTGTCAGGCCAAATGTCCTATGTGTCCTAGAAGAATCAATGGAGGTCCTTTGAATCCGTTTATCAAGTTGGAAGAGATCACTGTGGCACAATTTAAACAATGGTTCACAGAAAAATTTGTAAAACAATTACACAGTTTGTTCATGTGTGGTAATTTGGGAGATCCTATAGTGTCCAAAGACACTTTGGAAATTTACCAGTATCTTAGAGACACTAATCCTTACATTAGATTGGCCATGCACACCAACGGCAGTGCTAGAGACACTGACTGGTGGAAGAGACTGGCACAATTAAAGGTAAAAGTTACATTTGGATTGGATGGTTTGAAAGATACCAATCACTTGTACAGGATCAGCACAGATTTTGACAAGATCATGCAGAATGCTGAGGCATTTATCGCAGCAGGGGGAGTGGCCAAATGGCACATGTTGGTGTTTGCTCACAACGAACATCAAATTGAACAAGCAAGAGCTATGAGCAAACAAATGGGCTTTGCAGATTTCAGTATCAAGCACACTAGTAGATTCAAAACAGATTTTCATCAAGTGTTGGATGAACAAGGTAGACCCACACATAAGATTGCTCCCACTCAAACCAGTTTTGATATGATTCCATTGATTGAACAATCACAAAAAGAAGTAAGACCACACATAGTGTGTAAAGCACAAAAGCACAAACAGATATATGTGAGTGCTTGTGGTAATGTGTCGCCTTGCTGTTGGTTGGATATGGAATGGATTCCCCCTATGCAAGAATCAAGAATAGATTACATGGAAAAAATTTCGCAATTTCCTAACTTACATCGTCAAACGCTGGAGGAAATATTTGATAGTGGCTATTTTAGTAAGATCGAATCCCAATGGGGCACAGTGGGATTGAAAGAATGCACCAAACAATGTGGTTCATTTGATAAACTGGGAGCGCAATTTGTTGAAAATTAATATACAAGACGTTTTATTTTGGATGGATGCTATCAGACAGTCTGATGATAGATATCGCACACTGGAAAGTTTCTGGAAAGGTCAAATCAACAGCAAAGTATGGTTGATTGAACAATTAAAAAAATTACCCAGAGCACACAGCATGGACATTTTAATCTGTGGCGGATGGTATGGTGTGATGGCCACACTGTTGTTCAACAGTGATCTGTATGTGAACAAGATTACCAGCATAGACATAGACCATAAATGTAAAAGCATTGCTCATACCATGAACAAACAGTATGAAATTTCAGGCAAGTTCAATGCCATTACTGCCAATATGCTTTCATACAAAGATTATGATCGTTATGACATGATTATCAACACAGTGTGCGAACATCTCACCCAAGAACAATACAATGAATGGCTCAAATTGATACCTAATGATAAAATTATAGTGTTGCAAAGCAATGACTATGTGATTCCTGAACATGTGAATCCTATGAAAGATTTAAATCAGTTTGTTGCACAAAGTAAATTGTATCCTATAGTAGAACCCAGTGAATTACAAACAGAGAAATACAAAAGATTTATGATTGTAGGAAAGAAAAATGAAAAATAACAGTTGTACATTTTGCATGCATCCATTTACAGGTCTTGCTACTAGAGAAGATGGTGCTATTAAAGTGTGTTGCAGAAGTTTGCCTATTGGCAACATACAGCATGAAACCATGGAACAAGCATGGAACAATGAAAAAATGAAACAGGTTCGACGTCAAGTGCTAAACAATGAAAAACCAGATGTGTGTGCGCCCTGCTTTGATTTAGAAGATCAAGGAGTGCAAAGTTTAAGACTGAGACACATCAGTGATGCTACACCAGAATCAAGAATTAATCTATATCCCACTGCATTGGACAATTTACAGCAAGATTACTCCATGCCTTTTGAATTGCCCACTATGGAAATTAAAATTAACAATCTTTGCAATTTAAAATGTCGTATGTGTAATCCACTGGACAGCACACAATGGAAAGATTGGAACAGCATAGTGGATCACTACAAAAAAGAAGGCAATTATTTGGTTAAGGCCGTAGAGGATCTAGGTTTGACACAAGCGCCGCATGTGGATCTGTTTGAAGACAAGCCACATTTTTGGGACAATTTAAAAAAACTTATTCCTCATTTTAAACGTGTTGAGTTTGCTGGTGGTGAACCTTTGATGGATCCCACACATTACAAAATATTAGATTTATTGAGCACCAATGGATCCAACATTGAACTTAAATATGCCACCAACGGCACAATATTGGGCATCAAAGGTGGCAGAACCATACAAGAGTATTGGCCCAAGTTTAAAAGTGTAGCAGTGAATGTGAGTATTGATGGAATCTTTGACACTTACGAATATATAAGAGGCAATGGCAAATTTATGGATGTGGTCAACAACATCAAAATTATAAAACAAATACCCACAGTGAGCAGAATAGTGGGAGCATTCACAGTGCAAGCCAATAATATCTTGCAAATAGACCGTGTGATTGATTATTTTTTAAATGATTTGGGCATTGTGTTTTACAGTCATAGAGTCACTTATCCCAGAGCATTGAATGCACAAGTGTTACCTACAAAATTAAAAAATCAAGTGATAGACAAACTGGAAGCAATGAAACCTCTAATAAAAGACTATGCTTTAATTAAACAACATCCAATATTGGAAAAAATTACTTTACAACAAATACAGGACAACATTAATTTTTTAAAAGCCAGAGATCTTAATCAATACTGGGCGGATTGTGTGGACTTTAATCGCAAATTAGACATCACAAGAAATCAAGGTCCATTTGAAAAAATAAATCCGGAGTTTGCTGATTATGTTTAAAATTCAACACTTACACACACACATTAGAAACAGCGTCAAAGTGGAATGGAATCTTGGTAAACGATGCAATTTGGATTGTAGTTATTGTCCAGCGGAAATACATGACAATCACAGTGAACACACAGACATAAAGATATTAAAACGCACTGTGGATATTTTAGGAGCCATACCCAATGTGCGAATCAGTTTCACAGGCGGCGAACCTTGTGTACATCCAGACATAGAACAGTTATTACAACATGCCAAAAAACAAATTGGTTGGATTAACATCACCACTAATGGCACTAGAACTGTGGAATTCTATCAAAATATTTTGGAAAATCAAATCAATCACATTGTGTTCAGTGTGCATTTTGAATCTGATTGGCTGAAGGTCATAAACACAATTATCAAGGTTTATAAACAGTCCACCAACAAAAATGTTCTAGTGCATATGATGATGCTGCCAGGGCATTTAAAAGACGTTAAAGACGCTTGCAAGGCTCTTTTAGAACACAACATACCCTATGCATTAAGACCTATACGTTGGACCAAAACACATGACGATTTTGAAGACATGATTCATTACAGTGAAGAAGAAAAAGAATTTTTGGCAGTCAGCAATCATACTCCACCAAAAAACACTATCATAGATGACACTGTGGAATGCAACGTGAATGATCTGTTGATCAACAAGACCAATCAATTCCAAGGATGGAGTTGCATGGCTGGAATGGAAAGTCTCATGATCAATTGGGATGGTGAAGTACACAGAGCCACATGTAGAGTGGGTGGCAGTTTGGGTAACATCTATCAAGGCACTTTTGTGCGTCCTCTTAATCCCATTGATTGCACTCGTACCTGGTGTACGTGTGCTGCTGATATCAATATTACAAAAATTAAAGTTTAAATTTATCCAATAAACTTTCAGGTTGGCACATGCAGGTGTTTTTTTTATCGCAAATTTTAGGTTTTATATCAGGATTAAATTTGTAGACAAAATCTTTGTCATAGATATTGTATTCTTCAAATAACTTTGTTCTACATGCTGCTGTGATGATACCTGCAGGGTCTATCATCATACTGTCCACACCAATATTGCACATCCAGCCATAAAAATCATTTTGTTTATTCAAAACAATCCAGTTTCTATTCACAGTTTTCACGGAACCATCTTGCAATTTTACTTTGGGTGATCCTTTCATGTGTTTAGACTGACGCAACAAAGTCCACACATTAGGCATGCGTTTGATTGGTTTGGACACAAACAATTTTTGTTCATCTGTAAATGCAATAGTTTTATGCATGACTTCCATAGCCACTATGAACCATTTGTGCCTACTGGTTTTCAATTGTTCTATCAAATCCAAACATTTTTGCCATGCAGTAGGATCCATTAACATCATAACTGTGGGACTTCTTCCTTTTTTATGACACATGTCGGCCACTTTAATAAAATCTTCCACTTGCACTTGTTGATGATGACAACTTAATAAAATTTTATCAAACACATGAGCGTATTGCTCCCACCATCTTAACGTTCTACTGCCATTACTACTGATAGAGATATGAGCCGGAATTTGTTTGCGTATTTCTTCTACAAACTCTCCCAACTGTGGCCACAAAGTGGGTTCACCTCCCACTATATGTAATTCTAATTTGCGTTTGCCAATGGCTTTGTATCTATCAAATAGATGCACAAAGTTTGCTACCAATTGATCCAAGTCATTGGTCCATCGATGTGTGCCTTCATGCGAACCTTCAAAGCAATACCAACAACTGTAATTGCAAGTGTTGCCTATCATAAACTCCAGCCGCAACACGTCTTTGGGTTGGGGATTATACACCTGTGTTATCATAGTAAATGTCCTAATTCTGGAAAAATTTTAGCAGCGCTCAATCCTCTGATAGCATCCAATTTGTTCACATATTCTTTAAATCCGGGCAACAGTCTTGAGTGATCTTTGGCCTCCATGTGCAACAACACTGCTTCCCAACGCTGCCAACCATAAGGATTAATCTTCCAAAAATCATCGTCTTGTCTGTAATTGTGCCATAACCAGTCTTTAAAATCCATAAACATTTCTCTGATTTGTTGTTTGTCTTCTTTGGGTAATATTTGTATGCTTAAAAAAGTAGGTATGTAAAGTAGATGCATGTTGACCAATCCACCACCCATTTGCACCCCACCAGGTACAGTGCCTGCGTTTAATTTTTTAAATCCGCTTTGTATCTTCCATTTCATAAAATCCGGCAAGTGTTTAATGTTAAAAATTTGTATGGCAGTGGCCAAACTGGTTTGAATATTGTCAGGACTATTATCCAACATACGAAGATTTTTTTCAACAGTGCTCCATTGTGTGGGGAATCGAATATATTCATCTCGTTGATGTGTGGCATCCATGCTGACAGCAAATTTTACTTTCTTAAATTTACTCCATAGTTCAATTAGATCTTCATCTATTAATATGCCATTGGAATTATAACGCAGCAATATACGATCTTGATAACCTTGACGTATTATTTCCTCTATAAATGTTTTATGTTCTTTGATCATAAGAGGTTCGCCACCTGCAAAATAAACCTGTTTGAGATTGGGTATCTGCTTGTACATTTCTTGCCAAAAGCTATCTTTCTCATGCCAGAAGTTATTGAATTCTTTGCGATCCCACTGTATTTGATCTTTAACTTCTTTGTTTTGCAATTGTGGCATCAACTGTTGCCAATCATTCACCCACTTGCTGCTGTCATGTGGAGAACACATCACACATTTAATATTACAAGTGTGACCCAAACGCAAATCTAGATACAACAATTTTTCAGGCACTGTGCCATCTTCTTGGGTTTGACGTATCAATTCAGGCACATCCACCCCATCACGATGCCAGGTGCCAGTCTCCCAAATTCTTTTGCTGACCACTCCCACACGTTCTTCATCAAAACACTTGGTACAACTGGAAGGTATCTCGCCTTTCAGCATGGTGGTACGCACACTTTTCATATAATCATTATTCCAAGCACTCATAGGAGTGTCTACTCCAAAGTTGGCAGGTGTGCCATCTTCTTTTTTAATAATGCCCACTGTGTGATTGGAGCCAGCACCACTGGCATTGGCCGAACAACACAATCTCATGTCACCGTTGGGTCTGGTGGCAAAATGTATCCAAGGCAATATACAATAAGTGGGAGTTCCTGTGACTGATTCTATTTCTCTCTGCCATTTGCCCAGTTGTGAATCTTCTGGATTCATCCAATATTCATTATGATCTGTCATTGTATCTTTCAAAAATTTTATAAATTGTGTTTGCAGTGTGATTATTGCTTTGTATGCCTGGATGCAAATCATCTGCAGCTTTGTCCAACACACTAATACCATTGTTATAATAGTTGTTTACCTTAATAAAATTTAATTTATTTTTGTCAAACTCCTCAGGCGTGGCTGGATAATGAATGTATTGAATATTTTTATTGCGTAGATATAAATCTGCATGATGTATGTTCAACCAACTTTTCATAGCATAATCTTTTTCGTTTAAATATTCTGCCCATTTGCGTTCTTGATGTGTTTTACCCCATGGTCCTAATCTATCTCTAAAAAAAGCAAATTTGTGTGGATAATTAAACAGCATATCTCTAGCATAATGAGTCCACATAATTACGACTTTATCATCTTTTTGCAACTTAAATTTTAACAAAGTGTATAATATCTCAGTGTTACTTGAACCAGGAAAACTTTCGTTGATTAATACACAATTTAATTTTGTAGATAGCAATTTAGGCCATCCCAATTCACTTGGTTTTAGATTGTGTATAGTGTCAAATAACCAATTTTCACAATCAGGCAATCCAGTGCCATATGCATATGAACAACCAAATACGATTAATCTTGACATTGAGTCACTCCCCATTGGCGCTCTTGACACCAAAAACATTTTTCACACACAGGCACGGGCTGGCCCGGCACATAAGTCCTGTAATCTAAGTCTCCAAAGATTTGAGGTGATGTGTCACGGTCACCTTCACAACTGCGAGTAAGATTGAATAGGTCCATTATGCCTAATTTTTTATATTGAGCAACTATCCAATCTTTCTTCACATACGTGAAAGGGTGACAAGCATAGCCGCCCATGTGTGCTTTGATTAACTTGTCCAACAGAGCATCAGAAACTGTGTCAATAAACACATCTCTATCTGTGAGACGTTGATCAAATTCTTTATCAGGATTTTGGTTCACCCCGCAATACCAAGCATCTAGTTTTTCTGTGTGGGCAACATATTCAGCGTGAGCACGCAGTTCTATTTGATTGCCGCTTTTTAATCTACCATATTCATCCACAATACTAGGTCCTTTGGATCCCCACTCCAAATCTGGAGCAATAAAATTTTCATGTCTTTTGAATTGTATTTCTTTAAATTTATTAGTGATATAATTAAAAACTTCCAAACTGTTTTGACGTTGCCAAGGTCTAGTTTTCCAACATCTTACATTGGTAATGATATGCACGTTGATGTGCAATTTATTTTTTACAATCAAATCACACAACAGGTATGTCATTAAAGCACTGTCAGCTCCACCGCTCACACTGATACCAATATTTTTCCATTTGGTAGACAATGGTACATACACTTCATCAATCAGATTAGTGATATTTTTGAAGACACTGGTTTCGTAAAGCGTTTTTATTTGCTCGTAATTAGACATAGTATGGACTGAATATTTACCTATATCAAATGGCCACGTAATATTTTACGATAAGTATAAACATGCTTGACCAAATAAATGTTAATTGCTCTGCCAAAGAAATTTTCAGCAGTTTACCAATTTTGAATTTACCAAAAACTCAATTGAATGTGCCCACTGGAGATTTTTTCTATGATGCTTGGCAATTGAAAGACGAATTTAAAAAGTCTGCTATTTTGGATCTTTTTGCTCAACTGGGATCTGTGGGTGAAGCAAGAATAATTGTGCTGGAGCCAGGTGAGAGCTATTGCGCTCATGCTGACATAGATGATAGATATCATCTCACACTACAGGCTGAACACAGTTATTTGTATGATTTAAAAAATTTAAAAATGCATGTAACTGCAGTAGACGATAAAGTGTATCTCATGGATGCTGGTCGTATACATTCTGCTGCTAATCTAGGTTACAAATCACGCATTCAGTTGGTTATACGCAAACTATTAAACCAAACAACACTGCAAGACCCTTGTAGAGTCAAAGTGATTGTGAGCCAACCTCCTTACAATTTAAGATATCTGTTTGATAACAGTTTTAGCATGGTGTTAAACAGATTAAACAAGCAAGGCTGCATGAATAAATTTAAAAAAGTAAGTGAAACAGAAATAACTTTTGAAATTGAACACACTCACTTGCCACAAATTATGAAATTAAAAAACAGTTGCGGATTCAATGTGGAGATTCAACATGAATAACAAGTGGCGTCAATGGTACAAAAATGATTTAGATAGCTGGTCAGTAGCCAACCATGTGTATGAACCACTTGTGAGTATACCAGAACCTAATGTATTTAGAATGAATTTTAACAACAACAAATATTTTGTAAATCCTAACATGACTGAAAATTTAAGAACTGAATGGTTTCAAAGAGAAATAAAATACATAGAAATATTAAAAAATAAACCATATGCTCCTGAAGTGACCCATATAGATATAGAAAAAAGAATAATTGAATTCAAATGGTATGAACGCAGTGTAAATATTTTGTTGCGCTATGGTCAACTTGAAAAGATAGAAAATTGGAAACAACAGATCAAAGATATTCTAGCAGATTTGTTGGCACAGGACATACGTAAATCCAATTTATACCCTCATACTTTTTACATGGATGACAAAAATCAAATACATATCATGGATCTATATGGCTGCAGCAGCTCCGAAGATAGGTATGCTCCTAAAGCATTGTTAAGTTCTATAGTGCATGATCCCAGCCACCCAAGATTCGCACAAAGCGTGATGGGTGATGTGTATGACACTTTTAAATTGTATGATTTGACTGTCAAAATGAACTATGGCAGATGGCCAGGAGATTTTTTAAATGCTTGAATACATCGGCAACAGCAAGAACGTAATAGATTGGCACACAGTAATAAAAAGCATTGAAGATCAACAGAGTGCTTACATAGGGCCAAGACATGATGTAGGCCATCAAGTGCCAGGCGTGGAAGAAGTGGCCAAACCATTGCGTGAAGCTGGCTATAAAATGAAACATGAAGGCGGCAATGCTAGTTGGGACATGTATCTCCCAGGCACAAATTTTGATAAAAAAATAGTGGACAAATTTTGTGAATGGGTGGGAATGAAAAATTATATCAATGCATGGATTAGTAGAGTTAAGCCTGGTGACGTGGCGCCTTGGCATTGGGATATCACCGATGATGAAGAAACTTTGTCACACAATAAAGAAATTGTGAGATATCACTGTCACATCAGCGCACCTGCTCCAGGACATGTATTAATTGTGGAAGATCATTGTCTATACAATCAAGAGATGGGTGCCACTTGGAAGTGGCCTAGACGCACTGCTTGGCATGCAGGATCCAATGCAGGATTGATTCCCAAATATATATTCAACATTTGGGGATAATTAATGAATAAAAAAATGATCTTTCAATTTGATTATTGGCCCATAATGAGAACTGATAATGGAGATAATCAAGCAGTTAAGTCTGGAGAGTTGAAAGATACTCTCATGGTCATATACAATGAACAATTGTTGTGGCCTGAGATAGAATTAAGCAAGGAAGGCATGGAGCTGGGTGCTATTATTCGTAATGCAGACATAGACATATTTTTTAACAAAAAAAATCAATTTAAATTTTTAAACAGACAAACATGGATACCCAGTGGAGAAAACATAGATGTGTTTGCGATAATTGATCTAACATGTATGAAAACAGATATTTGGAAAATTGATTTTGAGTACAATTTTATGAATGTGTTGAAAACAGAATTGAATGATTTCAATAATAAATTTCTGATAGGTTGTGAAAAATTTCACTTCAAAATCAATGGCGAAGCTCTATTAGTGAATCAAACTGTGGTTGCAGAAAAAATTTACAAAGCATCGCATGAATTCGCCTGGCAAGCCAACACTCCAATATTGTTAGAAATTGAAGAGTTTGGTCATGGAGTGTCATCCGAATTACACAGATTCATACAAGGAGTGAGATTTACCATAAAATGAAAATAACTATCACAGGACATACTTCCAACATAGGTCAAGTATTGTTTGAACACTTGAATAAAGATCATACATGTGTAGGATTTTCTAAAAGTAATGGATTTGATTTATACAATACCTCTCACATGCAACAAATGATTGAAGCAGCATTGCACAGCAATTGTTTATTAAATTTAGCACACATAGGAGATTTACAAAGCGAAATTTTAAAACATATCACTGATAAATGGAACTCATCATATTCATTAAAAAATGTAATTACTTTTGGCACGCTGGCTACGAAAATTAGCCCGGAGTTGTTGCACACTATTGGAATAGATCCTTTGTATCTTAAACAAAAACAACATCTTGATGCTGTGCATGATCAGTGCAGTATGCAGCAACCGTTTGGTCAGCAGACAAAATTTACCCTGCTTCGAATAGCCAATTATGGACAAAAAACTGGAACTAGAGCCAACGAGCCCAGTTGCAGTGCAGATGACATCATCAAAACAGTTGATTATATATTAAACAGTGATCTGTATATCAGTGCTATTGATCTAAGAAGAATCTAAATTATCTTTCTTTTGGTGCCTTTACGTTTGACATCTAACGTGCAGCAATGAGTGCCACCTTCCCAATAAACCTCGTGGCGTTGTGACACCACATGACAATTAATATTGAAAGTTTTTAAATATTGAAACAGTTCAGGTAGATGCTTGCCAAACAGTATATTTTTTGAATCTAGAATTAACACATTAAGATCAAAACATATCTCTTGAGTGTAACCTCTCCAATTGGCAAGGTATTTTTCTAACCAAGCGTTAGAATATTTGCCAGCAGTAGCAGTGTAGTCTTTAATGTAGTTGTCTACTACGACTTTGCCCACGTAATTCTTAACATCTATTAATTTTTTATTTCTTAAAGCCAAAGGTACCCATTCTATACCAGCGTGAATCACTGTGTCATCATCTATTAATAAAAATCCATGATCAATATGACCGTAGTTTTTAAACACTGTGTCACCTGTGTTTTCAACGTATTTGTATTCTGTAAGATTACGTTTGAGCCATTCTAAACCTAATTGTGTGCCAGGTCCTTTACCATTGTATATGAGAGTATCACCTGCTTTGAACACTGAAGCTGTGTGCCACAACAATTGATCTGCCAGTCTTTCTTTATAGATACTGTCTGATATGTACCAATTGTCATCTATTTCTGCATCAACCAGCATAGGCAAAGGTTGTGAGATCCAATTGTATCCTTGTTGAAACAACTGGTTAAAAATTTTTGTGTAACTCAATGAGTCAAAATATCTATCAGTGTAACTAGTATATGTTTGAATGATCTGTTTGCCCACAATTAGATATTGATCTCTAGGCACAATAGGACATATTGGCAGTTGCACTTGGAAATTAGGCATTGAAATAGGATGGTCGTATTTTATAACTTGAGGTCTATGCACTTGAATTTGAGATGCACGTAAAAAATTAGATAAATCTTCTAGATCTTGTTTGGTTTCTTCCAATATTCTATTAAAACTTGCCACACTTTCTGCAGGCAAGAATTGATCCATGTCTCCAGGAGCATAACAATCTCCCACTATAACTTCTTGTAAAGGATCGAATTCAGTGTATATCATATTAAATATTTGTGATTAATAAACATCTGCAAAGAATATCTAGTGACTTCATTGTTGGTGATGGGTGTAACAGCATGTAACAAGTCATTGGTGTTAATAATTATTCTGTTGCCTATGGGTTCAATGAAAATTCCTTGTGTGTCTTCTTTAGTTTCTTTATAAACAAACATTCCACCATAATTTACGTGCCATGTATCATTTAAAAATATTGTGATGCCTACATAATCCAGTGCGGTATTATTATTCTCATACAATCCATCTAGATGCCATTGCGCTCCATAAGGCGCTTTGTTTTCGTGATAGCGCAACATGCCATCCCAATTGTCTATCACAGATGCAACAGCATATTTTTTATCTATTAATTGTTGTAGAATAATATTAACGCTTGGCCCTTTCAATAGATAATACTTGCTGTTGATCAGTCCATAGTGTTCTTTTTCGGACAACGCAGCGTCACTGCTTGGTGCATCTGCACTTTGCTCTACGTAATTTAAAATACAGCTTTCATCTGCTATCTCAATTTTGATAGCATTTTTCAGTTGTTTTAGAATGTGTGGGTCAAAAAAACTATCAACTATTTTCATATTATTTCAAATTTTGTTTCAGTACTGAAAAATATTCTTCAGTTGCATTCAATGGAATCACATATAAACTTTGTGTGTTGCCGCGTTTGATTACATAATGGCAACCAAAACTATTGATTATTTCATAACCAGTGGCAAGAAAGCAATTGCATGCATTGTGTTGTATGGTGTGAAACTTGTCTAATATTTTTTCTTGTTCTAATATTTGCAGATACTTTAATGCACTGTTTATGCCTGCCAGTGAAAAATTATATGTGTAACCATGATCCCAATCAAAATTTGCTGGCAATGTATTATGTATTTTTTCATTGTACAATGTCATACTCAAAGGAAAATATCCTGCTGTGATAGCTTTACCCATGGTGCAAATATCAGGTTGTATGGGCAAATTGCGCCAACCAAAGTAATCACCAGTCTTGCCTCCGCCCATAAAAATGTCGTCCACTATCAACAATACATCAAATTCTTCTTGTACAAATTTTAATTTTTTCCAAAACCAATCACTGTTGGGAGTCATATCTCCTCCATAAGAACAAGGTTCCACAATGATGCTCATTACCTTGCTCCAATCCACTTGGTCTATGTCAAAATCTCTAGCAAGTCTAAGTGCGCCTTGATATCCTTCCATGGTGTACATGGGATTATCCATCAGTAGATCTCCAAGATTGCTGTTGAGAAAAGTGCTGCCATGATAACTGCCTACAAAACTTACCACTTGTGTTTTGTGATAATTTTTCTTCACGTGATGATAGGCAGAAGATAATTTAATTGCTCCCTCATTGGCGTCACTGCCTGACAGTGCAAAGAAACTTCTATATCCGCCACTCATTTCAAACAACTTATTGCTGAGTTGATAACTTGCAGGGTTTAATTTTAAATCTTCAGCATGTACAATAGATTCTGCTATCTCTGGTTTGATACTTTGCATGGCATCACACACATGTTGAATGATGTCTGTTCTATTGAATCCCAAAGTAAAACAACCATAATGCAACAAAGGATCCACCATTTTGATTTCGTTTTTAATGGTACCAAATTGCCAATGCTTATCAGATGGGTGTGTGGGCTGCTGTTTGCCTGGAATCAATCCTTTCAGTGTCATAGCAGTAATTATAGTATTTCCAATTGCAAATGATCGTATGTGGTGATGGGTGAATTTTTAAACACTTTTTTGGTTTCCACACTGAAGCAACAGTATCCGTTGACGTCCACTAGATCTTTGAAATTAATTGCTGGGTTTACTGCTTGATGATATTCTTTGCCAATTTTATAAACAAACTGATTGCAACGCACAGTGATACAATAGTCGTCTGACACATGTTCGCTGCCTTCCACATGGTTCAATCTCAGCAACTGAATATGACTTTCATACAAATAATTAACAGGCTTAATAGTCCATTTTATTTTGGCATATTCTTCCACAGAATGAAAACGTATAAAATAATTGAATTCAAACATCTGTGTGTGATTTGCATCCAACACAATTGATTTTTCCAACATGATAGGTAGATTTTCCTCAGCATCATTGATGTTGGCAAATATTTTTTGTGTGTTATGATACACCTCTAATTTATTGATGTAGTTGTCATTTTGTGCGGACATGTATTTTCTATCACTGTGTTTGGGACACGTGAGTCTAATAATTCTATTCATCAATAAAACTTTCAAATATTTCAAGTGCTTCTTCAAATTCCACATGACGACCGTTGGGGTGCAGCAAAGTAAAACACAATGTCCAACGATCTTCAGTCATATCAGGATTGTATGTGCTGTGCAGTTGACCTATGTTCATTAGACTGGGTCGATTAATCACTTGTTCATGCACCATAACACAATCTTCTTCACGTGCTGTAAATGCATCTGTGACCACAATGTCAGGCTTTATTCCTGTCTCATACAAGTGACTATTGTCAGGTTTAACTGGTTTTAAAAATTCTAAATTTTTTACACGCCACCACCTAGTCACACTGTTGTTAGGTCCCCAAGTAAAATTTATTTTTGTTGCATTGCGCAGTGTAGGAGTGTCATTGTGCATGGGTATCTTTCCACCATTCACTGGAGTATAAAATCCTTCAATCACGTTGGACACATGTAGATTGAACGATTCAATCCATTTAATTATTGTATCATCAATTTCCTCTCGCAATACTACAATTATATTAGGATGAACGTAACTGCAATTAAACCTATTAGGTTTTTTATATTCAAAAGGAAGTTTTAAGTATCTATGATAGATGTGTTTATTCATATGCTACATCCTTAAATATTTTTAACGCTTCCTCAAATTGCAAATGCGTATTGTCAGATTTGAGTATAATGTAGCTTAGAGTCCAGCGACCCATTTTTGTATCAGGATTATGGGTGTTGTGTAATTGTCCCACATTCATTAGACTGGGTGTATGAATCACTTGTTCATACATTAGGTCACACTCTTCTTCACGTGCTCTAAGATACTGTTTAATATTTACATCGGGCTTAATTTTTTGCTCTGTGATGTGAGTGTTTTCTGGCAACTCTATCTCAAATGATGATCCATTTTTTAGTTGCCACCATCTAGTGGTGCTAGTGAGTGGACCCCAAGTAAAATTAATGTTAACAATATTACTCAGCACAGCACTGTCATTATGAATGGGTAATCCACCGCCATTGGGCCTTACATAAAAACCTTCAGATACATTTGAAGGTTTAAGTTGATATTTTTTTAACCATTCAACAAAACGCAGATCCCACCATTCTTTTTGTACAAATTGCACGTGATAATCCACATCATTGTGTTCAGTATTGTAACACTTGGGCATGCTGTGCTCAAAAGGCAAAGTAAGGTATCTGTGATACATGTTTTTATTCATATGCAACGTCCTTAAATATTTCTAGTGCTTCATCAAACTGAATGTGCCGACCATCTTTTTGGCTCAGTATGTGATAGCTCAAAGTCCAACGACATTCGCTAAAATGTGGATTATAGGTTGAGTGTAGTTGTCCTACATTCATTAGACTGGGTTTATTAATGACCTGTTCGTACACTAGATCACACTCTTTTTCATCAGCGTGTAAAAATTTGTATTGAGGTATATCTGCTGGTATACCTTTGAGATATTCTTTATGATATTCCGTATTATCTTTTTCTAGTTGTATTAAAGATTCATCTTTAATCTTCCACCATCTAGTGGTGCTGGTGAGTGGACCCCAAGTAAAATTAATATTTACGGAATTGCTTATATCTGGTGTATCATTGTGAATTGGTAATCCTCCTCCAGAAGGACTATTATAAAATGCTTCACAAATATTAGATGGTTTTAAATTGTAATTGTTTAACCATTCAACAAAGCGAATATCCCAATGCTCCTGTGTAATAACTTCTTCATGCCAATTAGTCCCACGCATTTTTGAAGGTTGTTCACTAAAACAAACAGGTTTAATGTGTTCAAATGGAATCTTTAGATATCTGTGATACATGTTTTTATTCATGTGCTATGTCCTTAAATATTTCTACTGCTTCATCAAACTGTAGGTGTGTGTAGTCTGATTTTAACAAGAAAAAACACAGTGTCCAACGCCCCTCTGTAGCGTGTGGATTGTAAGTGGAGTGTAGTTGTCCCACATTAATTAAACTGGGGCGATCAATAACTCTTTCACACACAAGATCGCAAAGGTTCTCATCTTCACAATAAAGTTCACTGTGGTTTTTTTGTGCATCGAAACTGCCAACAATATCAGGATCAACTGATTGTAAAATATGGGTACTATCTGTCACATCTATTTTGAGTGACATCTTATCTTTAACCTTCCACCACCTAGTAACACTGTTGTTAGGTCCCCAAGTAAAATTTATTTTAGTGGCATTTGTTATTGTATTTGTATCATTATGAATATGTAATTTTTTATGATTAGGTGGTGTGTAGATACCCTCAGTCACGTTGGATACAATCGCTCCAAAAGATTCTATGCATTTTACCACGCTATAATCGATATATTCTTTATTCACAAATATCACTGTGGGCTCAGTGGGCTGTGTATCGAAACACATGGGCTTTTTATGGCTGACTGGTAATTTAATATAGCGATGATACATGAAGATTTTAGTAATTGTGTAGATGTTCTATGCCTAATTTTTTTCTAAATGCATCGGTGAATACACAGTCAATTCTCAATCCATACTCTTGTTCACGATTGATTTCTCCACCATGCCAGTCTTGATCGTTCCAGAAAGCTGCATTGGCATTGATGTAGGTTTTGTTTTTTGTTTCAGGATCCCAAATGTAAAATCCTCTCTTGGTATTGTGACGTATGTGTATGAATTCATTGCGATGAGCACTGTAGCCCTGTTGATCACCCAGTTTGCCATCCAGATCTCTGTGTTCAAAAGGTTGTCCATCATGTTCACAGTGAAAGAATATCACTCTGCCTATCTGACTGATTATGTTCTGTGTGACTAAATTTTTTACCCATGTGACTAATCCAGGAAAATGTTTGCTTTCTTCTGTTAAATGTCTTTCTGTGTTCCTATGATCCCAGTCACCTTCATTCCATAGGAAATAATAGATATAAGGATCTTTTGCACCCAGTACTGCTTTGAGATAGCGTGTGAATTGATTGCGTGTGCGGTAGTCTTTGATATTGTTCATCAAATCATCGCCGTGCTGTCTTATGGGATGGTTTTCTGGCAACGCCTTGTATTCTGTGAGTGCTTGATAAATTGGTTTCCAATTGAGAGTATAACTCATGTCTTTGATGTTGAATCCTGGTGACATCCATGTGCCTTCTTTGGCATAATCTCTAGCCAAGGCAAAACCTCTGCAGATTTCAGGATGCAAATTTTTGAAACCTTCTATGTCCAAATGTGGAGTTAAGTCAATATATGGTCGGCCACCAATTCCTCTAATCATCCAAATATTTAGTGTTAAATATTGTGGACAAAATAATTTATGAATTACAAATTGGTACCATATTCTGAATCAATTGATTTGACAGAATTTTATCTTCAAGCAGAATCCAGAGGATTTAAAAACAACAGCAGCAAAAAAATGTTGGTGGATAGTGTCTCCACAGAAAGACTTTCACGTGTTTGGATTCTCTATTACAACAATGAAATAGTTGGTACCACTGCTGCTCACAGTTTTGATGAAATGGGACCAAATTGTTTTCGTATTGCTGTGAGATCTTGTGCGTTCACAGATCGCATGCCCATAAAAAGAGTAAGAACCAGAACAGGCATTGTAGAACATCAGCATGTGAGTCCTCAATTTTTTATGACTGCTGGTATAGAATGGGCTGGCAAAGATAAAAATTTTTATATCACTTCAAACAAAAATAGTTGGGGTACTCAACAAAGAGTCCACAGAACTTGGGCTCCCATATTAGCCAAAACAGGTTGTTTGGAAAACTGTGGTGAAATGTTTTACAGAGGAACTGAACAGACCATTTGGAAAGTGAATGTAGAAGTGTTCTATCAACAATTGGATCAATACGGCAGATGGCCTATTGATTGGACTTTATAAGTCTTATAAAAAATCCAGACAAATCCGGTGAAGGGTTACGCCACGCAGTGGAATTGATGTGATGATATTTGTGCCATCCCTCACCAGCCACAGTCCATGCAATTAATTTGCTGTCAGACACTTCGCCATTCCAATGATTAAACACATTCACTATGCCACCCATGACAACACTCAATACTGTGGGAAATACCCATAAAGGAAATATTAGTATGGGATTAATCACAGCCAACAATACAATATAAAAAGATAACAATTTAAAATAATGTTTATGAACAAATTTGTGTTCAGGATATTTTAAAAGTCGTGCAGCATATCTAGGCTCTACATCATAAGCATCAAAGAAGTATCCAAAGAATACTTTAAAATGTCCTTTGTATTTGGGAGAATGTGAATCTTGTTCTGTGTCAGAAAATCTGTGATGTTTGAGATGCACAGCAGTCCATGCCACAGTGGAACCCAGAGTGACTATGCTGCTGCAGAAAAGTAAAAAATAATGCCAAAATTTATTTGTGTCAAAACTTTTATGAGTAAAGTACCTGTGTAATCCTATGATGTGTCCAAACACTGCCAGCAAATAGCCAATAATCAAAGAGCATATCAGTGTGACAAGTGGTAAAAAAACAAGACTGATAAAAAATAAAAACCAGCCAATGGAATGAAATACCAATAATTTTTTATTGTCCGACATGATGCATTACTTATGCGTGAAAACATTTATTTTTGAACCTTTTGAATGACCATAAATACTTACACAAACACGCTCTAATATGAAACCAAATTATCATTACTATTACAACGACGTGCCAGGCAAAGGATTGTGCAGGAACAATCTTGTGTACACCAGTCTCATCAATCAAAATAAAACAGAATTTGTGCAATGGTTTCACAACGACACAGAGTATCACAGAGATCAAAACGAAGTGATGGATCCCATTCTGATGGAACAAAAATGGCAGAGAGAAGTGGACATGCTGCTGATGATGCATCACAATTTTCCAGAACACATTCCTGACATTTTGGAACTGGACTATGACAATAAAAAAATTATCTTTGGTGTTGATGGCGTGGATTTTTGGGAACAGAGTCACACACAGGGCATGGATGCAGTGCTGCCCAACTGGCGTGAACAAATGCTGGAGATACTGCAAGCACACAAAACATTAGGATTATACAAATATAGTCTACACCCTAGCAGTTACTTTGTGGTGAAAGGCAAATTAAAAAGTGTTAATTATTTCTTCTGTTATCACAAGAGTGAACCATTCATCACAGTGCAGGATCACTTCAGTCACATATCTCTGGACAGGAGAACGTTTTTGCTGCCTAAGATGAAAGAACTACACATTGACATGCACACACCCACAGACTTTAATCAATTACAAATTTTATGTTTAGAAAGTTTTAGAAACAATTATCCTAAGGATTTTATAGATGCTGCCATAGCACTGTACAAATAATCATGGAAGATATCAAAACAATCAGTTTGTGTGAAACTTGTTATAGACATTGTGCAGCAGAACGTGTCACACGTGCGGACGGAGTATATCTTGTAAAAACCTGCGAAGAACATGGAGTGATGCAGCACATGGTGGAACGAGATATTGAATTTTATCAGCAACTGCATTATGATGTGGAAGGATACACCATACCACATGGCATCATGGTGGAGGTCACTGATCGATGCAATTTAAATTGTCCTCATTGTTACCATAAACCTGATAACAAACTAACGGATCGATCCATAGAAAGTATCTGTGAACAAATTGAAGAAAAATTTCATGCAGAATCTGGTGCTGTGATATTGGCAGGCGCTGAGCCCACAGTGCGTAAGGATCTTCCTGAACTTATAGCAGAAATAAAAAAATTATTGCAAAGATTAGGGAGACCCACAGATGTGTGCATACTCACCAATGGAGTAAAATTATCTGATAAATCATGGGTCAAAGAGATCGCTGCTGCTGGTGCCAACATGGTGATGATCGGTGTTAATCATCACACATATCAAGGTCACACAGTGCATCAGAAACAACTGCAAGGCATAGACAACTGTATTGCCGAAGGTATATTTGTGTACTATGTGGGATATACATTGGAAAGTTTGGATCATATGGAAGAGGTGTTGGAAGAAATTCAATCTTTGGGTCAAAAAAGTTGGCAGTATAGGATTAGAGCAGGTTCCGACATAGGCAGATCTCCCAATGAACCTAGATTCTTTCTCAGTGATCACGTGGCATTGATAAAATCTATCTGTGATCGCAAAGGTTGGACTTGGGAGAAAACTTCAGCAGATGATAATCTTTATCATTACATGGTGAATATCAATGGCATAACTCATAGAATTATACAATGGAGTGATCCTAAGACCATTGATTTGGAACAACTGCAGTGTGGACCTTGGTGCGACTTTGTGCCTGGTAAACCTGTGACAAATTTTTTACATCAGATCATGTTGCGAGATGCTGTGGTGAATAAAAAAATGATATTGCATGACACTGTGCCTGATCGTTATGTGATCAAAGCCAAAAACGTGGAATACAAAGAATCTCCATGGACCAATCGCAGTTGGGCTGACCACAAGAGTAAACAATCTAAATTGTTAAAAAAATAAAATTGATTAGTATGCTACGAAGTTAGAGAAGTGTACTTCGTATTTGAAAACCGTGCCAGATACAAATGTGTTAGGCGTTTGCACTCTTAATCTCACGTTTGCTCCACTGATATCAGCTGTGACTGCATTCACTGGGTTAGTGCCGGTGAATGTGGATGCAATAGATTGTATGCTGGCTGCTCCAGTACCGTTCGCAATCAAAAATTCTCCAATATAGCTGTCATTGGTACTCCAATGCACGTGAATGGTCACTTTGGCTGCTCTGTAAATTGCGTGAGCATAAGTCAATGCTGTGTAGGTTTCCAGAGTGCTGCTGGTCACTTGTGTGTATGTGCCTGAATTCATTCCGGTAGAAACTTTTTCTACACCAGCTGTAGTGTTGAAAGATGCATTGCCTGCCACTGATAATTTGGCAGTGGGAGCAATCACGCCCACACCCAGTTGTCCAAAAGAATCAAACACTAAATTATTAATGGTTGCGCCACCATCTGGAGAAGTAGCAAAACCAACCATGCCAGGTGTTGTGCCTGGACCTACTGGATGGTTTGTGTCAGTTTCAATATCAAAAGTTAATGCACTGGAAAATCTATAAGCAGTGCCATCGTGTGCTCTGGCCACTATGCCAAATATTGAATCACCTGGTTGAACTATTGTGGGCACACTGAGAGTGCCTCTGGAAACTTCTATTTCAAAACTGTTGGAATTCAAACCATCTGTCAATGCATTCATCTGGATAGCTTTGTTGGCAATCACCGGTGATTTGATAGCAAGTCCTACTCCCAGTGCTGAAGTATTGGTGCCGAATTGTACTTTGTCCAAACTGTTCAACAGTGTGATCACATTGTCAGTGATCACCACATCACCATTGCTCATCACATTGGTGGCAGGGTTGGTGCTCAATAATAATGTGCCTGCTGTGCTGTACACATCTGCTTTGATTCTTTTTAGTATGCCATCCACCATTGCTGTGGAGTCATCTGCAAACACTGACCCGTTGAGATCTCCTGTGACATCACCTGCCAAATTACCTGTGACGTTGCCCACCACTGCACCTGTGTGAACTCCTGCTGTGTTGCCTGTGACGTTGCCTGTTAAATTTCCTGTGACGTTGCCTGTTAATGCTCCAAAGATGTTTACAAAACGACCTTCTGCCCAGCGGTTGCCCACTGCGCCTATGTCACGTGTGTTGTCTGCATCTGGAGTTACGTCGGTGGTAATACCTGAAAATGCTACGGAGCCAGTGTCTACGGCTGTGCCGCCCACTGTTGAACCATCACCCACAAACAATTGTTTGGTATCTGTGGTGTAGATTAGTTCTCCCTGCAATGGAGTGATCAACAGTCTTTGTGCGTTTGTGCCACGTCTAATTCTTAATGCCATATGCTGTGTTGCTCCTTGTGTGTATTACTGTGTATTTATATCTACAATTGAGTTTATGGCCTTGAACATTTTACTTTTTAAAGAACTTTTTGGTGTGTTTTTCAATGTCTTTTTTGACCTTTTCTGTGTCCAGTCTAAAATCCACATTTTTGATGCTGTCTGTGTAGGTCTTAAACAGCTCATTTAATGTTTGTTCTAGGTTGTTGTTGGTGAGCTTTTTGGTGTTATTTTTGACCTTGATGTCCCATTTTTTACCATCTTTGAAAGTGACCTTGATGGCCAGCAGATACTGTATGGGTATGGCCCGCACAGTGACATCACTGAACACTTCTGGCCAATGATCCACAACATTTTTGGGCAAATTTTTCTTGCCAAATATCACCATACTGTGCCGTTATTCAGTGGGTTTGAGTTTGAGCTCGTCTGCTTGTTTGCGTAATCTTGCTGCTTCTTTGTACAATCTGTCTGCATCACTTCTCAACTTGGCAGCCAATTGTTCATCAGTCATCACAGTTTCTTTTTTCAAAGATTCCATCACTGGATTTATTATGCGTGTAGCCTGTGTGTTGTCTGTTTGTTCCACACTGGGTGTGATGGCCAACTCAGCAATTTTCAAACCTTTTTGCTGTGCTATGGCAGCATTCAAAGCATCCAAACTGATTGTGGTATTGACGTTTGGAGTCATTTCTATTTGATCAGCTTTGACTTTTTTCATCAATCCTTTCACATGAAATCTAGCCAGCATGATGGAACCATCACCCAATTGTGTGCGGGCCATTGCTTCTGCCAACTCATATGAAGTTTGACTGGCAGCACTGTTGATTAGATCCATCAATCTTGTGTGTTCATCAGATTCTAAATTGCTGGTGGGTATCACCAACGCATATTCAGGATCACTGGGCAACACTCTATATGCCACTCCCACTACCTCTTTGGTATCTTTAAATCTACCTAGATGTTTTAGTTCACTCATTACTTTTTATCTCCAGTGACTGGTTTTGCGGCTGGTGGAGTTGCTGCTGCTTGAGCTGCTTGTTGTTGAGCTTGAATAGCATTTAAAAATGCTTCCAATTTGTTGTATGTGGTGCCTACTGCTTGCATTTCTGGTGCTTTGAATGCACCTCTTTGTGATGCCACATCTATGATGGCTTTGATTGTGTTTAAATCCTGCACAGTGAGATCACCTGATTTATTGTCAGGAGCTCCAGCAGGAGTTGCAGCTTTGGCCTGTTCAGGCGCGACTGCAGTTTTTGTTTGTTCGTTCATTATGGTTTCTCCTTTGTATATACAGCAGTTATTTAACTGTTGATGATATAAGGGCAACCTAAAGTGAATAGAGTGAGTTCTTTGGCGTCTTCAAAACCAATTTTGATAGCATAGTCCACCTTTTGCTCATAGGAGTTCAGTACCATTTTTCCTGTGTAGAATCTGCCTTTGAGATGTATGCGTATCCAGTCATCCAGTTTGTCCTGCAAACTATAATCAAATCGGATCTGCATGTAGGTGAAATGTGGCAAGGGTTTGGAAACTTTTCTAATACCAAAAAAATTTAGAGCATTGGGCTCACCATTTTTCTGCAACATCAGTCTTCGTATTTGGTAGTGATACCAAATGGCGCTTCCACTCTGTCGTTGTGATTGTCATGTATCACAAACACTGTGTCACAATAGTTGGGATCTCCCCAACTGTCAAAGGTATAACCATCTGTGAACATGATTAATCTTTTGGGCACAATGTCATTTTCCTTCATGTATTCCCAGTTGCACATGAAATCTGTGCCACCACCACCCGTAATGCTGTACTGACTGATGTCACCATCATTGGGACCATAATCTTGTTCATTGTAAACCTGTGTGTCAAATGTCCAAACTTTTATCTTGTAATCTCTGTATTGATCCATGATGGATTTAATCTCACTCAAAAACACTGTCAATTGTTTTTCACTGATGGATCCACTGGCATCAATGGCCACAGCAATATCTATGGTTTGCTCAAACTGCGAACCTGGCAATACCACCCCTGAATGCCATCCTTTGCGGCTGGGTCTCATAAAACTGTAATCACTTTTGATAGTGCTTTGTATCTGTGTTTGTAGTATTTCTCTCCAATTCATTTTGGGGTTGGTCATGCTTTGCACAATTCTTTCCACTTCTTTGGGTAGGTTTCCTGCACCTGCTGCCTGTGCAGATTGCAGTATGGAATCCTTGATTTCGTCTCTGATTTTTCTCAGTTCTTCTTTGCTGAATGCGGGCTTTTTTTGTTTGCCTTTGTCTTTGTCTTTGTCATCTTTGCTGGGTCCTTGACCATTGTCATCACCCCAATCCAAATGCTCATCCAACAATTGTCCTAATTTCTTTAAACTTTTATCATCGTATTTTTTAAAAATTTCATCGTAGACTTTTTCTGAACTCCAACCTTCATATTTGAAGTCTTGGAATATGGGTATGTCTTTGGGCTTTTCACCAATGTTGTCTCTAACCAATGTGTTGTTCACAATGTAGTCACAGGCCACGTTGTAGATCTGTCTATCTCTTTGTTCAGTTCTGCCAATGTGGTCAAACACACAGTGCAGTATTTCGTGTGCTATCACAAATTCAATTTCTCTTGAAGAAAGTTTGCTAAAAAATTTTGTGTTGTAATAAAGATTTCTGCCATCAGTGGCTGCTGTGGGACACCATTCATCACACTCTTGAATGCCCAATCTAGTGGCCATGTTGCCAAAGAACGGATGTCTCAACAACAATCCTACTCTGGCCACAATAATTTTATCCAACACTTCTTGTTGTATTTTGTTTAATTTTTCTTGTTGTTTTGTGTTCATAATCATTTAATGAAATTGGGGCACCCTAAAGTGCCCCAATATGGTTACTCTTTTGGAGTGACCTTTTGTGCGGCAATCACATACTTGCCGTACTTCTCATGGAACTCATCGAAGCATTTGATACTGTCTGGATCAATTGGCAACTGATACTGTGTGAGTGCAAGTTTAATGCCCATCACCACTATTTCAGTGTCGAAGTTATCCATAGAAAATCTAAGAAACTTATTGACCTTGTCATTAAACTTCTTATCTTTCTTATCACATGCGTCTTTCAGTTCGTAGCAAAGGGAGACCGTCAAGGAATACATGGCACTGATTTCTTTGGTCTTCATTTTTTCTACCTTCCCTGACAGGATGTCAGACGGATTTGGTAGGTCCTTAGCTACTTTCCTATGAGCCATGAATTTTACTGCGAGTCCTTCACCCACAGCACCGCTTACTAGGTCGGCTGTGGTACTCTCGTCTATTTCGTCACCAAGTAATTCGCTGACGAATGTCCAAGATCTAGGAGTTGCAAATGATCTGCCTGAACTCTTGGGCTCAAAATCGTATAAATCTTTTTTGCTGAATGTGAGGAAACCCACCACATCTTTGTGTATGTTGTGTTGCACAGCCCATTGAAACCAATCTTCAAAATCCACTTTCATTTCAATGTGTATGAATCTATTGGCCAATGGCGCAGGCATTCTATATGTGATGCCTCTGTCTGCTTCTCTGTTACCAGCGGCAATAATCACCACATTGTCAGGCAGTTTGTATGTGCCCACTCTTCTGTTGAGAATCAATTGATATGCTGCCGCCTGCACTGATGGTGCGGCTGAATTCATTTCATCCAAAAATAGTATAATTTTTTTATGATTATTAGCCATTGATTCTGTAGGCAGTTCACTGGGAGCGGCCCAAATCATATTGTTTTCTTTGGCATTGTAGTAGGGAATTCCTTTGATATCTGTGGGTTCCCATAAACTTAATCTGATATCGATCACTTTGGCATCTATGCTGTCTGCAATCTGATGCACTATATCGGATTTACCAATACCAGGTGCTCCCCATAAAAATATAGGACGTTGTTTGTTGATTGCGTGTGTGATGCTTCTCTTTGCGTTGTTGGGACTAATCTGTCTTACTGCTAGACTGTCTTTGTCTGACTTTGCCATAATGTACTCCTTTTTTAGTTTGTTTCAGTGCCTTATTGTTATTACATAATAGCATCTGAAGAATAATAAGTCAAACTTTTTTGAAAGAAAAAAGTGTTCAGATTCAACAGTTTAAAAACACTTGAAAATTGTGGATAATTTAAGATTCTAATGGTCTACTCATGGCCTTAATTAATCCATACTTGCGTATGTCGCCTGAAAACAAGTGAAGTTCCATGGCCTTTTTCTCATTGGTCACCACAATGCCATCCGCTGCTAGATAGTATGGGCAATCTATGAATTTGTCCAAAAATATCAACACTTGTGTGGTTATGGTGAATTCTAAAGGAAAAGGCACATCATAAGTCTGTAATTGCAGTCTTTCTTGCACAAATTTAAGACCTTCTTCAGTGAGCCTCAAACCTCCTTCAGTTTTTACTCTACTGTTTTTCCACCAAACGGGTAGGTATTCTTTTATGGTAGTTTCAGTGATGCTTATATTAGCCTGCTGGAGGAATATTTTAGTGTAGGTATTTTTCCAGTCCATTATTTTTCTGTGACTGTTTCACCTTGGGTAAGTTTGACCACAGTAAAATCTTGCACATTGAAAAGAGTGTTGAGTTTCTTGGCAAGATTGAACGCATGTCCTGGATTTGAAAAGGATACTTTCTTATACTTGGGGCCAGGATAATTGGTGGTCATGTTGGATGATTTGAGATTGAATGGTTTGTTCTTGTAAAACACGGCCCATATGGCTTCTGCATCCAAAACCTGTTCGGATTTGTAGTCTTTTTTATTAATGTTCTCCAAAAGAACTGTAGGCTTGGGTCTGCTCATGCATCTCCTTATGAACTGAATTAAGCACACATATTTATGTCTTTTGATAAAATATATTTTGGTAAGACTACTGCTAGTGGTGTGAGATTGCTATTTAAACAGGGTGTAAAACAGCACACACAGTAGGCTTAGTGTGGATGCGCCACTGATGCATAGTAAGGGAAAAAACGCCTTCAATTTGAATCTAATCCACATGTTTTCGCCTTCTTCTTGGAAGTATTCAGGAGCAGTCATGTAGGGATTAAAATGGTTGTTGGGCAGTGTGGTGTTGGCTATTTGCTCTATTTCTTTGTCACTGATGCTCACAGTTTTCCTCCATCCATCTGTATTTGTATGGGATCTGCTTGATCCTTTTTGACCAATAGATTCTCATAATCACCAGCCAATCTACTCATCACAATGCCCAAAGCATAGGCCACATTTTTGGCAGTGGTAATGTCTATCTTCACTTCTTTTTGATTGCTTTGATCAGCCACTTTGATCTGCTGGATCAATTGCTGCAAGGGTGCTGTGTTGATGGGTGTGGTCATTGATTTGTTCCTTGTTGTTTGTTGGCACTGCTGAGTTCCTGTTTCATTTCCAGCAGTGTTTTGAATGGTCCTCTGTTGGGATATCTATCTATGGTCAACAGTTTTGGGCAAAAACTTTTGACCCATCCTTTTTCAAATTTGATAATGTAATATCCAGCACAGTACAGTGATTTGGATTTTTTACTTTTGGTGAACAAAGGCAATTTTTTCTGCACATCAAATATTGGATTGCAAGGTTCAAACTTGGTGGGATATCCATACACTGTGTTGAAGTCCACAGTGGACTCTTGTGACACAGTCACAGTGGTGTTGCCCCACAACCAATCACCTTTGAATTCTTGTTGTAATTGCTGTTCAGTGTCAAACATTTTTGTACCAGTGGCACAACTGAACATGTATCTGTGATCTTCTTGACGACACAGGGTGCCCAACTTGATACCTTCTGATTCCAGTATCCAAAATTTGCCGTCCAATATGGGTTTAGCAATCACTGTCATGCAGTGACCTCCTCTTTAATTTTATATTTGGCATTCAATGGTTCAGCATAACTCTGTGCTTGGTCCACAATTCTTTGCATGTCCCATTTGGCACAAAATTTGATCAATTTGATTCCCACTTGTTCCACTGCTTTGGGTTGGGCTGCTTGTGCCACAGTTGCAGACATAATCTGTTTAATTTCATCTGGCTGTGCTCGTAAATTACACAGTATCACGTTTCTGTTGTAATCATCCAATACTCTGTGCTCCACACCTTCGTGATCCATCCATCTCTGCAACATCATGTTGTTCCAATTGAATCCTTTGTTGGTTCTATCTTCATATGCTTCTCTCAATCCCACTTTGGTCTTGGTGCCTTTGGTCCTCACTCCTGGAAATGCAGAAAATATGTTGTCTGTGCTGTCACCTCTCACGCATTTTTCAAACAGTTGCCATTCAGGTTCAGGTGCTGTTTTATTCTCTCCTGTTTTGTTGTCTTTGACTGGATTGCCTTTTTGATCAAAATATCCTTCATGAGTGATTGTCACTTCAGAAATACCATTAAATTGTTTCACATTGGGTGCAATTAACTGTGCAAAATCACTGTCAGTGCTGATGATCACATGCTGATCTCTAGGATGTGCTTGTATCCAAGCAGATATAAGATCATCTGCTTCTAATCTTGCATTTTGCAACACTGTGCAATTGGTTTTGTTCTGAATAAATTCTTTAAAATTATCAAATGTCTCCCAAAACACTGTTTCTTCTTCTTTCTCTTTGGCTGTGAGTGCTGCACGTGCATCTGATCTGTTGCGTTTGTAGGGTGCGTAAAAATCCTTGCGCCAACTGCGTCCTTCCAAACAAAATACCACATGATCTCCACGAAAGTCTTTCCAAACTTTTCTAACACCATTTAGAGTGATGTGCAAAGCCATGCCTATCTTCTCCGACACGTCTCCATTGGTCACATGACGTGATCTAAAAAATACGTTAGCAAGATCCACAAGCAAGTAAGTCATTAACTAATTTCTGATCTATCCTTTCCAAGTTTATTCACATTGATGTATCCAGCGCCACGTGTGGGGTCCTGTCCTTGTTCCTGTAGTACATTTCTTGTGACTTCCTTAAACCATCCATCCACTATCTCTTCATTGGTTTCACCTTTGTATCCTGCTGTGATCAATTCTTCTATGAAAGCATTGTTCCAGTCCAGTTCAAAGAAACCGTTTCTAATGTTTTCTTTGTTGATGTGAGTTTCCAGCACTGCCACCCAAGGCTTGCCTGCTTTGGTCGCTGCTTCTTTTTCACGCAATAATGCTTGATGTGATTCACTCATCAGTTCAGTTTTATCATCTTTCTTAAATATTTTTTTAACTTTGTCAAATATACCCATGTCTTTTTTCTCCATTATGTGCCCCATGCATTTTTAAACAGAGGCACCTGTAATCTATCACTGTATCTATATCCCATCTTCATTGCCAGTTCTGCCACTGTTTTGTTGTTCATATGATAGACACTTTCTACTCCACCCACAGGCATCAGATACACTGATCCCGAGAATCCTGCTTTACGATAATCTTTCACTGCTTCCATGGCTTCCAGCACATCTGTTTGATCTGCCACCACAAATTTCAAATACACATGACCCACTTCGGCATATTCAGCCACCACTTCAGGCAGTATGGCTTCTTCACGTTTTTCTCCGCTCACACTTAATTTTGCACTGACAGAAAATGTCACACTGTCTTTGTTTCTGTTGTTGCGTTGTGTCCATTCTTTCAAATATTTTTTAAAATCCTCATGCAATTTCTGTGTGCCATTGGTCTCAAATGTGATTTCTTTTAGATCCTGCATCTTCACATGTTCCAACAGATCAGGATATGCTCTCTGCCAACCCAACAAAGGTTCTCCGCCTGTGAATATGAAATGTTCATCCACCCATTTTTTATGAGGCAATATCTCCATTGTTCTTTCCACAATGGCATCTGATGTCAGCATGGGAGATAGATCCTTGAATCTTGGATCCCAAGATGCATATGAATCACAGCCTGTGTTCACCAAAGGCAGTTCTTTGTAATCTTTGAATGGATGCAGTTTGTGTTGTTCAAATACTCTGTCATTCTCATCACTTCTCATGCCTTTGGTTAGGCCAAATCCAGCACAAGTAAAATTACAGCCAAATGTTCTCAAGAACACCGAAGGCACTCCCATGTAGCGTCCTTCACCTTGTATGCTGTAAAATAATTCTGCTATCTTAATCTTGCTCATACTAATTCTTCTGCTATTCCCAACAGTTCAGCTATTATCAATAATGATCCTGCTGTGATAAAATGTCCGTATATCAATGCTACTCCTGCAATGATTCTAAATCCACTTTTGATCAGTGATATGTAAAAATGTCCTCGGCTGTTGTCTTTAGGCTGTATGTTCATCTTTAATTTCTCCCAATGGCGTTGCTGTGGATGAATCAGTGTAATCTAAACCTGATTTGTTGTATTCTCTCTGCACAGTTTCCTTAATCATAATGCCATCTCGAATCTTGTATGTGATTAACTCTTGTCTAATCACGTTTGCAGTATCTCCTTGAAATGCTGCGTAGAATGGTCCATCTTTAGTTTTCATTTGTTCTCCTATCTTGGTGCAAATTGTTGTTGCAGGTTAATATTATCCATAAATTCTTTTTTAGTGCCAGCATCATCTTTAAAAGCGCCTTTCAGCACAGTAGTCTGTGTGAGTGAACTGTGTGCCATTATGCCTCGGTTTTCACAACAACCATGTGTGGCTTGTATGTAAACTCCAAGATCTCTGGCTCCTGTGGCTTTTTGAATTTCATTAGCAATATCATTACACAATGCTTCTTGCAGAGTGCCTCTTCTAGCACACCATTGTGCAATTCTAGTGTATTTGCTCAAACCTATCACTTGGCCATTGGGAATGATTCCAATGTATGCCACGCCGCTCACTGGTTGATGATGATGACTGCACACTGACTTCAGTTCAGATCGCACCACCAACATGCCTGTGTAGGCATCTGTGCCCACATTGGGAAATGCTGTGGCATCGGGTCTGGTTTCATATCTACCACTCATTAATTCTGTAAGATACATCTTGGCCAATCGTTTGGCAGTGTTCTTGCTGTTGGGATCGTTGTCTGTGTCAATCACAAGACTTTTTAACACAGACGCAAATGATTCAGTGACTTCCTGTTCCAACTGATTCAATTCATCCTGTTCAATATGTGCTGAAATATTGTCATTGGCGTGAAAATTTGCTCCAGCAGCAATCAATCTTTGTCTTATCTTTTCAGATGTTTTCATTATAATCCTTATATTGTTTTATTTTAACAGATTTGTTGCAGTTTGTCAACAATTTGCGCCAGCACAATTTGGTTGCCTTCATCATTGTAATGATTAATCTCCCCTCTGTAGTTAGGCCATATCATGCTGAAGTCCAACAGATTGTGTTCCTCTACAAAATGGTTACTGATACCAAAATTGTCTATGTGCAGACTGGTCACTTGTTCCAATCTTCTGTGTATTTCTCTTCTTACTAATCTATAGATATCTTTTTGGTATTGATCATCATAGTGATATCTAAACCAATTTTTGGCAGTGTCTAAACTTTTATTAAACCAACTGTTGCGAGATTCAATGTCATTAAGAATCAGATCACAATCTTTGTGCAGTCCTTCTTGATGTATGGGATGGCGTGGAGTGTGTACTCTGCTGGGACTGGTATGACTCACTATCACACAGTTATAATCATGCTGCCACCAAGGATTAGTTTGGGTAAAATCCATCAGCTGTCGCAGTATTTTGTATTCACTCACACCTGCCTGTGCAAGATTGGTCACATCATATTGTGTGGCCAACTGACTGGGCCAACCAGTGCTGCTGTTGGGCCAATCACAAGCAAAACTGTCACCTATGATTAAGATTTTTTTTGACTTTTTATCCATGGTATGTATTTCTCCACAATCAACTTGTGATAATCAAAGTTATAATGTTCTTTGTCATGCAATAGATAATCAACAGGATTGACATTTATATCCAACATGTATTGTTCAATGGTTTTTTCTGCCACGGTAGTGTGTTTTAATTGACCATAATATTCCAAACTTTTGGGCCATTTTAATCTGTTCATGAAGTTAAACACATAAAGTTTGGCGTTGTGATCTCCACATATCCTATCCCATGCAAACACATTCAGTAAAAAATCACGTCTTTCTAAATGTGTGTTCAATTCAAAAAACAATTTGATCTCCATAAAAGTATTTTTTCTAATGTCTGGCTTCTGTAGTCCTTCAGTTTCACTAATCTGCAAGCCTGGAAATCGATTGTAGTCTTCTGCTGTGGGTTTATTGTATAATTGAACTCTGCCTTCTTTCAACAATAGATCCAAATATTTTTTCACTGCATCTGTGCTCTGTTCACATTCATGCACAAAATAATCCAAAGGCAATGCTTCATCTGTGAGTTTTTCGTCAAAGGCCAACACAAATCTATTCAATGGTGCTAAACAAAGAAACACTTCATCTGTGTCTGGAAATTTATTAAACATGTGTTTCATCCAATCAGTGTACATTCTATTGGTTGTGCCTGCATGTGCATAGATGCACACAGGTTTATTGTTCACTGTGTTGTAAATTTCAGCATAGTTGTTATTATTCCAATAGGTATAACTGCCTGGACCTGTTTTGTCAGGCACAGTGACATATCCACAAGTGTGACTGTCTCCTATGAAAAATGCTCTAGTCATTTTTATAATTTCCTTTGTGAGGGATCACATGACGCACACCGCCTCTGGGATCCACCATATCCCCTTTGCGTCTTGGAATTAAATGTACATGTGGATACATGCAAGTCTGCCCTGCTGCTGCTCCCATGTTGATGCCAATGTTGTAACCATCTATCAATCCTTTTTGAATGTTTTCGTTGCCAATCTTCAGTGCCAATTCAAAACACTTGGTGATATTCTGTTGACTGGCTTCTCGAGGCACTATGAGTGCGTGTCCTTCTGTGACAGGATATGCATCTTCATACCACACACAATCTTTTAAATCATACACTATTTTTGACCAAGGAGCTCGGCCTTCTTTTTGTGCTTGTTCCAGAGTGTCTGTGGTGTGCATGTTACCATTGCTCCCAAGGAAACACAATCCATCTAGGATCTTCCAGTTTGTTGATCACATAACCTTTGTAATCTATTTCTTGATAGGTGCTGGCAGTGTTGTGCAGTATGGCAGCAAACTTCAGTCTTTCAGGCTTGCCAAAATTGTTCATAATGTAATTCCAAGTGGCTCCTGTGTCATTGATATCATCCAAGATCAACACCCGTTTCTGCCAAGCATACACCTTTTCCAATGTGCGGAGATCTGGAGTATCTGCGTGATCTCGCAAGCTCACATTCAATGTTTGATGCGGTATATCCAATTTGTGCGACAGATATATGGCTGGTATACAGCC
>Ga0209444_10000002_pt1 | contig 162195 bp, 137 predicted proteins | sample LauGreFaBDMM15DN_2_FD_188215 | JGI IMG/M metagenome (GOLD analysis project Ga0209444, IMG submission 188215) | Freshwater lake microbial communities from Lake Michigan, USA - Fa13.BD.MM15.DN (SPAdes) (version 2) | ecosystem: Environmental > Aquatic > Freshwater > Lake | place: Lake Michigan... | reverse complement strand
AAGCTGTTTTGTTCTTTTCAAGTTTAACTTGCCAAACCAGGTACAATTGTATAAAAATCGAAAGTAAAAACCAACACAAATAATTAAATAATGGCACCTCTAGGTTTTTGAAAGCCCAAAAATCATTTGCTGCAGCAACGGGCTCCATTAAAACGTCTATCAAGGTCATGGTTGCCGCCCCAATAAAAACTTGAGCGGCTTTATTCTTCGCAAGTCTTTTTGCCAAATCAAACGCAAGCCAAGCAAGCATTGCCCAATTGACCCCGATGATAAGAGGCACCTCAAATAGCTTGGGACCTAAGTTAGCCCCATAAACATAATCCCCAAACAAATAGCCCGTATGAACACCAATCCATTCCGCGGTCATCCCCACGGCAAAAAGCATAAATGAAAGAATCAGAATCTTTCCGTCCCATCGGTATGTATGCAGTAACAATCCGAATGAAAGGGCAAGGTTCAACGCAGCGAAAGGTAGGATTAGGGTTTTGAGTTCAGGAAATAACATGGACGTAGTGCCTACGAAGTAAAGCAGTCCCAACACCCAAATTTCCCAATGTTTTTTCATTTGATTTACCATTCCTTTAATCTTCCTGACAAACCATTTCGAATCGTTTCATCAAGGGAATAAAATTCAAAATTCAACAATTTCCTTAAAACACTCGAGTCATAGGAAATGTTTTTATACGCGCTTTGGGCTGTTTCAATGGTGAGGCCTTCCCTGTTTCCACGCATTAAATTGAATGTTTCCAATAAATAACCCACCCATAGCGCCAATTGCCTCGGAGATTTAAGCTTCGGTGGGGTTTTTCCCATGGCAAGGCTAAGTTTTGAAAAAAGCACCTTAAAAGAGGCGTTCTCCCCTGTACACAAAAATCGTTTTGACCTTAGGTCTGAATTCATCAAAAACACCATGGATTTAGATACATCTCTAGCGTCCACCGTGGCATTGGATCCGCTGGGGTAAAACCGAAGGCCCTTTTGCGCCGTCTTAAAAATACTTAATGACCCTTGGTCCCAATCTCCCGCGCCTAAGATCACACAGGGATTGATGATTACCGCATTCAACCCTTCTTCGATGCCTCTCCAAACTTCTTTTTCAGCACCGAATTTTGATACAGAGTACCCACTGTTTAGGTTTCCGGCTTTCCAAACATCTTTTTCCGTTGTTTTTCCAGATTTATTCTGTCCAATCGCCGCAGTAGAACTTACATAACACAACTTAACGGATGGGATTTCAAGGCAAACGTTTACGACGTTCTCAGTGCCCCCTCGGTTTATGGCTATGCACTTATAAAAGTCAATCCTATGAAAGGAAACCAAAGCAGAGCAATGGTAAACTTGGGTGGCATTATGGAGAACCTCTCTTAGCGATTCAATGTCAAGCACATCTGCTTGCACCCATTCAATTTTTCGAAATTGGGTTTCCGCATTTTCAAAGTCATAGTGTTTAAAAACCGCCAAAACCAACTGGGTCTTTTTTTCATTCCGAAAAGTGGCAACAACCTTTTGCGTTTTTGTTAAATCAAACAAAAGGTGACTCCCCAAAAGCCCTGTCCCTCCCAATACCACTGTTTTCATTTCATTTGCCATACAACACGTCTAAGCCCCTGCAAAAACAATCGGCGGCATAAGCCAGTTCTTCCTCCGTGTGGGCAGAAGAAACAAAACCCACCTCGTATCCGCTTGGACCAATGTAAACGCCGTTTTCCAACAAAAACGCATGCATTTCATTAAACTTTGTCATGTCGGAATTGATCTCATCCGACCGATGAACCGATTTACGCCCATTAAAAGACAACCAAAAAATAGACCCTATGAATGCAAGTTCAAAAGGATAGTTCTTTATTTTGGCAAAAGCGTTGATTCGTTGTACAAATTGACTTGTTTTCACTTCCATCCTTGGATAAAACCCTTCAGTCAAACACAACTCCAACTGGGCAATGCCCGCTGCCATGGCCACGGGGTTACCAGATAAGGTGCCTGCTTGATAAACCGGCCCTTCGGGGGCGACCATAGACATGATTTCATTCGAAGAAGCATAGGCTCCAACGGGCAATCCTCCGCCGATTATTTTGCCATAGGTAACAATGTCTGGTGTTATTTTGTAAACCTCACTCGCGCCTCCAAAAGCAACACGAAAACCTGAGATAACTTCATCAAAGATTAGCAGTACCTTGTGTTCTGTGCAGAGTGCCCGAAGTTGCATCAAAAAGCTTAAATCTTGTAAAAGCAGACCATTATTAGCCGGAACAGGCTCAATAATCACGGCTGCCATTTCATGGGCATGGTTTTCAAAAGTGCGCTGCAATTTTTCTGCATCATTTAGGGGGAGGACCAACGTTTCATTGGCGAAAGCATCTGGAACACCTGCACTGGAAGAGGTCCCAAGCGTGGCCATTCCACTTCCTGCTTTTACCAACAAAGCATCCACGTGCCCATGGTAACAGCCTTCAAATTTCAATATTTTTGATTTGTTCGTATACCCCCTTGCCAATCGCAGCGCAGACATTACCGCCTCGGTTCCGGAACTTACAAACCGCATTTTTTCAATAAACGGAATGTGTGTTTTAATGAGGGTAGCCAGGCGATTCTCCATCTCCGTTGGCGCACCAAAACTCGCCCCCTTTTTCAAGGACTCTATTACCTTAGTTTCAACATATTCATTCGCATGGCCATGAATCAAAGGTCCCCAGCTGTTGCAAAAATCTAGGAATTTATTCCCGTCTACATCCCAAATGTGGGACCCTTTGCCTTTGTCAATAAAAAGAGGCGTTCCTCCTACACTTTTAAAAGCCCGTACGGGTGAATTGACTCCCCCGGGAAACAAAGTGTTTGCTGATTCAAACAATCGTTTTGACTCTGTTCTGTTCAGTTGCGCCATTGTTGGTTATATTTGTTTGCAAAAATACGTAAATCGAATTGGATGAACTTTGAAAACAGCCTTGAATTTGCACAATCGCTAGACAAACAAGATGAATTGTCCCCGCTAAGGGACTCCTTTTTTTTTCCCACATTTGGTAAGGAAAACCCTGTGTATTTTTGTGGCAACTCATTGGGGCTTCAACCTAAAAAGACACAAGATTATATTCTAGAAGAACTGTCCGCTTGGAAAGAATTTGGCGTAGAGGGTCATTTTCATGGGAAACGCCCTTGGTTTGGGTACCATGAATTGTTAACCCAGAAAGTCGCGTCCATTGTTGGTGCCTTGCCAATCGAAGTTTGCACAACCCATAGTTTAACCACCAACCTTCATTTGTTGATGGCCACGTTCTATCAACCCAAGGGGACTCGAACAAAGATTTTATGTGAAGCCAAAGCTTTTCCAAGTGATCAATACGCCTTAGAATCTCAGGTGCAATTCCACGGCTTACCAGCTGATCATTTGGTTTGGGTGACGCCGCGCGAAGGAGAAGACTTAATCCGTGAAGAAGACATATATAAAACCATTGCTGACCTGGGGGACACTTTGTCTTTAATCCTTTGGGGCGGGGTAAATTACTTTACCGGACAATATTTTGATTTGGAAGAAATCACCAAAAGAGGGCATGCAGTCGGTGCTTACGTAGGTTTTGATTTGGCACATGCCGCTGGAAACGTCAACCTTTCCTTGCACGAATGGGGTCCGGATTTTGCTGCTTGGTGTGGCTACAAATACCTAAACTCTTCTCCCGGAGGGGTTTCTGGTTTTTTCGTACACGAAAGACATGCCCACAACAAAAACTTGCCGAGGCTTGCTGGTTGGTGGGGACATGACAAATCCAAAAGGTTTGAGATGGAGCCGGGATTTGAACCCATTGAAGGCGCAGAAGGTTGGCAACTAAGCAACGCGCCCATTCTTGGCATGGCCGCACATTTGGCATCACTGGAAATATTTGAAGCGGCTGGAATGGAGAAAATTGGGAAAAAACGCGACCTGCTGACCGCTTATTTAGAATTTGTGATTGAATCCATTTCGAATAAGAATGCTGCGCAGGTTAAAATGGACTTGATTACGCCTAAGTTATCCGAGAAAAGAGGGGCACAGCTTTCAATCAAAACACAAGGACAAGGACGAGCGTTGTTTGACAAATTAACGGCATTCGGGGTAACGGCTGATTGGCGCGCCCCAAACGTTATTCGAGTGGCACCCGCTCCTTTGTATAATAGCTTTGAGGACTGTTATTGGTTTGGCCAACATTTACAAAACGCGCTGACTTAGTTGGAGTGCAAATTGGAAAACCGTCTCAGGAAAATGTTCTGCCTCTAATTTTCTGACTTTCGATTCTATTTCTTTTGCGGTATCCGAAGGGTCTATATAACATTCAAACTGAGCGATGTGCTCCCCTTCGTCATAGTTCTCATTTACCAAATGAATGGTTATCCCTGACTTGCTTTCTTTGTGATCAAAAACCGCTTGGTGAACACGTGTTCCATACATTCCTTTGCCCCCAAATTTTGGCAACAAAGCGGGGTGGACATTGACGATTTTATTGGGGAACGCTTGTAACATCGCAGGGCCGATTTTCTTCAAAAATCCAGCAAGCACTACCATATCAACTTGATCTCGTTGTAAAACCTTTAAACACTTTGTTTCATCATAATACTCAAAGGATTCAAAAGCAATGTTCCTTTTTGCACAAAATAAGGCCATGTCGGGATTTTCACGGGTACTCAACACCCTTACAATTTCGTTATCCGATTGATTTTCAAACCTTTGGATGATGTTTCGCGCATTTGAACCCTGACCGGAAATCAAAATGGCTATTTTAATTGCTTTATTCACGACCCAAAAGTACCATTCAGGTTTTAATTGCGGTGATTGTTCATCCATCGTTGATAAATAATTTCGATTTATTTTGATTTTTGAATGTTTGTTTCTTTCTTTGCAAGCTTAAAACCATTAAAATTTAGAAAGATGTCTGATATCAGAAGTAAGATTATCGCAATTATTGTAGATAAATTAAATGTTGAAGAATCAGAAGTAACCAACGAAGCGAGTTTTACCAATGATTTAGGTGCTGATTCATTGGATACTGTAGAGTTGATTATGGAATTTGAAAAACAATTTGGAATTTCCATTCCAGACGATCAAGCGGAAGGAATTCAAACGGTAGGAGACGCTGTTTCTTACATTGAAAGCAACCCGAAGTAGTTTAATTTGTAACTTATTTACTAAGTAATCTTCCCATGCAATTAAAACGAGTAGTTGTTACTGGCTTAGGTGCGCTCACTCCGATTGGGAATACTGTTTCTGAATATTGGAACAGCCTATTGGAAGGAAAAAGCGGTGCCGCTCCCATTCAACAGTTTGACGCTTCGCTCTTCAAAACCAAATTCGCTTGTGAAATCAAAGGATTTGACGTTGAGCAATTCATGGATAAAAAAGAAGCCAGAAAGTTGGATCAATTCACCCAATATGCTTTGGTTTCTGTTAAGGAAGCGATGGATGATTGTAAAATCCTTGATTCAAACCCAAACGTTGACCGCATTGGCGTGATTTGGGGATCAGGTGTGGGAGGATTAAAAACCTTTCAAGAAGAATCCAAAGCCTATTTCTTAGGTGATGGTGTTCCTCGTTTTAACCCTTTCTTTATTCCAAAAATGATTGCCGACATGGCAGCAGGTCAAATCTCTATCAAATACGGTTTACGCGGCCCCAATTACGTCACGGTATCTGCATGTGCCTCGGCAAACAACGCCATTATTGATGCCTTTAACCTTATTCGTTTAGGAAAAGCAGATGCCATTGTAACCGGCGGATCTGAAGCTGCCGTAAACGAAATGGGTATGGGAGGTTTTAACGCATTAAAGGCCCTCTCAACCCGCAATGACAGCCCAGAAACAGCTTCTCGTCCTTTTGACGCTGAACGCGATGGGTTTGTTTTGGGAGAAGGAGCTGGCGCATTGATTCTTGAAGAATATGAACACGCAAAACGACGTGGTGCGAAGATTTATGCCGAAGTGGTTGGTGGAGGAATGTCAGGAGACGCCTATCACATGACCGCTCCACATCCAGAGGGTATTGGCGCTCGAAACACCATGCTAGCTGCACTGGAAGACGCATACTTAAAACCAGAAGACGTAGACTATATAAATGTTCATGGTACCTCTACTCCACTTGGAGACATCGCAGAAGTAAAAGCGATTCAGGCTGTTTTTGGGGAACACGCCTACAACTTAAACATTAGCTCAACCAAGTCAATGACAGGCCATTTACTTGGCGCTGCCGGAGCCATTGAGGCCATTGCTTGCGTGTTGTCCGTAAAACACGACTTGATTCCGCCAACCATTAACCATACGACAGCCGACCCAGAAATTGACCCAAAACTAAACTTTACCTTCAACAAGGCACAGAAAAAAGTGGTTAGGGTTGCCTTGTCAAACACCTTTGGTTTTGGAGGTCACAACACAAGTGTGATTGTAAAGAAATACATTTCCTAATTGGCCATCGACTTTCGACTTTTTCCATCGAAAAAATCCGCAGAGGAACTCACCCTTATCAAATTTATGATACATCGTTTTGGATACAGACCAAACGACTTATCCCTTTTTCGCAAAGCATTGTCACACCGTTCGATTGTTTCGAATGACGACCCAAACTCGAATGAGCGCTTAGAATTTTTAGGGGATGCCATCCTTGATGCGGTCGTTGCTGAATTGTTATACCAAAAATATCCAGGGAACGACGAAGGCTACTTGACCAAATTAAAGTCTAAAGTTGTCAACAGAAAGTCCCTATCAGAAATCGGCGAAAGAATGCAGATTCGGACCCACTTGCATTACAATACATCTAGAAATTTAAATTTATCATCCATTGAAGGAAACGCGTTTGAAGCCATCATTGGGGCCATTTTTTTAGATGGGGGATTTGACAAAGCAAAAAAATCACTCCAAAACCATGTGTTTAGAAAGTTTGTTGACCTTAACAAACTCTTGGAAGAGGAAATGGATTTTAAATCCAAATTAATTATATGGTGCCAGAAAAAGCGTTTAAAAATAGATTTCCTTGTTGAGAATGAAGCACACATCCTTGGGGCCTGGGAATATACCATCGCTGTACATATCAACAACCGAGAATTTGGCATTGGAAAAGCCGGAGCAAAGAAACAAGCAGAACAGTTAGCTTCTAAACAAACCTTGGAATTAATCGGAGAAATTTAATTCCTATTGATTTTTTTTATTACTTTGCAATCAAATTCAATGCATATGTGGAATGATTTTATTTATAGTGTAGGAGACATGTTTCAATGGTCTTTTCAGTTCTATGACCAAATACAAAATCTTTTTAATAATTTTCTGATCCTATTAGGTTTTTTTGGATTTGGATATTGGATGAACATTCAACACAAATTAAACAAGAAAGCTAATGTTTCCTTTAAGGCCGAAGAAAATGTTGGCTGGTATAAAGAAGAAAACAAACAGTTAAAATAATATTTTTAGACATAAAAAAAGGCGAAGTGTTTACTTCGCCTTTTTTTTGTGTTATAATTTCCTTATTTCTCAGATGACGCTGCTGCAAAAACAAATTCTCTGTTCATTCTTGCTATGTTTTCAATGGAGATTCCTTTAGGACACTCAACCTCACATGCGCCTGTATTTGTACAATTTCCGAAACCTTCTTCATCCATTTGACGAACCATGTTTAATACCCTGTCGCGTCTTTCTACCTTCCCTTGAGGTAAAAGTGCATATTGAGACACTTTTGCGCCTACAAACAGCATGGCAGAGCTGTTCTTACAAGCCGCTACGCATGCACCACAACCGATACAAGCGGCAGCTTCAAACGCTTTGTCTGCATCCGCTTTAGGAACTGGAAGTCCATTGGCATCCATTGTTTTTCCAGAGGTGTTTACAGAAACAAATCCGCCGGCCTGTTGAATTCTATCAAAAGCAGATCGGTCTACAACCAAGTCTTTTAGAATTGGAAACGCTTTCGATCTCCATGGCTCAACATAAATTGTGTCGCCGTCATTAAATTTACGCATATGCAATTGGCAAGTCGTAGTTCCTGTGTCAGGACCGTGTGCACGCCCATTGATGTATAACGAACACATCCCACAAATTCCTTCTCGACAATCATGGTCGAATGCAATTGGGGCGTCGTTTTCATTGACTAATTGTTCATTTAACTGGTCTAACATTTCCAAAAAGGAGCTGTCTGTAGATACCTTATCGAGTTTGTAGGTCACAAGTGCCCCTTTAGACAATCCGTTTTTCTGTCTCCAGATTTTTAAGGTAATGTTTATGTATTTCGTAGCCATGCTTGCTCTTTTTTATTTATAATTTCTTGCTGCAATTTTGATATACTCGTATTTCAATTCTTCTTTGTGAAGAACAGATTCTGTTGCATTAGCACCTTTGTATTCCCAAGTAGAAACTACTTTAAAGTTGTCATCGTCTCTCAACGTTTCCCCTTCTGCATCTTGGTATTCCTCACGGAAATGTCCACCACAAGACTCTTCACGCAACAAGGCGTCTTTTGCCATCAGTTGCCCTAGCTCAAGAAAATCTGCCACCCTCAGGGCTTTGTCTAATTCTTGGTTCAGTTCTTCTGCTTCGCCAGGAACAAACACATCCTCGTAAAACTCTTTCCTTAAAGCCTCAATCTCTGCCACGGCTTCCTCAAGACCAGCCTTGTTTCTTCCCATTCCCACTTTATTCCACATGATAAGACCCAATCGCTTGTGAAAATGATCAACAGATTTTGACCCTTTGTTATTCACGAAATAGTTTATTTTTTCTTTTGTTTCAGCTTCTGCTTGTTCAAACTCCGGCGTATCCGTTGAAATTTTTCCTGTGCGAATCTCGTCTGCCAGGTAATTGGACAAAGTGTAAGGAAGCACAAAATATCCATCTGCTAAACCTTGCATCAATGCTGAGGCACCCAATCGATTGGCGCCATGGTCGGAGAAATTTGCTTCACCAGCCACAAAACAGCCCGGAATGGTACTTTGTAAATTGTAATCAACCCAAACCCCACCCATGGTGTAATGCACGGCAGGATAAATTTTCATTGGCATTTCATAGGGATTCTCGTCTGTGATTTTTTCATACATCTGGAATAAGTTGCCATATTTCCCTTCGATCCATTTTTTTCCCAAGGCTATCGCTTTTTCATCACTTGGATTATGATCTCCTTGTGCATAGGCTGCTTGTTTTCCTTTGGTTAAAATCTCGGTAGAGAAATCCAAATAAACCCCTTCATTGGTGTCGTTGGCTTCGATTCCAAAACCTGCGTCACATCTTTCTTTTGCTGCGCGTGAAGCAACATCTCTAGGCACTAAGTTTCCAAATGCTGGGTAACGGCGCTCAAGGAAATAATCACGGTTTTCTTCGGTAATCTGTGTAGGTTTCAAGCGCCCTTCACGAATGGCTAAAGCATCTTCTGCATTTTTCGGTACCCAAATTCTTCCTGAATTTCTTAAGGATTCGGACATAAGGGTAAGCTTAGACTGGTTTGCACCGTGCACAGGAATACAAGTAGGATGGATTTGAACAAAACAAGGATTTGCAAAATAAGCTCCTCTTTTGTGTACTTTCCAAGCAGCAGAAACATTGCTTCCCATGGCATTGGTAGATAAGAAATATACGTTTCCATACCCCCCAGAAGCAATTACAACGGCGTGCGCAGCGTGACGTTCTATTTCCCCGGTTACCAAATTTCTTGCAATGATCCCCCTTGCTTTTCCATCTACTTTCACCAAGTCCAACATTTCGTGTCGGTGGTACATTTTTACCCTTCCTAATCCAATTTGACGAGAAAGCGCAGAATAAGCACCTAACAACAATTGTTGCCCGGTTTGTCCAGCTGCATAAAACGTACGTTGTACCTGCGTGCCTCCAAAAGAACGGTTGTCTAACAACCCTCCGTATTCTCGTGCAAAGGGTACGCCTTGTGCAACACATTGGTCAATGATGTTTCCTGAGACCTCTGCCAAACGGTATACATTTGCTTCTCTTGCTCGGTAGTCTCCCCCTTTAATGGTTTCGTAGAACAACCTGTAAACTGAATCCCCATCGTTTTGGTAGTTCTTTGCAGCATTGATACCTCCTTGTGCTGCAATCGAGTGTGCCCTTCTGGGTGAATCTTGAAAGCAAAAGGCCTTTACGTTGTAACCCATTTCCGCAAGGGAAGCCGCAGCTGAAGCGCCTGCCAAACCTGTACCGACCACAATTACGTCTAATTTGGGACGATTGTTTGGCGCAACCAACTTCATGTGGTTCTTATGATTTACCCATTTTTCTGTAATCGGGCCTTCTGGAATCTTCGCGTCTAGTTTTGACATTGTAGTAAGAATAACAAATTATTTCATATAAATTAAAACCGTAATCAAGGCAAATAAAGCCGGAACAACCAAAGCAAAGGCTCTTCCTACCCAATGTAACAATGGGGTGTATTTTTTATGATTGAGTCCCAAGGATTGAAACCCTGAAGCGAACCCATGCCACAAGTGAAATGACAATACGGCCATTGAAATTACATATAGAAGCAGGTAAAAGAGAGCCATGCTGTTTTTAGCAGGATTGAAAAAATCCATTACCACCGTGTGTAAATCCTTGTAGCCTTCTCCTAACTTTAGGTTGCTGTTCTTGTCGTAAAACGAATGTTTGTCCTTGATTTGAAACGAGCAAGTATCCTCATTGCCTGTAGCTGGCTGCCCTGTTCTCATGTCAAGATATGTTCCGGAGTTTACTTCGCGTACACTGAACGGGAGATAATCCCCTTGGGTGGTGAGCGCATAACTGATTCTAAGTTTTTGTGGCCCTTGTTCCTGCTCGATAACTTTGTAATGTAGCGGAATGTCTTCGGTGATTTTTGCTCTCCACCAAAAATTTGCCATGTGGGTAACAATAAACACTAAAATTATGGTCCCCAGTGTCGCCATGTACCTTGAAGGCAAAGAAGAATTGGCAGATGGACTGTTGTATGCATAACCTTGTGGCCTTGCTTTTTTATTTTGGTAAGCCAAGTACAAGCCTTGAAAAGCATGAAACAAAATAGAAAAGTAGGTAACATAGGATAGAACCTTAATAAAAGGATTATGACCCATGAAATAGGCATATTCGTTAAAGGCCCTTCTGCCTTCTTCGCCCGTTTTCATAATCAATTGAAGGTTTCCGGCCAAATGACCAATTAAAAAGGTGCATAAAAACAGCCCCGTTAGGGCCATCCACACTTTTTTCATAATGGACGAGGAAAGTACAGTTTTAACAGACATGTGGTAGAATTAAATTACGCTTGCAAATTTAAGCTATTGAACAATTAAAAAACACAAAGGTTTTTATTTAGAATGATTTTACATTAGAAGCGATGCCCCTGTGGAATGGGTCTCAAAAACAACATTGCTTCCGAGGCACATTGCGTGGTTTTCCTCTCCATGTCCTGCAGGAAAACCAAAACAAACGGGAATGTCCCTATGTTTTACCCGCTCACAAATCAATGTTTCAATGTCTTTACCAAACGGAGGGGTGGTGTCCTCTAGTTCGGTGATTCCGCCCACAACCAGCCCTGAAATTTGATCGAAAACGCCATGCATTTCCAAGGTTTGTAACATCCTGTCAATTTTATATACGTGTTCTCCTACCTCTTCAATGAATAAAATGTTGTCGCGAAAATCCAGTGTCAACGGCGTTGCAAGAAGGCTGTAGACAATGGTTAGGTTCCCGCCAATCAACCTGCCTCTGGCGCTGCCCAAGCGGTTTAAAGGATGGGGTGTCGAAACCACCGTAACCTCACCCTTAAACAACAGTGAGCTCAAGGAAGTCAACGAAAAAGGGGTGTTTTTTTGAATCCCAAAAGCCATGGTTGCATGAATGCTTTGAATTCCCAATGAGAGGGTTTTGTGATGAAATACAGTCACATCACTGAATCCTATGATCCACTTAGGGTGTTGAGCAAATCGAGTCCAATCCAATTCCTCCACAATGCGAGCACATCCGTAACCTCCACGAGCGCAAAGAATGGCTTTGTATTTAGCGTTGTCCAGCCCCTCTTGGAAATCGGTTGTTCGCTCTTGGTCTGTTCCCGAAAAATAGTGGTGTTGTCCCAAACAATTCTTTGCCACCTCCACCTGAAAACCTTGGTTCATTAACCATTCTTTCGCTGCTAAAACATCCTTTTCCGCAATGGCTTTGGCAGGTGCGGTGAGGTAAACCCAATCCCCTTTTATCAACCTTTCGGGTACAATCATCTTCTCGCTATTAATTGTTGCGCCAAAAGCCAATCCATTGGCGTGGTTATTTTGATGTTTTCTTCGTTGCTCTCAACTAAGGTGACTTTTTCACCCATCCGTTCCACCAAACAGGCGTCGTCGGTTACCCGCTCGTCAAATTCTTGGTCGTAGGCTTTGCAAATGAGTTCGTATGCAAAACATTGGGGAGTGTGAACGGAAACATAAAGAGAGCGGTCTAAAGCCATGGAGCCTTCTTTTTGACGGATACGGAGGGATTCTTTCATGTTCAAAACCGGAACAACCGCATCGTTTTTTTCCATGCCTTTCTTTAGCCTTTCGATGGTTTCTTCCGAAACAAAGGGTCGCACCGCATCATGAATGGCAACGTATTTTCCACGAACCATCGGTAAAGCGTTGTTTATGGAATCATACCTTTCTTCTCCCCCTTCAATAAACAGCACCTCTCCATCTAGCGCCTCTTTTAGCCATAGTGTCCTCGCTTGTTCAATCCAATCTTTTGGTACGGGAACCAAAACCTGTGGTTGATCGAAGTATTTCAACATCACCCCTATGGTGTGAAAAATCAAGGGGCGTCCGTCCAATTCCAAAAATTGTTTCGGCACCGCGCTTCCCATTCTTCTTCCCATTCCTCCAGCAGGGATTATAACACTCCATTTCAACATGCTCAAAAATAAGGAATTCTAGAAATGTGGGGATTTCTCCCCGCTTCAAATTACTTTTAACAGCGTTTATTTACCTTTGTAAAAACAAAATTGTGCAGAAGCTTCACATTTACAACAGCCTCTCAGGAAAAAAGGAAGAATTTATTCCCCTTGTACCCGGTAAAATCGGAATGTATGTTTGTGGTCCAACCCTCTACAGCGAGCCACACATGGGTAACATGCGCACCTTTATCAATTTTGACTTTATTTATCGATGTCTTCTCCACCTTGGTTATGATGTTAAATACGTTCGGAACATTACCGACGCAGGTCACATCACCAACAGTGCGGGTCAGGAGGTTGACAGCATCGGGAAGGTCGCAAAGGCAGAACAATTGCAATCTTTGGAAATTGTATATAAGTACAATGTTAAATTTCAGACGCTTCAACAGTTATACAACTTGCTTCCTCCAAGCATTGAACCAACGGCTACAAGCCACATACAAGAACAAATTGAGGCCATAGAAAAGATTTTGTCCAACGGCTACGCGTATGTCACAAATGGTTCTGTCTATTTTGACGTTCGAGCCTATATGAACGATTACCCCTATGGCACCTTAAGTGGTCGAAAAGTAGATGAACTCGAAGCAGAAACCCGAACCCTCCAATCGCAAGGTGAAAAAAGATTTTTTGCGGATTTCGCATTGTGGAAAAAAGCACATGCCGAAGACATGCAAATTTGGCGTTCGCCTTGGGGAGATGGGAATCCAGGCTGGCACATTGAATGCACTGCGATGTCTACGAAATACCTTGGTAAATCTTTTGACATTCACGGCGGCGGAATGGACTTAAAATTTCCTCACCACGAGGATGAAATTGCACAAAATTGTGGTGCCTTTGGTTGCAACCCTGCCCGTTTTTGGCTTCATGCAAACATGCTCAATGTTAACGGTCAAAAAATGAGTAAATCCTTAGGAAATTTTTTCCTTCCAAAGGAAATCATCGAAGGAAGCTCTCCTTTATTTGATAAGCCTTACTCCCCTTCTGTGGTTCGGTTTTTTATGCTTCAATCCCACTACAGGAGCACCTTAGACTTTACAAAAGAAGCCATCAATGCATCTGAAAAAGGGTTTGAAAGGTTAATGGAGGGAATGTCATTGATGGAAAAAATCGAACCAAGCCAAAGCTCTTCTTTTCTTGTTTCCGATATCATTAAAGCAACGAGTGACGCAATTTGTGATGATTTCAATGCCCCTATTTTAATTGCAACGCTCTTTGATGTTGTAAAACACATTCATTTGCTTTGCGATGGAAAAGAGCAGTTAACGCAAGAAGACCTGAGCTTGCTGAAGTCAATCTTTACAAACATGGTACATGGTGTGTTGGGAATTGAGCCAGTAAAAAAAGAAGAGAACAAACGGCTTGAAGGAGTCATGGAAGTAATCGTTGCCTTGCGTCAGCAAGCACGCGAACAAAAAAACTGGAACATGTCAGACATGATTCGAGAGGGCTTGGAAAAAGCCGGCATTCAAATAAAAGACAATAAAGAAGGAACAAGTTGGACATAATATGGCACTGATCAAACCTTGTCGGGGAAAAAACCCCGCGTTCGGAAACAACTGCTACTTGGCTGAAAACGCCACTGTAATTGGAGATGTCGTCATGGGCGATAACTGCTCTGTTTGGTTTAATGCCGTGGTGCGCGGAGACGTGAATTCCATACGCATAGGGAACCATGTCAACATTCAGGATGGTGCTGTTTTGCATTGTACCTATGAAAAGACCAAAGTAAACATCGGAAATTCAGTTTCAATCGGGCACAATGCTTTGGTCCACGGATGTACCATTGAAGACAACGTACTCATTGGCATGGGTGCGATCATTATGGATAATTGTCATATTGAGGCCAATTGTATTGTCGCAGCCGGAGCTGTGGTTCTAGAAAACACAAGGATTGAGTCTTGGAGCGTATATGCAGGTGTACCCGCTAAAAAAGTAAAGACCCTGTCCCCCGCGATGTTTGAAGGAGAGGTTGAAAGAATTGCAAAAAACTACACCCTCTATGCCAGCTGGTTTCAAAATGACCTTCCCTAATTTTATTTTTATTTAATTTGTAAAAAACGCTTATGAAAAAATCATTTTTTGTCCTCTGCCTATGCACACTTGCGCTTTTTGGATGTAAAAAATATCCAGAGGGTGGACTTCATAAGCTATCCAAACAACACATTTATGGCACGTGGAAACTAAAGGAATATTACCTCAATAATTTTGATTACTCCAATGAAATTTGGGTTGTTAATTTGAAAGAAACCTTTAACGAAGGAGGCGGTTTTAACCGTAATTATGTAGACACTGCAGGGATTTACCATTCACATGATGGCGGGTGGGATATTGCTGGGGATAAAGAAGTGTTAAAAATCTTCACGGACAGCACCTACAAAATTACGCCAACAGCGACCGTATTGGCGACCAACTTTACCATTCAACGTTTGACCAAAGATGAATTATGGTATTCATTTAGCGCGGCGAATGGCACCCATGAACTTCATTTTAGCAAATAATCCCAAAACATGAAGTACACCCCTATTTCGGCATCCCTCTTTACAACCAACAGAGAAAAGTTTATTCAAAAGATGGAACCCCACTGCTTGGCCGTGTTCAATTCAAATGACATTTACCCCATCAGTGCGGACAGTACAATGCCTTTTCAACAGCACCGAGATGTTTTTTATTTATCTGGTGTAGACCAAGAGGAGTCTATTTTAGTGTTGTTTCCAAATGCTGGCAATCCAGCCCACAGAGCGATTCTGTTTTTAAAAGAATCCAGTGATTTAATCGCTGTTTGGGAAGGAGAAAAATTAACCAAAGAAACCGCCTTTTTGACATCGGGAATCAAAACGGTGTATTGGTTACAGCAATTTCCAAGCGTCTTTAAACAAATGATGGCAGAAGCAAATGGAATCTATTTAAATACCAACGAACATTTGCGTGCCAACACAGAGGTCGAAACCCGTGAGGATCGATTTATCAAGCAAGTGAAACAAGATTATCCAGCACACCAAGTGCACAAGTCTGCTCCTATACTTCATAAGATTCGCTCAGTTAAAGAAGCTGTTGAATTGGATTTGATACAACATGCTTGTAAAATTACCGAAGCTGGCGTGCGGCGGTTATTGGCCTTCATCAAGCCTGGTGTTTGGGAATACGAAATCGAGGCTGAATTGGCACATGAATTTTTGCGCAACCGTTCAAAAGGTTTTGCCTACACCCCGATCATTGCTTCAGGAAAAAATGCATGTGTCCTACATTACATTGAAAACAACCAACCGTGTAAAGATGGGGATGTCATTTTGTTAGATGTGGGCGCTGAATATGCAAATTACGCCTCAGATTTAACGCGTTGTATTCCCGTTAACGGAAAATTTAGCCCTCGCCAAAAGGCCGTATACAATGCCGTTTTGCAAGTAAAAAAAGAAGCCACAAAACTGTTGGTTCCCGGAACCATCATGGCAGAATATCACAAACAAGTCGGTTTATTGATGGAAGAACAGCTTGTGAATCTTGGGCTGATTACCCTGAATGACATCAAAACCCAAAACCCGGATTGGCCCGCTTACAAAAAATACTTTATGCACGGAACCTCCCATTTTCTTGGGTTGGATACGCATGACGTAGGTTTATGGCACGAGCCTATTCAAGCAAACATGGTCTTTACCGTTGAACCCGGGATTTACATTCCCGAAGAAGGGCTTGGCATTCGTTTGGAGGACGATGTGGTGGTTCAAGCAACCGGAGAACCCTTTAACTTGATGGGTGACATTCCCATCGAAGCCGAAGAAATTCAAGAATTAATGAATGCGTAGGTGTCTACCTCTGCAGCCCCAATCGCTTAGCTAGAACCATTAAATTAGGGTGACCACGATTGCACCCCGATTTCCCGTGTTTTATTGAAAATTCCTTTGGGATTTTTTGTCTATTTACTTCATGATCGTCAACACGGAGCAAAAGCTGAAACAACTACGTGAACTAAAAAACTATACCCAAGAGTTTGTGGCTGCCCAAATGGGATTAACGACACGTGCGTACTCAAAAATTGAATCCGGTGACACCAAACTTACCATCAATCGCCTGAATGAAATCTCAAAAATTTTAGAAATTGATCCCATTTCAATTCTCGAATTTGACCACAATCATGTTTTTAATGCTTGCACCAGAGACGATGAAGATGAAATCGTAGAAGAAAACAACGAACCAAGGCTTACCAAAAAACTCATTGATCAATACGAACAACGCATACAACACCTAGAAGGCGAAGTGCTTTTCCTGAGGAACTTGGTAAAGTAAGCCTTTGCGCTTACATTTTTATAATTCGGACACTTTTCTCGCCGTTGTCCCCTTGTGCATTCACAAAGTAAATTCCTTTTGGCGCTGTAAATGGAACCTGAATCTCTTTCTGTCCAAGAACCACTGCTTCAAATACAATTTTTCCTGCCAAATCTACAATGGTAAGGTTTCCTGAAAAAGCCTCTTCAAAAGTTAACTTCATTTCATTGATCACCGGGTTTGGTGTTACAGCGAATCCAGTTAAGGCGAATTCTGAAATTCCTATGTTGTTGATGGTTATACAATTTGACGTGTCTGAACAACCATTGGCATTGGTTGAAATCACCCCAAAGGTTCCGTTTTGCGTTAAGGTATAAGCTGAGGCCGTTGCGCCTTGTATGGGGCTTCCTGTTACACAATTGATCCACTGATAGGTAAGCCCGCTGGTGTTTGACGAAACCAGTTGCTGCCCATTGGCAGGGTTCATCGAAACTACATTGGTGATTTGCTCAACCACAAGGTGTAAAGTTACAACGCTGTCACACCCTTGAATACTGTTGTAAGTAGTTACATAATCTCCCGTTTGTGAATAGGTTTGTCCGTTTAAAACAACGTTCTCCCCTTGACAAATGGTTTGGGTAAATTCAGAAGCTTGACTTTCACAAGAAATATAAACAAAATCAGTATAGGTCGCCATTGCCATACTGTCAATGGTAGCGTCAATGGTCGTGTGTCCTGTAGATCCACTCACAAAATTGGTTGGGTTGGTGTTACTAACCAATACATTCACGGGTGTAGAAATGTTCCAACTTGCCGCATTTGCGCCGATTGCTTCCGCTTGAATGGATGCATTTGAACAATACGCATAAGAAACATGAATTTCGGGTTGCATCTGTAGGTTGAAGTTGATGTTTTGTACCAACAAAGTGTCACCACCGCCTAAATACAAAGACATACTTACACCCGCTGCACCGTTTCCGCCTTTTCCCCCTGCGCCACCTGCACCTCCTGCACCTCCTGCACCTCCGTCTCCAATTTCCGAAGCGCAATTGCTTAGCACGTTTCCTCCTACGCCCCCTGTGCCTCCTGCGCCTCCGTTTCCTCCTACGCCACCTTGTCCAACTGCACCTGATTGGCTAAAACAATCAATAAGTTTTCCGTTAGGGCCATTGAAACGAATATACACACCAAAGCTTCCGCCGCCGCCGTAACCTCCTGTTCCACCTTGACCCCCTTGGCCGCCACCGCCACCGCCAGAACCACCATTTCCAGGTCCGTCGTTACATACCGCACAGCTTTGTCTTCCGCCGCCGCCGCCGCCAGCACCACCTTGACCACCCGTTCCATCGGTTCCGTTTTGTCCTTGTGATCCCGGATTAAAAAATCCAGAAACAAAAGTGCCTGCAGCTCCTTGTGCGCCAATTGCGCCAACCACTCCTGCCGTTCCTGCCGTTCCAGCTGTTCCATCGTTTCCAGGGTCTCCTTGTGAGCCTAAAGCACCCACCAAACTGTTCAATCCTGCGGAAGCACTACCACCTCCTGCAGAACCCGCAACCGCAGACGCACATGCACCACAGTTAAAACCTCCACCTTTTCCGCCGGCACCGCCACCGCCGCCATTTCTTCCTGTGCCTGTTGTGCCCGGATTGTTGTTAGATGTGCTGTTGTTGGATGCGCCTCCAGCGACACCAGCGCCACCTTGTCCGCCTTGTCCGCCGTTACCACCCGGGGCAGATTCAGAACCAAAACAACAGGTGTAATTCCCATCACAACTTCCTGTAGATCCTTGTTGTCCATTTGCACCATTGGCGCCATTGGCACCCACAATTCCATTAAATCCTGCGCCTGCGTTCCCAGAAATAAACTGGCATCTTACCATGTCATACGCTGAACAACTGTCCATGTAAATCCCATATACAGAAACGCCGTAAGGCATCGCAGCTGATGAGGCCGGTGCGTTTTGCGTTTGAATGGTGAAGTCTTGAAACCTAAATCCCGTTTTGTTTACCAATTCAACGGCTGTGATTCGTGGCGCTGCATTTGGTCCCGCTACGTTGCTATTGTTTCTATAAATGGTTGTGGCACCTGCTAAACTGGTTTTTGTCCAATTAAGGGTGTCAATAAATCCTCCTTCAATCATCACGTTTTGGCTATTCAGTGTTAGAGGAGCGCTTATGGTATAGGTGCCGGTTGACAATCTTACAATCCCATTGTTCGGGGCGGTTAAGAAGGCCGTTGCTATGTCCATTGGGTCATTCATGGTTCCAACTCCCGCAGGTGAACCTGTAGGGGTGACATATAAAATTTGACATTGTGATAAAAAATTAGCGGAAAACGCCAATCCAAAAAACAGAAGTAGTAAATTGTTTTTCATGGTGGTAATTTGTAAACGAATTTACAAGTTTCCATGTTAACAAAAAATTAAAAAATTTCAGCAAGAAACGCATCAATGGTTAAGGCGTTAGCCAAATCGAATGTCCCTGATTTTGTCCTTCTCAATTCTATCAACGTTGCCCCAGAACCCAGTTTCTCGCCAAAATCTCGTGCGATGGAACGTATGTAGGTGCCTTTGGAACAGGTGATTTCAAAATCAATTTCGGGAAAACGATTGGCCGTTACCAGAAAGGATTCGATTTCGATTTCATTGGCCTTAAGTTCCATTGTCTTTCCTTCCCTTGCAAATTCATAAGCCCTCTTTCCGTCTATTTGTTTTGCAGAAAAAAGTGGAGGCACCTGCATTTGAATACCGACAATGGAATTGGCTACTTGCAGGATGGACTCTTGGGTAATATGCGCTGTGGGGAATTCGTGGTTAAACTCTGTCTCTAAATCATAGGAAGGTGTGGTTTTACCCACTAAGAAGGTCCCCGTGTAGGTTTTTTTTCCTACCATCAAGGACTCGATGGTTTTGGTTTTTTTTCCTGTGCAGATGATCAACAATCCGGTCGCTAATGGATCAAGCGTGCCTGCATGACCCACTTTAATGTTTTTTACATCCAATTTTTTTTTGAGGTTCCAACGTATCTTGTTAACAACATCGAAGGAGGTCCAACCATATGCTTTGTCAATCAATAGGACTTCTCCTTCAAGAAAATTCATAACAAGAAAAAATAGATCATTAAGACGGACCCAGCAATGATTCTGTACCAACCCCACATTCGGAAGCCGAACTTCTGAAGCAAGGAAATAAAATATTTAATTGCGAAAAAGGCTACAAGAAATGATACCACGTTGCCTATCACAAACGCCATTAGGTTTTGTTGGTTTTCCATGATCAATTGGAAGCCTTTGATTTCATTTCCGTGAAAATGCCAAGTTTTAATAAAAATAGAATAAGCAGTTACCGCTAGCATGGTGGGAACGGCAAGAAAAAAGCTGAATTCTGCGGCTGTTTTACGGTTCAGCCCTTGTTGCATCCCTCCAATGATTGAGGCGGCGGCGCGACTGGTTCCTGGCATCATGGCAAGACATTGCCAAAGCCCAATTGCCAAAGCCTTCTTATAAGAAATGTTGTTTATTTGATCGGATGTGTTGTTTTTAAAAATCTTGTCGATAAACAACAGAAAAACACCTCCAAGGATCAATACCATCGCAATGGGAATGGGTTTTTCCAAGATGGCTTCGATCTTATCGTCGAAGAGTTTACCTAATACCAAAGCAGGGATTACGGCCACAAAAAGGACGGCATAAAAGCGGATGTTTTTAAAATCGAAAAAGCGCTTCCAGTAGGTAACTACGACAGCTAGAATGGCTCCAAATTGAATTGAAACCGTAAACATCTTAAAGAAATCATCTTGCTTTATGCCCAGTAGCTCACTGGTAAAAATCATGTGAGCCGTACTGGAAATCGGTAAAAATTCGGTTAATCCTTCAACAAGAGCAAGGATGAAGGCTTCAACACTGGACATTCCTTATTTTTGATTTTTTTTCTTCGCTTCTTTTACGGGCGCTTCTTCCTCAACGATTTTTTCTATCTGCGTCACCGCTGTTTTGTCCTTTTTCATAACAGCAACAAGGGTGAAAATATATCCCGCGACGATAAATAGGGGCGCTAGGGTAATTCGTATTGGGCTAAAGAGTTCGTTTCCGTTAAAAACGTCAGGGTCATCAGAACCCCCTCCAATCATTAAAGCGAATCCTAAGACATTTAATCCGATTCCAATAAAAAGAATTCTATAATTTTTTGGGTTAAATCCGAAGTGATTAATGGGTTTCATAGCTTAGTATAATTTGTCCAGTTTCATTCTCAAATACTTGTTCAAAGCGATCCAAGTGGAGACGAAGGTAATAAAAACACCCATGACAACCAACGAAGAAATGAGGATCAATAAATTTGTAAGGGTAAAAGTCAGTTCAATGGTTTCGAGGGTATTGTTAAGGGCATAAAACACCGTGATTAATAAAATCATGGCAATGCAAGCGGACACGATGCCGTTTACAATGGCTTGACGCAAAAAAGGTTTGCGCACAAAACGCGTAGTTGCGCCAACCAAATGCATGGTTTTTATGGTAAAACGACGTGCATACAGAGACATTCGTATCGTATTGTTTATCATAGCAACCGCGATGATAATGAGTAATAAGGCAATCGAAAGGAACACAAAAGCAAATTGTCTGAAACCTAAATTGACGTTTTCAACCGACGCTGGGTCATAACTAACTTCGTCGATTTCATCTTTGAACGTTGCTAATAATTTTACTTTGATTTTATTCATCCCATTCTTGGTGGCAAAAGCAGCTTTGGGAGAAAAACACAACGAAGGCGGCAGGGGGTTTTCTTCTTCAAACATAGACTGAATGTCTTGAGAACCATCCCCTGTAAACGTTTCTACTGCCCTTTCTGCTGAAACAAACCACACTTTATTAAACATTGGCCATTGGGAGATTTTTTTCTCAATTTGCTTTATGTCTGTGTCTTTCATGTCTGGCTTAAAAAACACGTCTCCCTGTATGCTTTCCTTTGCTTGTTTTTGAATGGCATTTAATGCAATGGATCCGCTTAACACCAATCCGATAAGGAACAATACCAATGAAATGCCAACGATTGTAGACACATAACTGTTTCTAATCCCCCTTTTTGTATATTTTTCTATTGAATCAGACATGTTACGAAGGTAGTGATTCGCTTTGGCTTAGGTTTGATCATACATGAGGATTAATCAACGAAAGATTGTTAAAAGGCTAATCCTCTTTTGGTTCTATCCAATCTCCATTTTCTTTAATCACATCGATTAAAGCGGCAACGGCGTCCTCGGCGTCCACGTTTTTACGGACCACGGTTTTTTCCTTGTATAAATTAATCTTACCTGGTCCCGTTCCAACATAGCCATAATCTGCATCTGCCATTTCTCCTGGGCCGTTTACGATGCAACCCATAATGCCTATTTTTAGGCCTTTAAGGTGGCTGGTTTTGTTCCGGATTTTTGCGGTGGTTTCTTGCAAATCAAACAAGGTTCTTCCGCAAGAGGGACATGAAATGTATTCTGTTTTTGAAATGCGTTGCCGCGTTGCTTGTAAAACACCAAACATGGTGCTGTTTACAAGGGTGTTCGGCTGGTGTTTGGCAGTTACCCAAATCCCATCCCCATAGCCGTCCACAAACATCGCTCCGGCATCCATTGAAATTTGTAACTGAAACGCTTCGCTGTCTTCTGCCTCGCTGTCAAAAAGAAAAACCACAGGTGTATTTTGTGATGTCCGTCCTAATTTTGCAAATACCGACCTAAAAAGCTGAACCTTGTTGTCAAAATCAGTTTGAATTACGAGTACATCCGCTTTACCTAGTTGCATTTGTTCTGTGAATTCCTCTGCCTTAACCAAGCAAAAAACCACCTGTTCCAAAGGATAAGATGCGCGTTCATTTATCGGGACTATGGGATAAAACCCCTGGTCATTTTGATGCTGTTCCAACCAAAGACTTCCGTCCACCAAAACTTGTAAGGTTCCTGGTAAGGCAAAAGAAAGCGTCTGGTTTCCGACATATAAGAAATCAGCGGCGGTTTCCAATATGTTCCATTTGTCTAAACTTGCGGAGTATACATAACCAAAAGCGAATAAGTTGGCAGGTATAATGTCCTTTTTATTTGACAAATCTGCTATCACAACGGGGACTTGCCCTCCTCCTATTCTTTGAATTGCATGGGTTTCCCTTCGGGTATAGGCAACAGGATTGTGGTTAAGTTCAAGTTTCGTTGCGTCAAAGGCATACACATTGGTTTGATTGGCAATGGCAATCAGTTTTTGGGCAACAGGGATTTCCATTTCAGGCGCTTCTGTTAAAGAAACCCGGATGGTATCGCCAATTCCATCGGTCAGTAAGGCACCAATTCCAACAGCAGATTTAATCCTTCCGTCTTCACCGTCCCCGGCTTCTGTTACCCCTAAATGTAAAGGATATACCTTCCCTGTTTTTTTCAATTCCGAAACCAACAATCTGTAAGCATAAACCATGATTAACGTGTTGCTGGCTTTCATTGAAATCACCAAGTTGAAAAAATGGTTTTTTTCACATATTTGAATAAACTCCATCGCCGAAGCCACCATTCCCTCCGCGGTGTCTCCATACCTACTTAAAATTCTGTCTGACAAAGATCCGTGATTGGTGCCAATTCTCATGGCCCTGTTGTGTTCTTTGCATATCAATACCAAAGGCGTGAACTTTTCTTCAATTCGCTTTAATTCACTTAAATACGTTTCATCCGTATAATGAATGGTGTCAAACTTTTTTTTATCCGCATAATTACCTGGGTTGACCCTTATTTTCTCAACATACTTGGCGGCAATTTCGGCGGCATTGGGTGTAAAGTGTATGTCCGCCACCAAAGGTTGAAAATACCCCTCTTTTTCCAAAGCTTGTTTTATGTGAAAAAGGTTCTCGGCCTCGTTTTTACTTGGGGCGGTTAGGCGCACCAATTCACAACCCGCGTCGATCATGCGAATTGCCTCGGCAACAGACGCTTCCGTATTCATGGTGTCTGCCGTTGTCATAGATTGAACAAGAATGGGGTGGTCGCCACCAATGTTGGTGTTGCCAATGTGTACGTTTTCGGTTTTTAGCCGCGATTTAACAAATAATTGATTGCAATAATCCATGATTAAATTTTATAACAAATGTATTCTTAACATGTTTTTCGGATGATTCGAATTAAACAAATGGGATTTTTTGACGAATAAGGTTCTTTACAATTTGAAAGTCATCCTCTGAACGATGGTCGTTTTTAAAAGTATACGTTGCCATATCTTGGTAGGGAGAAATGAATTTTTCATAGCATGGCAAGACATGGTTTTCCCATTGGTATATGATGTCGCTGCGTTTATACCCTCTCGCCTCTTGGTCACGGTAAATCCGTCTGTCCAATTGCACCTGATGGTCAACGTCAACAAAAATGGAAAAATCAATCTGGTTCCTAACTTCCTCATAATGAAACAAAAACAATCCCTCCACCAAGATTACCCGGCTGGGCTGAATCGTTAACAATACGTTTTTATCAGGTGGGGAATTAAAAAAATACTCTTTAACCTCGATGGGACGTCCTTGAATTAATGCAGTGAGGTCAGTGGTTAGTTTTTCTTCATTTAATGCCGTGGGCAAATCAAAATTAACGATGTCCATCGCATCTTTTGATTGTTTTTCAATCGGATGATAATAGTTATCCATGGTGAAAATAGAGGGATTCAAATGATTGATATCCTCCGCTATTCTTCTCAACAATGTGGTTTTACCCGAGCCGCTGCCACCACAAATGCCGATGACAAATGGCTTGTCCAATGGTTTCATCAAACAAAGATAAACATTGCCGTTCATTGATGGTTTTATTGCAAAGGGTTTATTTTTTTTATATTCTTGCAATACATTCTTAGTTTTAATCGTATGAAATCATTGTGTCTTGTTTTTTTCTTAGGGATTTACCATTTTTCCTTGGGTCAACTAAAAACAAACGAAATTGCACCCATGCAAGACGTTGAAATGAAATCAGTAGACGGAACCCTATGCAGTTTAAGTAGCCTCAAAAAAGATAAAGGCCTTATTGTTGTTTTTTCCTGCAATTCTTGTCCATTTGTTGTAGGGTCAGATGATTTTCCGGGGTGGGAAAAACAATACGCCTCGCTCTACAATGAAGCCTTAGTTAATAACATCGGGTTCGTTTTAGTGAATTCCAATGAAGGAAAACGCGCACAAGCGGATTCCTATGAAGAAATGATTAAACATGCAAAAGAACAAAACTATACCATGCCTTATGTAGTGGATGAAAAAGCCGCCTTGGCGGATGCCTTTGGCGCAAGAACGACGCCGCATGTGTACTTCTTCGACCAAACCTTTAAACTAATTTATACCGGATCCATTGATAATTCCTGGGATAAAGGAAGAAAAATCGATGAGCCGTATTTGTTTAATGCCATTAAAGCTCAAGGACAAGGTAAAAAAATTAAACCCAACGCCACAGAACCTAAAGGCTGCGGCATTAAACGTGTAACCACATCGCCTAAAAATTAAGTGATTATGAAAAGACTCTTCTTATTCCTAAACATCCTGCTTTCCGTGCAATTAATCTATGCGCAACAAGGAAACGGCGGAAACAGTCATTACTTTCCGAAGGAAGGTTGGAAAACAATCCCTCAGATTAACTACCCTACACCCGATGTTAACGCGCTAAGACAAGAGGATCTAATCTTAGACGAACAAGGCGGACAGCCCTGGCGTTTTGGGTTTAATCACCCGACACAAATTAATTCAAACACTCACGGTATCTGGATTGACGCAAAAAACGGCGACCAACTTTGGATGGTTCGCATTAAATGCCCTGATGCCTTAACGATCAATTTGGCGTTTAACCAAACAGAAATTCCCGCTGGAAATGAGTTGTATATATACAACCCTGATAAAACATTTATTCTCGGAAAATTCACCCAAGAACACCTCTATGAAGGACAGCTGGGTACTGAATTAGTTCCCGGAGAAGAAGTCATTGTAGAATACTATGTGCCCGCAAACCATCCAAAGGGAACGATTCAAATAAATAACGTGACCCACGGATACCGGACGGCACGAGAATTTCAAGAAAAAGCTTTTGGAAGCTCCGGCGCTTGCAATGTTAACGTAAACTGCCCGCAAGGCGCTCCTTGGGCTCAAGAAAGAAACGGCGTCGTTATGCTTGTTTCTGGCAGCAACGGGTTTTGCTCTGGTTCCTTGGTAAACAACACCTTAAACAATGGAAAACCCTATGTTCTTACCGCAAACCATTGTTACAGCAATCCCGCTTCATGGATTTTCCGTTTTCAATGGCAAGGCGCTGGATGCAATAACCCCGCTGCTTCGCCTAGTTTTCAATCGTTAAGTGGGGCAGCACTTCGTTCGAGAAACGCTCCATCTGATTTCTGTTTGGTAGAAATTACAGGAGGATTGCAGGGCGGAACCGTTCCCACAGCCTTTACCCCCTATTTCAACGGTTGGGATAATTCTGGCAACATTCCCACCTCAGCCGTAGGAATTCATCACCCTGCCGGAGACATTAAAAAAATATCTTTCGAAAACAACCCCTTGATTTCCACCAGCTTTGGCGGGAGCCCCGCCAATTCACATTGGGGGGTTACCGGCTGGGATGAAGGAGTTACCGAAGGCGGTTCATCTGGGTCGCCCCTATTTGATCAAAATCATAGAATTATTGGTCAATTACATGGAGGGGCCTCCGCGTGTGGTGCCCCGGTTCTATCTGATGAATACGGTAAAATAAGCTATTCGTGGACGCCCGCGAACAGCGACAGCACCAACCAATTGAAATACTGGTTGGATCCAAACCAATCCAATGCGACCTTCGTGAATGGTTATGACCCGTCGGGCGGTGTACCGATTCAAGTGGATCCGATTGCATCTGCTGTGGGTGGGGTTTCAGGTACCTTTTGTAGTGCTGAAGTTACGCCAACCGTCTCCATTTCAAATGGCGGAGCGGTTACGTTGACTTCACTAACCATTAACTATGGTTACGATGGGGCGAACAACCTAACTTACAACTGGTCAGGTTCTTTGGCACAATGGCAATCCACAACCATAACGCTTCCTCCCGCTTCCTTAGGAGGAGGAAACCATAGCTTTAGCGCCTCTGTTTCCAATCCAAATACAGGCGTAGATGAAAACAATTTAAACAATACCCAAAGCAGTAATTTTGTCGTCGTTATAAATGGCCAAACCGTTGTAATGGACCTTACGCTTGATTGCTACGGCTCGGAAACTTCTTGGGAATTGCAAAATGCCTCAGGGACCGTGCTATATTCCGGAAACGGTTACCAAGACAATGCCGCTGGGTTGAACAGCGTAAACTGGTGTTTGGATTATGGTTGTTATTCCTACATCATTAACGATTCTTATGGGGACGGTCTTTACGGACTTCCTTTCTGTCAGAACAGTGGAAGTCTAGAAATTACTTATTTGGGAGACTCCCTCACAGGCATCTCCACGGACAGTTCAGATTTTGGAGACCAAGCAGTCTTGCCTTTTTGCGTAGATCAAATATCATTGGATGAATTAAATAGGGTTGCCTTAAATGTATTTCCGAATCCTGCACAAAACATTTTATTTCTCAGTGCGCAAGCTCACCTCACCCGTTATTCCATCCTAGATTTGTCGGGCAAAACGGTTTTGACCCAAACGCTGGATAACACCCTTCAAACGCCTGTTAACATAGCCTTTCTATCCAAGGGGATGTATACCGTTTTGGTGACTGTCAACAATGAATTAACATTGGTCCGCAAGTTTATTAAGGAGTAGCCTTGGCTGGGATTTATATTCATATCCCGTTCTGTAGGAAAAAATGCACTTATTGTGATTTTCATTTCTCCACTACCTTTCAAGGATACAGAAGGGAAATGTTGTTAAAAATGATCGAGGAACTTGAAAATCGAGCGCAAGAAATCCAAGACCCAATCGAAAGTGTCTATTTCGGTGGTGGTACACCGAGTCTTTTAACCCCTGACGAAATTGGAATTTTTCTCCTTGCCATTCGTTCCCAATTTTCTTTATCGACTGATGCTGAAATAACCTTGGAAGTTAATCCAGAAGACTTGATCCTGGAAAACCTAGACGCTTGGTGGCGTTTAGGGTTTAATCGACTAAGCATTGGGGTGCAAACCATGAATGATGAACTCCTTACCTGGATGAACCGCAACCACCGCGCAGCAGACACTAGAAAGGGACTAAATCTACTGCAACAGTATGCTTTTTCAGTTTCGATTGATTTAATCTTTGGTGTGCCCCAACAAACGGAGGCGGATGTAGAAGAACTGTTGGCACTGATTGATACCTACCCGATTGCACATGTTTCGGCCTATGCGCTTACGCAAGAACCACAAACCTTATTGCATCACCGCGTGAAAACAGGCCAGGAACCTCAGCTCAACGACGAGCAACAGGTAGCACATTACCACCTCGTTGAGCAAGCATTGAGCACCCGGGGATTTGAACATTACGAGGTTTCGAACTATGCAAAACCCGGAAAACGCGCGGTTCATAACGGCAATTATTGGAGGGGGAAAGCCTACTTGGGACTTGGTCCTGGAGCCCATTCCTTTGATGGAAAAAGAACACGCCGGTGGAATGTATCAAACAATGCCCAATACCTGAAACAACAGGATTGGTTTGAGGAAGAAACGCTGAGTGCAGACAACCAATGGAACGAACTTTGGCTTACCGGACTCCGCACACAACATGGAGTGACTACAAAGCGAATTGACGCCTTGGGTGGATTACGTACCGAAGAACAGCGGATGCTCGAGGCCTTAATCAAGCAAAAGAAAATACATGTACAACACAACTCCTATTGCCTAGCACCAGACCACTGGTTAACTGCCGACGGAATCAGCCTGCAGTTGTTTCGGGCGGGTTAAACGATTAGTAGTTTCAAATTTGTATATTCGTATGTAGGTAATAAAGGTTTGCCTATACAACTGATTTGAGTGTATTGGTATCATTTTGTTACGCCTATATGCTAGTTATCAGCAACCCTAACAACCCGACCGTGCGACCATTAACCGACCGACATAACCCGACCGACAATGCAATTTTCGGCAAAGCCGTTTGGCTATCCCTTCGCAAAATTAAAAGAGCTGCAAGCCGACACACAAGCCAACGCTTTTGCAGCACATTTAATTTTGCCCAACCGCACCGCACCACCGACAACATTATGCCAAACCGACAATTTTTTACCGTATATTTGACCCATTGAAAAAATTAATCGCAATATCATTTCTCTTTGTTTTTCTGGGTGCTAACACAGAACTGCATCAGTTATTGAGATTACCAGTCTTAATTCATCACTTTCTTGAGCATCACGACCAAGAACCTGATGAAACCTTTGCTGACTTTTTAAACGAACACTATTCCGACCACCAAAACCATTCGGACAACGACCACCACGACAATTTACCTTTCAAGACAACGGATTGTGCAACGGCTCACGTTTCATTAGCTTTTGTAAACCATATCCAATTTTCTATTCCACGACCAACCGCTTTTTACGACAAAATTTCTCCAATCTACAACGGAGCATTTTATTCTTCCTCTGTCGTCAGCAAAATTTGGCAACCGCCAAAAATCAGTTAATGAATTTATGAAGTGTCCGCTTTGCGGACACAAACAAAACTGTTTACGGTGCTGACGCACCGCAAACTTTCATTCATTTCATTAATTGTAAAATTATGCTCAATAAAATAATTGCGTTCTCCATAAAGAACAAACTCATCATAGGGCTTTTCATTTTGACCCTAATTGGTTACGGCAGTTACCAACTTACACGACTGCCAATTGATGCCGTGCCTGACATCACCGACAATCAGGTGCAAGTAATAACCGTTACTCCTTCGTTGGGTGCTCCCGATGTGGAACGGCTCATTACTTTTCCCATTGAACAAGCCAACAGCAATATTCCTGGGCTAAAAGAAATCCGCAGTTTTTCACGGTTCGGACTTTCATTAATCACCATCGTTTTTGAGGATGATGTAGATATTTATTGGGCAAGACAACAAGTAACGGAAAGATTAAAAATAGCGGAAGACCAAATTCCAAAAGGTATTGGAACTCCCGAATTAGCACCTGTTACAACTGGTTTAGGAGAAATTTACCAATATGTTTTGAAACCAAAACACGGTTACGAAGCCAAGTATAATGCAACCGAATTGAGAACAATTCAAGATTGGATTGTAAAACGACAATTGATAAGTGTAAAAGGTGTTGCCGATGTAAGCAGTTTTGGCGGACGAGTGAAGCAGTATGAAATAGCTATCAATCCAAACAATCTAAAATCTTATGGCATAACTATAAACGATGTGTTTACAGCGTTGGAGAAAAACAATGAAAATACAGGCGGTGCATACATTGAAAAAGCATCAACCGTTTTGTATATCCGTGCCGAAGGTTTGATTGGAAACATTGACGACATAAAAAATATTGTGGTGAAAAACACCGCCAACGGAACACCACTTTTAATAAACGATGTAGCCGAAGTTCGTATTGGAAACGCCACCAGATACGGTGCTATAACTTACAACGATGAAGGCGAAGTAGCTGGAGCAGTAGTAATGATGTTGAAAGGCGACAACAGTAGCAGAGTAATAAAAGATGTAAAAGAAAAAATTACACAAATTCAAAAAACTTTGCCCGAAGGAGTAGAATTAGAACCATTCCTTGACAGAACAAAAATGGTGAATAGTGCCATAGGAACAGTTACAAAAAACTTATTGGAAGGGGCTTTAATCGTAATCCTAATATTGGTTTTGTTCCTTGGAAATTTGAGAGCAGGTATAATCGTTTCCTCTGTAATTCCCTTGTCAATGCTATTTGCCGTAATAATGATGAATATGTTTGGCGTAAGTGGAAACCTTATGAGTTTAGGTGCTTTGGACTTTGGTTTAATTGTGGACGGAGCAGTAATTATTGTAGAAGCCTGTATGTTTCAGTTGCACATTTCCAACCAAAAGAAAGTTTCTCAACTTCAAATGGACGACATTGTTTACAGCACTTCCACAAGAATGAGAAACGCTGCGGTATTTGGTGAGTTGATAATTCTTGCGGTGTATTTACCAATTTTTACACTTGAAGGAATTGAAGGGAAAATGTTTAAGCCAATGGCTCAAACTGTTGCCTTTGCTTTGCTTGGTGCGTTTATTCTTTCCCTTACATACATACCAATGATGACAGCTTTGTTCCTTAACAAAAATATTTCACACAAAAAGAACATTTCAGATAGAATGATGGAGTTTTTTGAACGAATACATCAAAAATATTTAATCAAAGTTTTAGCAATTCCTAAAATAGTTATCGGTTTTGTGGCGGCACTTTTTGCCGTTTCATTATTTATACTTTCCACACTTGGAGGCGAATTTATTCCTGAATTACCCGAAGGAGATTTTGCAGTAGAAACAAGAGTTTTAACAGGCAGTAACCTTACCACATCATCTGAAGCGATAATGAAAGCAGCACATATTTTATTAGCAAAATTTCCCGAAGTAGAAAAAATTGTAGGCAAAACAGGAAGCGGAGAAATCCCAACCGACCCAATGCCAATGGAAGCATCGGATATGATGATTATTTTGAAAGACAAAAGCGAATGGACTTCTGCCGAAACGTGGAATGAACTTTCCGAAAAAATGAGTGAAGCATTAAAAGATGTTCCCGGAGTTACATACAGTTTTCAATATCCAGTTGCTATGCGATTTAACGAACTAATGACAGGAGCAAAGCAAGATGTAGTGTGTAAAATCTTTGGCGAAAATTTAGATACACTTTCAAAATACTCAAAACTATTGGGCGATGTTGCCAATAAAATTGATGGGGCAGAAAATATATATGTTGAACCTATTGACGGACTTCCGCAACTCATCATCACTTACAAACGCAATCAAATTGCTCAATACGGTTTAAATATTCAAGATATAAATAAAGTAGTAAACACCGCATTTGCAGGACAAAGCAGTGGATTGGTTTACGAAGATGAAAAGCGTTTTGAATTGGTTGTTCGTCTTGCAGGCGAAAACCGACAAGAATTAGAAGATGTGCAAAATCTTTTAATCCCTACTCCACAAGGCACACAAATCCCATTATATCAGGTTGCCGATGTTTCCATTCAGGAAAGTGTAAACCAAATCCAAAGAGATGATGCCAAACGCAGAATTATTGTAGGTTTCAATGTTGGAAATAGAGATGTTCAAAGTATTGTAAACGATTTGCAAACACAAATAGAAAAGCAAATAAAATTTCCTAGTGGCTATTATGTCACCTATGGTGGGGCTTTTGAAAATTTAGTTGCAGCAAAAAAACGTTTATCTCTTGCCGTTCCAATTTCCTTACTACTCATTTTTCTGTTACTCTATTTTGCTTTCAATTCAGTGAAACACGGTTTGCTTATTTATTCAGCAATTCCACTTTCAGCCATTGGCGGAATTTTATTTTTAGCTTTTCGTGGTATGCCTTTCAGCATAAGTGCTGGAATTGGTTTTATTGCTTTATTTGGAGTTGCAGTTCTTAATGGAATTGTTTTAATATCGGAATACAACCGAATTAGAAAAGATGGAGAAACTGACTTGAAACAAATTGTTTTGCAAGGCACAAAACACCGTTTGCGACCAGTTTTAATGACTGCCTTTGTTGCTTCGCTTGGTTTTTTGCCAATGGCATTAAGCAACGGTGCTGGTGCAGAAGTGCAACGACCTTTGGCAACAGTTGTAATTGGCGGGCTGTTAATTGCAACTTTACTTACACTTTTTGTTTTGCCAGTTCTTTACATTCTTTTTGAAAAAGGTTTTAAAGGAAAACCAACAGTTACAGCAACAATTATTTTATTCTTCGTAGTTTTTTCATTTCAAAATGCAAATGCACAAACACCAATTAATTTGGAAAGTGCAATTGACACAGCTTTGAAAAATAATTTGCAAGTAAAGAATGAAAAATTAAATGTCGAATACCAACAAAAATTAAAAGCCGCAGTAGTTGATATTCCTCAAACTAACCTAACAGGAGAATACGGACAAATTAATTCGATTTACAAAGACACCAAGTTTGGAATTTCACAATCAATAAGTTTCCCTACTGTTTATGCCAAACAAAAATCACTGCAAAATGAAAACTACAAAAATAGTGTGTTGAACATTGCAGTAAAAGAAGCAGAGCTGAAAAAGCAAGTCAGTGAAATTTTTTACTTGTTGGTTTACTTACAGCAAAAACAAAAAATCCTTTTGCAAAATGATAGTGTGTATGCTTCATTTCTTGAAAAAGCAAACTTGCGTTTCGCCAAAGGTGAAACCAATATCTTAGAAAAAACCACGGCAGAAACTCAACGAGGACAAATAGCAATTCAACTAAATCAGTTAAAAAACGACATTGAAATATTTCAACTGCAATTTCAATTATTGCTGAATACTACAACCGTTTTTTCACCGACAGCGAAAAATCCTAAAATGATTTTCTCAGCATCGCTTGACACTTCCGCAATAAGCAAACACCCGACTTTGCAGGTTTTGCAACAGCAAAAAGAAATTTCATTAGTAAAAACACAGTTGGAAAAATCTAAACTATTACCCGACCTACACATTGGATATTTTAATCAAAGTATTCAGGGAACAGGAGCAGACAATTTGTTTTACAACACATCAACAAGGTTCAATTCGGTTCAGTTTGGGTTAGGCGTGCCATTGTTTTTTGGTTCACAAAAAGCAAAAATAAATTCAAGCAAAACCCTTGAATTGATAAACGAAAACAATTATCAAATTGGTTTGCAAACGTTGAATGCTGAATATCAAACAGCATTTAAACAGTATCAAACTCAATTGCAAACAGTAAAGTATTTTGAGGAAACCGCTTTACAAAATGCAAACACCATAACCAAAACCGCCAACCAACAATTTGCAAATGGAGGTATAAATTATTTGGAATGGACAATGCTAATTAACAACGCTGTCAGTATTCAGAGCAATTACACCGATGCAATAAAAGACCTTAACCAATCCATTATTCAACTCAACTATTTAACTTCTAAATAAATTTACAATGAAAAATATATTCATCATATCAATAGCGTTTGCAATCCTAACATCTTGTGGAAACAAGCAAACCGAAAATGAAGCAACGGTAGAAGCACCAACTGAAAACGTAGTTGAACTTACCGATGCACAATTAAAGAACTCTAAAATTGAAACAGGGAAAATTGAACAAAAAGCAATTTCGTCCTTGCTGAAAGTGAACGGGAAAATTGATGTGCCACCTCAAAATATGGTTTCTGTTAGCGTTCCGCTTGGTGGTTATCTCAAATCAACCAAACTTTTAGAAGGTATGCACATCAGCAAAGGTGAAGTAATTGCGGTAATGGAAGACCAGCAATACATTCAGTTGCAACAAGATTACTTAACAGCCAAAGCACATTTCAGTTCTTTAGAAAAAGAATTTCAGCGACAAAAAGAATTAAACGAAAGCAAAGCCAGTAGTGACAAGGTTTTTGAGAATGCACAAGCCGAGTATCTTTCGCAAAAAGTGTTGATTAAATCTTTGTCGGAGAAACTAAAACTCATAAGCATAAATCCCGACAACTTAAACGAAAGCACAATTTCACGAAGCATAAATATTTATTCGCCAATAGACGGTTTTGTTTCCACCATAAAAATGAACATTGGCAAATACGCAAGCCCGACCGATGTTTTGTTTGAACTGGTAAACCCTGCCGACATTCATTTAGCTTTAACCGTTTTTGAAAAGGATCTAGACAAACTTTTTATCGGACAAAAAATTGTTGCTTACAACAATAATAAATCCAGCAAAAAATACAATTGCGAAATTATCCTTATTGGCAAAGACATTTCACCCGAAAGAGCCGTAATTGTTCATTGCCACTTTGAGCAATATGACAAAACGCTAATCCCTGGAATGTATATGAATGCGGAAGTTGAAGTTTCAACCAACAATGCTTTTGTAATTCCAAATGACGGCTTAGTTCGCTTTGAAGGAAAGCAATATGTTTTTACACAAACCGACAAAAATAAATATGCTATGCAGGAAGTAACCACACAAAACACCGAAAACGGTTTTACTCAAATTACTTTCCCAGACAATGCAGATATGACCAAAAAAACATTTGTAACTAAAGGAGCTTATACCTTGTTAATGACAATGAAAAATACAGAGGAATAATATTATGCTAACTCAAAGGACACCATTACTAATGCCAACGCTTTTGCACTCACATTTGCTTTTTTGCCATAGCACCGACTAACAAAAAAAAGCAAAAGAGAGTGCAAGCAAACGCACAGGGACAGTGCAACAGTTCCGTGCAAACTTGACACGACAGCACTTCGGACGGACAATAGGGCAGCTGATAACAGCGGTTTGGCAAAAGTGGCGGTTCAGTGCTTCGTATGACAGTTTTTCGTAAATTTGAAGTGTGTGCTTCGTATGAAAGTTCAGTGGTAAAATCGCCACCTTCGCCAAGCCGCAACCCGTTAGCACCAATATTATGACGAAACTACAATACATAATCAGCATCTTGACATTTACGACACTTTATTCTTGCAACAACGCATCGTCAAACAAAACTGTGGCAACTCAAAACGACAGTATTGTAAGTGACACAGTAAATATCTCTAATCAAACAAGTAACGAAGCGACATTTACAAATGACGAAGAAGAAGTTGACACAATTACAACCATAAAATTTGATGAGCTTTCAGTTTCTATTAATCGTTTAATCATTTATGACGAGGACAAGAAAATTGACCAAATTCAAAAAAATACAGTTGAAATCTATGCTGAACTTGGAGAGACAATAGAAGGTCAACTTATTTCTATTTCAAGCGAGCAACTCACTGGCTTGACAGTTGAGCAACGCTACGAAACGAGTGTGACAATTATGAATGAAGGTCCACATTGTGACTTGACCGACTGGAAACATTTTTATTCTGACTGGAAACGATTGAAAGCAAATAATTCTGGACAATTTATCTGTGACAAATATTCTGAAAAGGAGTATGAGAAATTCCCGAAAATATCAATTGACGACTTAAAACAAAAAGTAAAAGACCAATGCGGAGACGAATGGCTAAAACTTGTAGAAAAGATAAAAACACCAACAGAATATCCAAGTGGAGTTGGTATCAGTCGTTATTATTTAAAAGTGACAGGACAACGAAAGGACAATTGGCAAACCGTGACGAAATTTATAATTATTGAAATACCAATGGGATGCTAACGGACAGAAGAAATACTGGTGCTAACAGCGGTTTTGCAAAAGCTGGGCTGAAGTGCTAACTTGAACATTTGGAATGCTAATAAACTTTGTGCTAATTTGAAACTAAGTGCCTCTAAAACCCAGCCTTCGCAAAGCCGCGGGACGTTACCCACAAGCAATCTTCCCCACGCGGGTAGCGTGTCTTCCCCCTTCAAATTCTGTGTTTAAAAACACTTCCACCATTGCAAATGCTTCAGACTCACTGATAAAACGCGCCGGTAAAGACAAAATGTTCGCGTCATTGTGTTGACGGGCTAAACTGGCAATTTCTGGAGTCCAGCACAGGGCACATCGAATGCCTTGGTGCTTGTTGGCTGTCATGCTAATGCCATTTCCTGAACCGCAAATGAGTATGCCATAATCCACATTTTTTAATTCAACTGCGCTGGCTACAGGATGGGCGTAGTCTGGATAGTCAATACTGGCCTCGCTGTCGCAGCCGAAGTCTTTTACCTGATGACCGTTGGATTCTAAAAATGTGATTATTTTTGTTTTCAATGCAAAACCTGCATGATCAGACCCTATTGCTATTTCCATTGTTTTTATGGTAAAATTAATAAATCAATGGACTTTGTAAGCGGTTTTTATGGCCAAAACATATGTTTACAACTTGGTTAAAACATGGGTGAAACTTTTTATAAAAAGGACTCGGTAAAATCAGATTTTTTTTGCAACCACATTTAGAATGATTAGGACCTAATTTTTTGTCGGGTATTTCTCGGGTTGATATGAACCGCTTATGAACAAAATTTAATTAACATTTTAGGGTTTTACATGTGCATTTTGGGTTATGAACTAAAAAATTGCAATCGGTCATTTACTTATATTCTTATAGGTTTGAGCGCGTTACAATTGTTAACTTTCTTTTCATAAGTCGTTCATAAGTATTGGTTTTTATTTTCACGTACTATTTATCAACTTATCAACACCCTTAGTAGTTATAATAAAGATTTATTTTAAAAAAAGATTATTTATTTTAATTAACATGTTTGCGTAAAACTTGTCTAGGGAGATTGTTTTTGATTAATTACCTTTAATGCCTAATAAAGCGCCTCATGTTCGAAATAGACAACTTGTTGGAATTACATAGAGAAATAGACCTATACATTAAAAAGTATTATCTAAACTTAAGTCTCAAAGGTCTTTTCTTATTTCTTTCCTTTCTATTAGCATCTTATCTGTTTTTCGTACCATTGGCTTTTCTATTTGAATTAGGAACATGGGTTAGGCTTGTATTCCTGATGCTTTTTATGGGTTTCAATGCATTGTCTTTCTCCTACCTCATTGCCCTTCCGCTACTTCGCCGTAGTAAACTTATGAAAAGAATGAGCAGGTATGAAGCAAGTACATTGATAGGGAACCATTTTCCGGAGATTGCAGATAGGTTGTTGAATACACTGCAACTGTGTGATGCATCCGAACAAAACAATGTAAGCGTTTCCCTTTTAAAAGCATCCATCGCGCAAAAAACGAAAGAGCTTAAAGTATTTACTTTTAGTAAAGGAATCGATTTAAAACTGAATCGTAAATATGCAAAGTATTTCCTTCCTTTCGCTCTCACGCTCCTTCTATTAGGCGTTTTCATTCCTGGAATGCTCACACAAGGAACCATACGTATCTTAAATTTTAACGAAACTTTTTTACCCTTTACATTCATTAACCAAGTAACAAACAAAAGCATCGAAGAAGGTAAAAACCTCCCTGTTTCGGTAAAGCTGAAAGGAGATAAGCTGCCTGATAAGGTTTACTTGATTTCAGACCAAGGCAAATTTCTAATGACAAAAGTACGTCGCAATGAATTTGAGGGGATCATCAAAAAAGTAAAAAACAATGGCAGTTATTATTATGAAGCCAATGGGTACAAAAGCAATTCATACACTTACAGCGTAACCGGTAAAAGTGTTCTAGGTAATATGAAACTCGAAATTCACTATCCCGCTTACCTCAACAAGAAAGACGAAGTTATAAATAACATTGGCGACGTTACGGTACCTGAAGGTTCTAAACTTACCTGGACGGCAGTCGCTAAAAATACTGCTCGCGTAGAGGTAAGCAGCCAAGGCCTAGTAAAATCTTTTTTAACCAATGGTCTGCGATTCACAATGGTACCCAGAAACAATGAAAAACTCAAATTTGAACTTGTCAATGCATTTTCAGGTAAACACGATTCAAGTTTCCATAACATTTCCGTGGTAAAAGATGCTTATCCAGTGATTCAAGTAGCGGAGGAGAGCGACAGTATAAAAGAAGGCACAAGGTACTTTAACGGAAGCGTAAGCGATGATTACGGTTTAAACACCCTGTCCTTTCATTATCAGATTCAGCGCAACGGAAAAACAATAAAAACAGAGCGAATTCCTGTAACAATCCAAAAAGGCTCCAAAAGTAGTTTTACGTTCGCAGTAGACTTTAGAAGGGAAAAAGTACAATTGGAAGACAAAGTTTCTTATCACTTTACAATTACAGATAACGATGGTATAAATGGAAGCAAGGCAACAAAGAGCTACATCGGACAATATGAACTTCCCACTTTAAATGAATTAAACGAAGTTCGTGAGGAACAGCAGACCCAAACCAAGACCGATATCGAGAAAATTATTCAAAAGACCAAACAGTTTGAAAAGGACATCGAAAAGCTAAAGAAGAATATAAGTGATTCAAAATCAAGTGATTGGAATAAAAAACAACAAATACAACAACTCAAGGAAGATCAAAAAAGCCTGGAAAAAGAGCTGTCTGACATCAATGAACAAATGGACCAATCCACCAAAGAAAAAAATGAATTATCCGAAATCGATAAGGAAATTTTAGAAAAACAAGAAATGATTGAGAAGATGCTAGAGAAGGTGATGGATGAAGAGTTAAAAAAACTCCTAGATGAAATTGAAAAACTCTTTGATAAGCAGCAAAAGAATGACTTATTGAAAGATATGGATAAATTGGATAAGTCAGCAGAAAACATGAGTAAGCAATTGGACAGAACCTTAGAAATGCTTAAAAAACTTCAGGTAAACGAAAAGATTGATGACATTGAGAAGGAGCTTAAAGAAAACGCAGAACAGCAAAAAGATTTAGAGAAAAAGTTAGAAGAGGAGAAAATCAGCAAAGAAGAAGCTACCAAAAAACAAGAAGAAATCAACAAGCGTTTTGAAGAAATACAGAAAAAACTAGCTGAAACAAAAGAGCTAAATAAAGCTTTAGAATCTCCGCTAAATCTGGAAAGCACCGATGCCTTGGAAGAATCAATAAAGGAGCAATTGTCCGAGGCAAAGGAAAATGTGAAAGAAGGTAAGAAAAACAAAGCGAAAGAATCGCAAAAGGAGGCGGCAAGCGAAATGGAAGAGTTGGCAGAAATGCTAGACAACCAACAACAGGACGCTAACCAACAACAAAATGAAGAAGACATGGAAATGCTAAGGCAAATATTGGAAAGTTTAATGATACTAAGCTTTGACCAAGAAAGCCTGATGAACAAGTTTTATAAAGTGGCGACTACGGATCCTAAGTATAAAAGATTAGGAAGAGAACAAATCCGAATTAACAATGAAACCAAAATCGTTAAAGACAGCTTATTGGCTTTAGCAAAAAGGCAACCGAAGGTCGCGACTTTCATAGACAAAGAACTTAACAACATTGATTTTGCGCAAGCTGCGGCCATTGAAGCCATCGACGACCACGATAAAAATGACATCTTCCAAAACGAACAGCAAACCATGACGGGTTATAACAACCTAGCGCTCCTACTCAATGAATCGCTTCAACAAATGCAGGCCCAAAGCCAGTCACAAATGAAAAGCTCCGGAAGTTGCAGTAAACCAGGTAATGGAAAGCCTAAACCAGGTAGCAGCATGAACAATGGTGACATGAAAGAAATGTTGAAGAAGCAACTTGAAAAAATGCAAAAAGGAATGAAGGAAGGGGGAAAGAAACCAGGAGATAAACCTGGGGATAGTCCGGGACAAAAGCCTGGCGGACAGCAGGGCATGGGAATGCTTGGTTTAGGAAGCAAAGAGATCGCTAAAATGGCTGCGGAACAAACAGCAATCAGACAACGATTGGAACAACTGAAAAATGAATTGAACAAAGATGGAAATGGCAAAGGAAACCAACTGAATCCCCTGTTGAAAGAACTCGAAAAACAAGAAAAAGACCTCATTAATAAGAATTTCAATCAAGAGATGATCAATCGTCAAAAAGACATCATGACAAGGCTCTTGGAAAGTGAAAAAGCCCTTATGGAAAGGGGTTTTGAAGAGAAGCGCGAATCAAAATCCGGAACAGACCCGATTAAGAGTAACCTTATAGAATTACCCTCGTACCATAAAACCAAATTGCAACAAATAGAATTGCTTCGTACCGTAGACCCTGCTTACAACAACTATTATAAAACCAGGGCAGAAGCATATTTTAATTTAGTTGATTAACTTTAACACATGAAGCAAAGCTTACAACTTATACACGAAGTAAACCTACCCTCAACAACCACATCGATTACGGAAGTTGAAACGTTAATTGACAAAGCTTGTGCAGAGTTGAACCTCCACGAGGACCTCTATGGCAACATTTTAATAGCAGTTACTGAGGCCGTAAATAACGCACTCATCCATGGCAATAAAATGGATGCAAGTCTTATGATTCATGTAGGTGTGTTCGATAACACGGAGTGGGTATGTTTTTCTGTTAAAGACCAAGGCCAAGGTTTTGATCCTCTTCAAATTCCAGACCCTACAGCTCCAGAGAATCTTATGAAAGAAAATGGTCGAGGCGTTTTTCTCATGCAAAACTTAGCAGATGAAATGGATTTTGAAGAAAACGGCACACGGGTAAATATTTACTTTAAGAAATGATAGACTTTACTTACTTTAATCCTGAGAAGGAGGCAGAGACAAACCTTTTTTTAGTTAAAACAATTCCATCTTTACTGACCGAAGAAAACAAAGAAGAAGGATGGATTTCATTGGTTTTTTGTACCGATGAAGAGTTGTTACAAGTGAACAAAGCCCATTTAAATCACGATTTTTATACAGACATTATAACGTTTGATTATTGCGAGGGAAATACAATCAGTGGAGATTTGTTTATTTCAACGGAACGCGTAGCTGCAAACGCAACGGAGTTTGGAGTGGAATTTGAAGAAGAATTGGCACGCGTTGTCTTTCATGGTTTACTCCACTTATCGGGCTATAACGATAAATCAGAAGAGGATAAAGCAATCATGCGCTCAAAAGAAAACCACTACCTAAACAAATTGTTTCACGTGAAACAAGCCTAAAAACACCCAACAAAAACTTCTTATGTTACAAAAATATGACATTATCGTCGTGGGTGCTGGTCACGCTGGCTGTGAGGCTGCTTTAGCTGCAGGTAAGCTTGGAAGTAAGGTGTTGTTGGTGACAATGAATATGAACACCATTGCACAAATGAGTTGTAATCCAGCCATGGGCGGAGTGGCAAAAGGACAAATTGTTAGGGAGATAGATGCTTTGGGCGGCGGGTCTGGCATCGTGAGTGACAAAAGTGCAATTCAATTTAGGATGCTCAATATGTCTAAGGGCCCAGCCATGTGGTCACCCAGAACCCAAAATGACCGGATGATGTTCGCGTCGGAATGGCGCCTGTTATTAGAACAAAACCAAAACGTTGATTTTTGGCAAGACATGGCAACAGACCTTTTAATTGAAAACAACCGAGCAATTGGCATAAAAACAAGTTTAGGTATTACCATTTTAGGGAAATCCATAGTATTAACCAATGGCACCTTTTTAAATGGAATTATACACCTGGGAGATAAGCAATTTGGAGGGGGACGTGCCGCAGAAAAAGCATCAACCGGTATAACAGAAGCGCTGGTCTCTTTAGGTTTCGAGGCAGGAAGAATGAAAACAGGGACACCTCCCCGTGTGGATGGTAGGTCTTTGGATTATGGTAAAATGGAGGTGCAATGGGGAGATGAAAACCCGACAAAATTTAGTTATTGGGACACAAATCCGCTCGTTAAACAGCGTCCTTGTCACATAACCTATACCAATGAGAAAACACACGACGTACTCCGAACTGGATTTGATCGCTCACCCATGTTTAACGGTGCGATTAAAAGTGTAGGGCCTCGCTATTGTCCAAGCATTGAAGACAAAATAAATCGCTTTGCAGATCGGGATAGACACCAGGTTTTTGTAGAGCCTGAAGGATGGAGCACCATAGAGATTTATGTGAATGGTTTCAGTACTTCGCTACCAGAAGATGTTCAAATGAAAGGACTTCAAACGCTCCAAGGTTTTGAAAACGCGAAAATGTTTCGTCCTGGATATGCCATTGAATACGATTATTTTCCACCTACCCAACTCAAACATACCCTCGAAACGAAAAACATTGAACACCTCTATTTTGCAGGTCAAATTAATGGTACGACCGGTTACGAAGAAGCGGCTTGTCAAGGACTAATGGCTGGAATCAATGCGCACCTGAAAGTTGTTGAAAAAGAACCGTTTATACTTCAAAGAAGCGAAGCGTATATTGGCGTGCTCATTGACGACCTCATCACCAAGGGAACCAATGAACCTTACAGAATGTTTACAAGCCGGGCTGAATTTAGAATTCTCCTTCGACAAGACAACGCGGATCTAAGACTTACCCCAAAGGCATTTGAGTTGGGGATGGTAGGTGAAAATCAAATGAATCAAGTGATGAACAAACGCACAGCTACGGCCGGGTTAAAGGACCTATTGCGTAAAACAGGAATCACACCTCAATCCGTAAATCCCTTGCTAGAAGGCATAGATTCAGCCCCCATTTCACAGCAAGTAAAACTAACCAGCATCTTGGTGCGACCCTTTGTTAAGTTAGAAAATCTTGTGGCGCTTTCACCCACACTCGAAGCATATATATCCCAAAACGACATCAATGAGGAAATTTGTACCCAAACAGAGATACAGTTAAAATACGAAGGCTACATTGAACGGGAAGAGGAAATCGCGATGAAGATGAGTAGATTGGAAAATTTAGCCATTCCAGAGGATGTTGTTTATTCCCAGTTGAAAAGTTTAAGTACAGAGGCCGTTGAAAAACTAACAGCCATCGCACCGAAGTCCATTGGACAGGCTGCAAGAATTTCCGGGGTCTCTCCAAGCGACATTGCGGTATTGTTAATCTACCTTGGGAGGTAAATCGCGTTTTTAGACGTTTTCAGCGCGTTTCACTTGTTTCAAGGTGTAAACACTAAGACAACATCAAGAAACCCCGAGAAAACAAAACTATAAAAGCCGTTTTTTTCAAAAAATTACATTTAAGCGTATTTTATGGCTATTTTCGTAAAGCATGAAAAAGCAGAAAATTTATTTTTTAGATAAGGTGCATTCCGTTCTCGAAAGCCGTTTGGTGAAATCTGGGTTTGAATGTGTTGATGCAACCCATTTTAATTTTGAGGATTTGCTCGAACATAAACAAGATGTTTTTGGCATCGTGCTAAGGTCAAGGTTTGTTTTGGATGAAGAGAGACTGTTGCCTTTGTTAAATTTGAAATTTATTGCCCGCTCAGGATCTGGACTCGAAAACATTGATGTTAATTACTGCAAGCAAAAAAACATCATGGTTTTTAATTCACCTGAAGGAAATAGGAACGCTGTTGCTGAGCACGCGCTTGGCATGTTGTTGTCTCTGTTGAATCATTTAAACTTTGCCGACCAACAAGTTCGAGAAGGCCTCTGGCGAAGAGAAGAAAATAGAGGGGAAGAATTGGATGGCAAAACCATCGGGATCGTTGGGTTTGGAAATACAGGAAGTGCCTTTGCAAAAAAACTACGAGGCTTCGACGTAAAAATACTGGTCTACGATAAGTACAAAACAGGCTTCGGGGATTCCTATGTTCAAGAAGCCACCATGGAAGCCATTTGGAAAGAAGCAGATGTAATTTCATTTCACATCCCTCAAAACAAAGAAACAAAAGGATTGGTCAATAAGGAATTCATCAGAAATTTTAACAAACCCATCATTCTTTTGAATTTGTCTAGGGGAAAAATCGTCGATACAACTGACGTAATCGAAGCATTGGAATCAGGGAAAATAAAATCGGCAGGGTTTGATGTACTGGCTTATGAATCTAAAGATTTCGAAAACTTATTTTCACAAACGCTCCCTGCCGATTTTATTAAATTAACCCAAATGAAACAGGTTATACTGTCTCCTCATGTAGGCGGGTGGACCAAAGAGAGTTATTTCAAACTCAGCAATGTTTTGGCAGATAAAATTTTAGAATGGTCTGATAATCAATGAACTATGAGCTTTTTAACCACGCAGTCATTCGATTTTTTAACCCACACCTGATAAAACCCATTGGCCAAAGAGATTGGAATCCCACCGTTTTGTTGCAGTTTCGATGACATTACGCATTTTCCGTTGGCATCGTATACCTCAATTTGAATGGGTTCCGTTACATTGTTAAAGTACAACACAGAACCGTCATTCGGATTCGGATAAATCTCTACATTGTTTAATAAATGGTCTTCTTGTAAACCTGCGTTTAGGATCAATTTTTGCCCATCCGTGGAGTAAGTGGCAGTAAGCGAGGCATTGTTAAAAGCGCGATTGTTTATGTAATATGTGGTATTATAAACCGGCGATGCGAGCGTATGGCTATGTGAGTTGCCATTGTTCACACCCACCCAATTGCTGATGTTTGTACTTCCCGCACTTGTTCCAACGGATACATCAAAATAGGAGATTCCAGAATGAGGATCAACGATGTTCCAATTCGAATTAAGGGTAGAAGTGTATACAGTATCAATGTCGTTGCCTGCTCCATCGTTGATGGCATTTAACTGTGGAGCGGTCCAATCTACTTGTACCAATTGGGATGAGGGAGCGGACCAGTTTCCAGCTGAATCAATGGCAATCATACGAATGTCACCCGACTGAATTTGTTGATCACTTTGGTACCTGATTTCTTTATTTGCCCCGACAGAAACAATTTCTGTAGGTGAATTTGCCTTGTATACAAAGATGTCATCAAAATCTATTGTACAGCCTCCAGAACGCAAAGAAACAGAGTTCCCAGTAAGCAGAGGGCTCGCATCTTGCCACTGTGCAATGGAAACACCATTTAAATACACCTTAATCCATCCATTAGAAGGATTGTAATGCGTGTAAACTTTATACCATACGTTAGGCGCCATGATAGCCGTGTCTTCAAATACAATTGTAAATGCATCATTGATAACCTTGTAAATTTGTACCTTATTCGTCTCTTCTCTGAAAAACACGAAATAGGAATTTCCTCTATTGGGTAAGATGGGATCGCTGCAAAAAAAGTGCATTCCTGCTCGCTGGTTAGCGTTGCTAGAGGTCATGCGTTGTCTCCAGGTGTATAAATAAATGGAGCCGGTGTTTTGGGTTAATTGGGCATACGCATTGGAGTTGTTTTGGCTTGCATCGTTCAAGGAGAATACTCCAGCGTTTACTTGAAATGCCCCTGTTTGATTTGTCCATTGAAGGTTGTTTAAGGTAAATTCATCTCGTAAAAAGCCATAACTGGGATTACTGTAGAATTTTGCATTCATCGAAGAACGGTCTGATACATTGTAGTAAGATTTTAGAACGCCCGACTGTGCATCTGTCGATTGTAACGTGGCAGTGAAATCCTGTGTGTTCCAAACTTGAGGCACCGTTGCCACACAAGAAGGAGGCGTATTGTCGATGTTGTTTTGAGAGGACACATACGTAGCGCTCCAACCGGTTTGGTTGGTAGCACAATCCGAACGAAATTCAATGGTTAATGCTCCTGTTGTAGAGGTTGCTGTTGCGGGCAAGGTACTTCCTGAATAGGACCCAATAATCGGGGCATTAATGTTCGCTCCGTCATAGATAATCATTTTATCAAATACCGGTTCCACATTGAATTGCGTAAAAGTGAGGGTAATGTTGCTTGCGCCAACGGGTTGTATGACCCACACTTTTCTTTCGTCGTTTGGATAATTTGCACCTGCTCCTCCGGTGTCAAAAAAGCTTCCGCTGGCGTTTGTGATGAGGGTTGGTGTGTAGGTGTTGTTTATGAGACGGTAGTATTTTTCCCAATTCCAATTAATTCCTGGGTCGGTATGTAATTGACTTGGGTAATGCTGGTGGCCTTTTATTTTTAAGCAATTCCCCAGTGTTTGGGTGGTTGTTGAGGATGCCCCATGATAGGTCCGAAGGGGGTTAATGCCATAGCCACTCTGTGTAATGTCTTTCACTAAGTTTGCGGATGCTTGATACATAGCGTTGGTATACCATGTTGCATTTGAAACATAGCCTTCGTGTTCTATTCCAATGGTGTAAGGATTAGCCGTACCTACATGCCAAGCCTTATTTGTTTCTAATACCATTTGTGTGGTTTGTCCATCAGAACTTCTTACCACGTAATGATAAGAAACCTGTGAATTACAATTTAAGCCCCAAGAAATTGCTCCGGAATAGGTTCCTTGTACGGTGTGAACGGTAACCGCAGAGATTGCTGTTCCATTACGCGAACTGTAATTACAGGTTGGTGCTGCTGTCCACAAGGCAGGACCGTAGTCAGCCGACTTGAGTTGAGCGATTTGAGCATCGTATTTAACACCATCCACATTGGTTATGCCCTCGTCAGATAAGGTTAGTTTTTGGGATGAAAGCACAGCATAATTCTTTTCACCAAATTGGGCCTTCATATCTAAAGCATATTGTGGGAATTGATACATAGCGGCATAATACTCATCGTTTAAAAAGGAATAGACTTCGTAAACGCTGCTTTGAAAGGCATATAAGTTGCCTTCATTGTTTTGGGGGAATTCAGTCAAAACAGCCATGAGACCATATATTTTTTCCGCCTCTGTTTTACGGGTATTTTGGCTTGTTTCCCAAAAGCGTAAAAGCGAATCGCAGGCCTTTGCAAAGGCAAATATTTGCACAGAAACCTGATCTTTTTGTTCATTTATCCCAATTCGACTGAGTTTTCCAATGAGTTTTCCGTTCTCATTGAAATACCCTTTTCCATCCGCGAACACCCCCATGATGCCATAAGGCAAAGGCATACCAGAACAAGGCGTTGTTTCTTGCGCATCGATGGGCACCATACGCGTATGTGTATAGGCGTAGGCCTCCAGGAATCCCTTGGGCACAGAAGGAAACTGTTGATAAGCATGGTTGAAAGATACCGATTGTGCTGTAGTGAAGCCAACAGCAAAAGTAGAGAACAGAATAAACAAGAATAATCGCATAATTAAAAATTTTGTTATCAAACGCAAAGTTCAAAAGAAAAATTTTATTTTGACAATAAATGATTGTTAAGTTCTGGCTTAGAAACGTGCTGTAATTCCTGCAAGAAATTGAATGGGAAGCACGGGATAATTATAAAACCTCAAATACCTTTGAGAGGCAACGTTGTTCACGTTTATAAAAGCTGACAAACGAGGATTGTAACGGTATTCTAAACCAATGTTTCCATCCACAATGGATCCTATTGAGGTGTAATATTGACCGTTTTCGGCGACCACACCTTGACCGGGTGCATACATTTTTGCGAAGCGGTTAAAGGACATTTCTAACTCCACATTAACAATAAACTTGTGATAAAGATTATAAGATCCATTAAGTAAAAACTCAAATTGGGGGAGGTTCCATGCTTTTGCTTCATTTAGGAGCGTATAGGAATGGTAGCGAAGCGTGGTGGCAATGTTCAGTTTGTCGGATTGTTGATAAGCAAAGTTCCCTTCAATTTTGGCGTAACTTAAAGAGTCGTAAATCACCGTGAAACGATTTCCCGATGACAATAAAGTGTCGGTAACAAAAAATGCTTTTTGATTGATTTTACTGAAGTTGGCCATGACACCATAAGAAATGCGTTTGCCTCCCACACCCTTAAAACCTACGGTAATGTCATAGGGTGCGACTTCGTTTTTTACAGAAACATTGGTAAGGATGTATGGGTTTACATTGTATAAGGCATACAATGAATTTTGTTTTACCCCGCCACTGATTTTTGCGTAAGGGATAAAAGCATCGTTGAAGGCCGAAAACTGCATGTAAATGTTCGGAAAAAAGTATGCTTTTGTGGCGCTTCCAACGTCGATGCTCAGTCCAAAACCAACATCTACCAATAATTTATTTGCTAGCAAATGGGATTTGATGCCGGGAACAAAATCCACAATGGTGTTCTTAACCAACAAACCACTGTCTCCCACCTGAACCATAGAATCCATTAATCCATAGGCGTAGTTGTTGTGCCTTACCCCAATGGATGCATAATATAACTCGTGGTTTTTACGATAGTAACCCATGGTACGAAGTGAAAAAGCACTTTCTTTAGCGCGCCAATCGACCAAGCTGTCATAGAAGGGTTTTGCATGGTTTAGAAAACGAAAATCCAGCGTAGTTTTGAGGTTAAATACGTTGGTATCTGCGCGATGATAATCAAATTGAAGGTTCGTGTTAAGCACTTGGAAACGTTGTTTTAAAGAATCGGCATTTGCATTTGGGTTGGTTAATCCATAATAATGGAATCCATGATTCTGGTAGCTTACGTTAGCACCGAAATCATAGGTTTTTTGAAAGGTGGAAAAGTATCCAAATACATTTGTTTTATCGAAGGTAGCAGGAGCCATTTTTTGTTTTTCTCGATTTTTCAAAGAACCAAAAAAACTGACATGTTTTACATGAAAGCCGAAGCAATTGTTGCGCGAACGTGTAGAATTCATGTAAAACTCTCCTAAAGGCATTAAAGAAGAGCCCATTGCGGCTTTTAAGTAGAATGGATAGTATTTTTCCAACAAGGTTTCTGTTTCGATGACCGCGGCTTCTATGGTGTCGCTGGTGGCATGGGTTTCGGTTTTCAAACTTAACAGTGGCCGATGGGTAACGGGTGAGGTTTGTATAGAATCATATATTTTTGGGAAAGAAACGATGCGGGCAGCACGCTCTATCTCCCGATTGCCCTTTCCATCGGTTTCAAAAACATCAGATTGCGCAAAATGCATTTGCAAAAGAAAAAAGCAGAAAAGGGAAAAAAGGAATCTCATATTATTCTGGCTTGATTTCAATGGTTTTCTGTGGTTCGTCAACTACTTTTTTCGTTGGGTTTTGAAGTACTTTAATTTGTTCTGCCAAGGCTTTTGCTTCGACCAGAATTCCGTCTGTTTCTTTTGTGGGATAAAAATCAATTACCGAGGATATGGTTTGTTCCGCTTCAACATAATTCTGTTGATCTATTTGGATTTTGGTTTGAAGAATTAGGCTTTTTGCAACCCAATAATTGTAACTCGGTTTCATTTTCAACAGCTGCTTGATGTGGGTTAATGCGGAGTCCATTTCCATCTGGGCATATTTAATATCAGCCAGTGCATATTTTGCCTCTGAAGCCCTCACCGTGGTGGTGTTTTTTACCAACCAACGGAGCGAAGGACCCGCATCGTCATAACTTTTTACATAATAAGAACTCATACCCAACACATATTCAGCCTCAATGCGCAAGGGTTGTGTCAATGCGGGATTGTTTTTAACCTGCAAAGCATGTGTTTTTGCGTTGACATGGTTTTTAAGCAGAAAAGAGCAACGCATCAAACCTAACTTAGCTGCAAATTGATTCGTGGGCTTCTCGGCAATTTGATCTAATTTCTGATAGTACTCCAAGGCTTTTTCGAATTGTTTATGATCATAGTAATAAGTTGAAATACGGTAGTACACCCCTTCAAAATATAGCGACACAGGACCACTTACATAGGTTTCATAATATTGGATGGCTTGAACGGTATCCTTGGTTTTTAAGAAACTGTTTCCTAAGTAAAAGTTTGCATCTTGAAAGAATCGGCCTTCAGGAAATTTATTAATGTACTGTTTAAATTTAGGAATTGCATCCTGGTAATTGCTATCTACATAACTCTGTAGGGCAGGATTGTAATACAAATTTTCCTTCTCGTCAGAGGAGAGGTCCGCACAAGCATATTCGTTTGCAACTGCCTCTGCTTTCTCTGGGCTTTTCATGGCAACATAGACATCCATAAGTCCCTTTGCGGCCAATGCACAAATGTCATTTTTATTGCTGAATTCTAGTAAGATGCCTCTATATGCCGATTCTGCCTTAACGTAGTTCCATTGTTTGTAATATAAATCCGCAATTTCGATTCTACAATTTAAAATTTTAGGAGATTTAGGATAGGTAGAAACAAAGTTTTCAAAAAGTTGAAACGCTTTCTCAAATTCTGATTGAGACTTGTAGCTCATGGCAAGCTCAAAACTCGCATTTTGTAGGTATTTGGATCGCGTATATTTTTTTAGCAAGCCTTCCAGCGTATTGATTTTTAGTGAAGGTTGTTTGTTATAACCATAAGACTTGGCTAAGTAATACGTTGCGCGGTCTGACAAAGCAGAATTTAATTGAAGGATTTGCTTGTAGTATTGTATGGCTAACTCATCCTTCCCTTGGGCATAATTTCCATCCGCAAGTTGAAACATTGCATCCAAAGATTTCTCTTTGTTCAAAGGGTTGGATTGAAGGTAAATTCCAAAATATTCTAAGGCATCGGTTGCTTGATCCAATTGTAAATAAGCATAACCGATGTTATAATAGGCCTCTGATTTTTCTTCCAATAGGTTGGCTGAAGGTGAACTTAAAAAGGTTTTATACGCAGTAATCGCATTCTTGTAAAGGCCTTTTCGATAATACAATTCCGCTTTCCAAAACTTGGCTTTTGCCATGAGTTCAGGTTCAAGGTCATATTTATCTACCAATCCAAAAGCGTATAAAGCGGAGTCTAATTCCGATTTTTGAAACAATTCTACGCCAAAATTATAGGCCACTGTTTGGTAAACACGCTTTAATTGAGCATCCTTATTGGCAAGCTTGTTTAACGATTCTAATGCTTTTGCATAGTTGCTTGTGGAGGCGTAAACATTCACTAAGTATTGAAAAATATCTTGCTTTCTTTTGGAATTTGGGTACATCGAAAGGTAATGTTCAAAAGCGCGTACCGATTCATCATAGGGATTGATGTCAATGTCAAATGAAATTACAGCAAACTGATAAAGCGCATCTTCGGATACGTTGGGCAGGGACTTCATCCGAGAAGCTTTTTCAAATGCATTGCGCGCCGGAACGGGCTTTCCAAGACTTGAATAACAGGTCCCAATTTGATACATGGCGGTTTGTCCAAGGCTGTCATCTATCCTTGCCACTTTGTCCAAATAGGCAATGGCATCTTCATTTTTTTTAGACATCATGAAGGAAAATCCTAATTGATAATCATCCATCCGTGTGGTGTTGGATTTCTCGTCATATTGCGAAAGATACTTTGCTGCGTTTTCATAATCCCCAGTTTGGTAATAGGAATCGCCTAACAAATGAACAATGTCTTGGTAATTACTGTATTCAAGCGTATCCACCTGAAGGAGGGCATTGGCGTACACAATTACACTGTCGTAAAGTCCCTGTTTGTGATTGATTTGAACAATGTAATAGGGCACAATTTCAGCATATTCAGCCTTTGATTTAAGTAAATGAAAACCTTCTTTTGCCGTTTGTAAAGCACCTTTTAAATACCTTAAATGGGAAGCATAATATAGGGCAATAGGGCCATAAGGGTTGATTGAATAGGTAACATTTTGAAAGTGTTGCAACGCCTTTTCATTGGAGCCCCCTTGGTAATATCCGTACCCCATTTTAAAGTTTACGCTTTCTTTTTCAATACTGTCCAACGCATTTACATCCACCTTATCAAACGATAGGTTGGCGGTTTCATAGTCTTCATTTTCAAAATAGCTGTTGCCAATTTCAAAGTAAATGGTGTTTTTATAAGTGTTTTCAGGGTAGGTGCGATTGAAATCATCCAACAAAGCAATCGCATCGGAATGGTATAAGTGCAGCGCGGCCATCCCTCGGTGGTAGGTTGCCATTAAGACAATGGGGTCATTTTTATCGAGTTGTTGAGTCAAAAAGCGTTCATACTCAATCCTCGAGGCAGCAAACTGCGACTTCTCGTAGAGGTCCTCCGCACGGTGATAATCGGCATAAACACTTTCAAACTTTTGGGTGTTTTGTGACCATGCGCTGGTAAAAGCAACAGAAGAGAGGATAAAAATGAGCAATCGAGTATACATACCGCGGTAAAGGTATTGTGGTTAAATGCGCACGAAGGGCATTGGTAACAAAAGTTTTTAACGAAAATTTGTTAAGTAAAAGTTTCGATTTCCATCCATGTAAAGAATGCCTTTGTCATCTTTGTAAAAAAGAAACGGGTGGATAAAATAATTAACCTTAGTGGCGTAAATCTCTATCAGAGTGGTAAGCTTATTCTCGGCGACGTCAACTTTGAAATGGAAGAAGCTGAATTTGTTTATTTAATAGGCAAAACGGGAAGTGGTAAAAGCACTCTATTAAAATCCCTCTATGGCGAAATTCCTTTATCAGAAGGTACCGGCGAAATAGCAGGGTACAACTTACGCAGCATAAAAAACAAAGAAATTCCTTACTTGCGTAGAAAGTTAGGGGTCGTTTTTCAGGATTTTCAATTGTTGATGGACCGCACAGTAATTCAAAACTTGTACTTCGTGCTAAGCGCAACGGGATGGAGAGACAAGGCGGAGATTCACAAAAGGGCAATGAGTGTTTTACAATTGGTGGGAATAGAACAGAAGGCAGATAAAATGCCTCACACCTTATCTGGAGGAGAACAGCAAAGGGTATCCATTGCCAGGGCATTGTTAAATGAACCTAAGATCATTCTCGCGGATGAACCCACAGGAAACCTAGACGTTGAAACATCGGAGGAAATCATGGAGCTATTGATGGCTTTGTCAAAGGAAGAGAAAACAGCTGTATTGATGGCAACCCATGACAATCAAATGGTACAGAAATTTCCATCCAGAACCATACGGGTCATTGATGGCAGTTTAAAGCCACAACTATAATAAGTCGTTGGCTAAGTTCGCCAATTCAGACCGTTCACCTTTTTCTAACCGAACATTCGCAAACAAAGGTTGATTGCTAACCTTTTGAATCAAATAGGCCAAGCCATTACTAAATTCATCCAAATAAGGAGTGTCTATTTGTCTAACGTCGCCCGTAAACACGATTTTAGTATTTTCTCCTGCCCGCGTAATGATGGTTTTTACTTCATGAGGGGTAAGGTTTTGAGCCTCATCAATGATAAACATGATGTTTGAAAGGCTTCTTCCTCGAATGAAAGCCAACGGAGTGATGATGATTTTTTTGTTCTGTTCCATTTCTAAAATGGCCTTGTGCTTTTTCTCATTTTCTCCATATTGGGATTTAATAAATTTCAAATTGTCCCATAAAGGCTCCATATACGGACCGATTTTGTCGTTTGCATCTCCAGGAAGATAGCCAATTTCTTTATTGGACAATGGAACAATGGGTCTGGCTAAAATGATTTGATTGAATTTTTTCTCTTGCTCCAATGCGGCCGCCAAAGCCAAAAGGGTTTTCCCTGTCCCTGCCACACCTTGGAGGGCAACCAATTTGATGTTTGGGTTTAGCAAGGCATGAAAAGCAAAGGCTTGTTCAGCATTTTTAGGTTTAATTCCGTACACAAATTCTTTCTCAATACGTTCCAAGGTATTTTCAAGGTGATTGTAAAAAACCAACGAAGAGCTCTTCCCGTTTTTAAGGATATAATGACCGTTAATGGTTTTTAAATCCCCTAATATCCCGTTTTCTTCACAAGAACCACGGGTGAAAACTTCACGAATGACATCGCTTTCCACTCCGTCAATGACGATTGTAGATTTAGGTTTATCATCAATTTCATACACCTTACCCGTTTCGTAATCTTCAGCAGGTACGCCAAGCGCCTTTGCTTTGATTCTTAAGTTGATGTCTTTGGTAACTAAAATCACATTTCGACTAGGGTTTTGTTCTTTTAAAACAAGTGCTGAATTAATGATTTTATGGTCGTTTTTAGAGGAAGCGTAGACTGTTTCAGCATTAATTCCTTTGAGATCGTGGTCCATTACCACCTTAAAATTACCCAATCCCTTTTCGATGTTCACCCATTCCTGTAAACTTCCGCCGCCCGCCATTCTGTCGATGAATCGGATAACCTCCCTTGCAGAAAAGTTTTTCGTATCGTTTCCAATCTTAAACTTGTCAAGCTCCTCTAACACAGTGATGGGAATGGCAACATCATGAATTTTAAAGTTTATGATCGCTTGATGGTCATGCAGAAGTACAGATGTATCGAGAACAAAGATTTTTGTTTTTTTCTTCATGGTTATTGTTTGAAAAGGGTGTCGGTCATTTCTTTAAATTCTAATTCAAAAGGCAGGGCATATATTTTTTGGGTGGAAACCATTAAGGATTTGGTTAATAATTCGCTGCGCTCACCCAAAATAAGTTGTAAAGCAAAAGCCGGCAAATTGGGCAACCTAATTTTTCTTTGTAAGGAGGTGGCCATTGCGACCATTAGTTCCCTTTGCGTGCAACAACCCGCCACACCATGAACAACACTTTTTTGAGGTTGTTGGCTGAGAAAACATATGAGATTTGATACATCGTCTAAGTGAATCCAAGGGACGTATTGTTCTCCGCTTCCAGGCACTGCGCCTAGGCCTTTTTTAAGGAGGGGTGACAACGATTCATATGCGCCCCCTTTGTTTGATAAGACCATACCTAAGCGGATCATGTGAAAACTTGGAAGAAATTCAAAGTCGCGGTGCGCCGTTTCCCATTTTTGGATAAGTTGCGAAAGAAAATCGGTGCCGAAGGCATCTGACTCGTCTCGTGTGATGGTGTTAGAATATCCATAGGCATTCACACCTGAAATCCCAATGTAAGAAGTGAGTTTTGGACAATGTTCCTTGCACAAATCAAAGAGGTAATGTGTGGTTTCCACCCGCGATTGGGTTAGCGCTATTTTCCGTGATTCGGTCCACCGTTTGGTTGCAATGCTCTCTCCCATCAAATTCACAACGTGGGTTACCTCTGAAAGCCTGTCATCACCCTTAAACGGAGCGGAGGGGTTCCATAAAATGTGGTTGGGTTTTGTGGGGAATCGGCTCAAAACCAAGGACTTAAATCCATGAGCCAAGAACGCTTGTTCTGTTGCTTTTCCTATAAAACCAGTACCCCCTGCGATTAAAACCACCATTGCTCATTTCTGTTATCGCGATGAAATTAGGTAAATTATGCAATCATAATTCACTCGTGTAAAAAATTAATATCTTGTTTAAAAACCACTTGATTTGTGGGGATTTCTATTTTTGTACCTTACCATGTATAGATTAACATCACTTCTTTTCCTGTTTGTATGTAGTCATTGCTTTTCCCAAAACTGCAGTTCTTTCGTATTACGAACAAAAACAGATGTAATCCAGGAGATGATTTGTCCGGAGTTAATGGTTGAAGACCTAAAAGCGTTATATGCTGAACTCAAATCAACCCATCCAGACTTGTATAGAAACGTGGATGTAAAACAACTCGACTCTGCCTATTTTGTGGCCATTTCAAAAGCAACCCAGCCCAAGCGTTTAATAGAATTTACCTTGATTATTAATGATTTTCTATCCGAAATCAAAGACTCTCACACCTTTTTAAACTTTAAAGAACTGTTTTACTTTCAACGGTCAAAAAGACATTATCTGCCATTTGATTTATATACCGTTGACGGAAAAAAGACAATTACCAGAAGCGGGCTAAACAAACTTCCGATTGGGGCAGAATTACTCAGCATCAACGGTAAATCTCTGCTTTTTTATGACTCGTTGGTTTACAGATTGACCCCGCAAGAATCATTTGTGGTGGAGGCGAGGAAGGAAATGGCTGATTTAATGTTGGCAAACCTTGTCAATTTATACCATCCCGCAAAACGAAATGAATATTGTTGGACGCTGGATTCCGATACGCTGCGAAAAACGATAGAAGGCGAAAAGTTTTCACGTTTCACAGATGATACAGGAACCGGACACCATAGTCCTGAAATTAACTTTGAGCGTATAGGCCAGCAAGCATTGTTAACCATTTCGACCTTTTCCGCACGCTCTGTAAACCAATTTAAACATAAATTGGACGATGTTTTTGAAGCCTTAAAATCAAACCCAGCCCAAAACCTAATCATTGATTTACGCAACAACACAGGAGGGTACATTCTTTTGCAAGAATACCTAATGAGTTTTTTGAATGTTTCAAACGAGCGTTATGCGGCGAACTATGTGTATAAAAGAAGTAAAAACGACCGTTTTGAACAACTCGGGAAATGGCAGTTGTGGCGGTTTAAAAAAACGGCCGAAAAATTCTATCCAAACGGCGCAATCGCACAAGAATTCGATTTTTATAGAAGCCCCGAAGGAACGGTAGATACCGTGTTAAACGACGTCAAACTGCACAACCGCAACAATCTTTTGTACGAAGGTCCTTGTACGGTTTTAATTAATGGTATGTCAATGTCTGCTGCGGTTAATTTTACGGCGTGGTTTCAACAGTCGAGTAGAGGTACGGTATTGGGCACCACGGCCATGGGCACAAATGCAGGGACTTTTGCAAATCCCATCACGGTTTTTTTAAAAAACACCTCACTCCCGGTGATGATTTCTACCATGAAAATCAATCCCGTTTGGAACGAAACAGAACCAGAAAAAGCCGTTAAGCCAAAGGCAAACCACGTCATGTTTTTAAATGACATTAAAGCATCTAAAGACGCATTGTTGGACCAATTATTAGCCCACTAACCATGAAAGAAACCCCGAAAAAGCAAGAAACAAGCATCTTTACCAAAATGTCGATGTTGGCAAATGAATACAAAGCCATCAACCTTGCCCAAGGATTCCCTAATTTTCCTATAGACCCTAAGTTAATTGAAAACATAAGGGCCTCGGTGGAAAAAAACACCCATCAATATGCCCCTTATCAAGGATTACCATCTTTACGTGAATCCATTTCTTCATTGCTGCTTCGACATTCGAAGGTTGATGTTTCGCCTGAGAATGTTTTGGTTACAGCGGGAGCCACCCAAGCTATTTTTACCATCATTCAAGCGCACGTTAAAAGAAACGACGAGGTCATTTTGCTTGACCCGTGCTATGATTGTTATGAAACCCCGATTTTATTGGTCGGAGCACTGCCTGTTCATGTACCCTTACAAGAAGATTTTACACCCAATTGGGACTTGATTTTTGAAAAGACGACCTCGAAAACAAAAATGATCGTTATCAACAGCCCACACAACCCCAGCGGAAAAGTTTGGGATGTAGATTCCTTTGAAAGACTTATCGAATTGACCCAAAAACACCCAGAATTATTGGTGCTTTCGGATGAGGTCTATGAATATTTATCCTACGAAAAACCCCATTTGAGCGTGCGTTGTTTTCCCGCCCTCCAAGACCGAGCGTTTGTGGTTTCCTCCTTCGGAAAATCCCTTCAGGCTACGGGATGGAAAATCGGATACGTCACCGCTTCAACGGATCTATTGAAAGCGGTGTTGAACATTCATCAATACCTGGTTTTTTCTATAAACTCCTTTCTTCAAGATGCCATCGCAAATTTTCTTCCACAATACAATCCAACAGAAACCCAAAGGCTTTACCAAACAAAAAGAGATTTGTTTGCAATGGAGCTTTCAAACTCAAGGTTTTCCCTGTTGCCTTGTGAAGGAACCTATTTTCAGACCGTAAGCTACGCAGGAATTAGTTCAAGATCTGATGTGGATTTTTGTGATTGGATGGTTCAGGAACATGGAATTGCGGCAATTCCCCTTTCAGTGTTTTATCAAAACAAGACAGACCGAAACCACATACGGTTGTGCTTTGCAAAAGACGACCACACCCTTGTAAATGCTTTAGAAAAACTATGCAAAATTTAACCGTCGCCCTTTTACAATGTGATTTGCATTGGGAAAACCCAACGAAGAATTTCACAGCGATAACCGAATGTTTGGAATCCAACACAGCATCGTTTGATCTTTTGGTATTGCCTGAAATGTTCAGCACAGGTTTTACCATGAATTCGGAGGATTTTGCCGAACCGTGGAATCAATCAAAATCCGTTGCTTTTTTACAATCACTATCCTTGAAACACAACGCGGCGATTTATGCATCGGTTCCGATATCTGAAGAGGGAAACCATTATAATCGAGGGGTTTTTGTTGAAAATGGAAAGGTAAAAGCGTATTATGACAAACGAAAATTATTTGCTTACGCAGGGGAAGAGTTGGCTTATAGCGCAGGCAGTAAAAAGTGCATCGTAAACTGTAAAGGATGGAAGATAAATCTGCAAATTTGTTTTGATTTAAGGTTTCCAGAAATTTCCAGAAATACTTTTGACTTCGAAAATGGATACGAACAGGACCTTACCGTTTATGTTGCCAATTGGCCTTCCTCACGCATCCCACACTGGAATGCTTTATTGAAAGGGAGGGCAATAGAAAACCAAGAATTTGCAATTGGGGTCAATCGCATTGGAACGGACGGGAAAGGCTACGGTTATTCAGGTTCGACTCAAGCGATTCATCCCGGAGGGGAAGTGTTAATGAAAGCCAATGACCATCAAATGGAGTTGTGTGTTTTAGCGCTTGACTACAAAGACCTTTATGCATATCGATCAAAGTTTCCTTTTTTGAAAAGCTAAAGTTTGTGTATTGTTCCATTTTAAGTATATTTACTACCCACAAAAAAAATATTTCATGAAAAAAATTTTATTCAGTCTTTTTATGTTGGCAAACCTTATGGTTTTTGGCCAAAGAAACCCTGTGATTCAAAACAGCAACATGTTAATGCCTTCTATTCAAGAGGCGCATCAAAGCACAATGGAGCAAACCAAAACATTGGGTGTCACCCTTTGGTCGGATAACTTTACAAATGCAGCGAACTGGACCATTGACAACGATGGACAAGCAGGAATCGATTTTGGTTGGAATATTAACAGTGTTTCTGACGGATGGTGGGCTGCAAATGGCATTCTTTCAACAGGCGGAGGAAATTATGCGGAGGTTGTGAACGGAGACCCAACGGTTACACCAGGAACACAAGCATTAGGTGTAACGTATACCATGACCACTGCAAGCCCGATTAACATCACTGCGCTGGGAGGAACTAACCAAGTTACCCTTCAGTTTGAGCAATACGGAGCAAGATTCAACGACCTTCAAGAAATCCAAATCAGTACAGACGGTGTAACTTTTCAAACCGTTGGAAACAACCTTGACAAAACCGTTTTGTCCCAATCAGGAGGATCGGCATACAACAATCCTGAATTAAAAAGCATAAACCTTGCAACCATTTTAGCCGCAAATCCAGGAAACGTTTGGATTCGTTTCAGCTGGACGACAAACTATCCTGCCCAAGCAGCAAATGCAAATGTTTGGATTACCTATGGTTGGTATATTGACAATGTTAAAATTGTTACAAATCCTACAAACGACTTAAGTGTTACGTCAAAATATTGGGGAACAGCAGGTCTTCCTTACTACCAAATTCCAATTACCCAAACGGCACCCATTGATTTTGAAATCAAGGCGTTTAATGGTGGAATCAATGCACAAACCGATGTACAGTACAACGTCAATGTAAATGCTGGCGCGTTTACGAGTTCAAGTCCAAGCACAAGCATTCCTTCTTTGGACACAATGACTTTAACTACCGTTAATTCATTTACCCCAGCTGCATTGGGAGCGTATACGGTTGTTCATACTTTAACAGCCGATTCAACGGATGACGTCCCTTCGAACAACGCCTTTACCAATACCGTCTTCAATGTAACCAATTATGTGTATGCAAGAGACAATACAACCCCAGCCGGATCAACGTCAAACGGGACAGATGGTTTTGAAACAGGAAACTTGTATGACATCTGGAATGCACAAACGTTAAAAGCAATCGACGTAAGATTGTTAGGGGGTGCCAGTGGTACAACCGTAGGAACAGAAGTTTTTGTTAAATTGTATTCTGTCGATACAACAACAGGTGATTTTGTTTTCGAATCTGAATCAGACCCAATCATCGTTGCTGCAGGAGACTTGAATGTTAACAGAACCGTTGCATTGAACGTACCTGTGAACCTAGTGCCAAACACGACTTACCTGGCGGTTTGTGGAGCGTATTCTCAAGGGTTAAAAGTGGTAAATGCAGGCGCATCTGAGGTGCAAACATCTTTCTTCTTCGATATGTTTGACAACACATGGTACTACCAAACAGCAACACCTTACGTTCGTCTTAATTTTGACCCAACCATTGGACTTAATGAAAACAGCAATGAAATTCAAAGCCTTGTGTATCCTAATCCAGCGAACGAAGTTCTTTACATTAAAATGGAAACAAACACGGTTTCAAATGGTACCATTACCTTGTTAGACTTGGAAGGGAAAGAGGTTAAAACTACAGCCATCCAATCAGGAAATGGAATCCAACAATTTACTTTAGACATCGCGTCTTTAAGTGCAGGAATGTATACCGTAAGAATACAAACCAATGAAGGAATTTCAACACGTAAATTCGTTAAAAAGTAATCATTCTTCTTAATCGTTAAGGCCGGGCAACCGGCCTTTTTTTATGGACTGGATTCACTGGGGTTATTTTGGATTGTTTGTGGCAAGTTTTCTTGCCGCTACCGTTTTGCCAATTACTTCGGAAGCGCTGCTTTTGAGTATGGTTGCCTATCATTACGACCCCTACTACTGCCTTCTTATTGCCACGATAGGAAACAGCGCAGGAAGTTATTTGAATTATTTTATTGGAATGGCAGGAAAACCTGAATGGTTGTCTAAAATTCGCGTGAAACCTCATCAAATTCTGAAATGGGAGGATCGGGTGAAAAAACACGGTGTCTATTTAGCCTTCTTTGCTTGGCTGCCCTTCATTGGGGATGTACTCTCTGTTGCATTGGGTTTCTTTCGGGTGAATTGGAAAGCCTCTTTTCTGTATATTTTTATAGGTAAATTTGTTCGCTATTTGGTCATTTTAGCCTTCTATTATTATGTTAAATAAAATCAAAAACCACTGGTTTTTGGGATTGATTTTCTTGCTGGGATGCTGGTTTACCCTCTTTCAGTTTTCTAACCATGAGCCTTATCCAACGGGGGATGGAATCGAATACATATTAACCACAGAAGCATGGTTAAACCACGGGTCTCCCGACATTCGCGTCTCGGATTACAACTCCTTTAAGAAAGATTTTTGTAACCATCAATCTTGGGCTTCAAATTACAAAAGCACTGCGTTTGATGCAATTGAAGCATTCCTTAATCAAAAAAACCGAAGAGAGTTTGGGGGTTTTTACAGAAATGCTAAAGGAGATGTTTACGGCTATCATTTTCCGTTTTATTCTTTGCTAAACGTCCCCGCGCGAAAACTTTGTGCGCTGAGAGACGTCCATCCAATACTCGGATTTACTTACACAAATATTTTCCTTCTGGGGCTGTTTTTATTTGTCGGTTTGTTCCTTTGGAATTCAAGCCTAATGGGAAAACTCTTCGGTGTGGCTTGCGTTTTTTTTAGTGGGTTGTTTTACTATACAAACTGGACGCACCCGGAATCCTTTACGGCCATTTTCATTGCAATCGCTTTGATTTGTTGGTGGAATAAACAAATGTATTTAGGCCTTTTCTTTTTGGCCCTTGCTTCCTTGCAGAATCAGCCCTTGGTTTTTTTATTGGGCTGGATGGCACTCTCCATCTGTATTGAAAAGCGCTTCCATTGGAAAACCATACTTAAGGTAGCCGGGGTATGTTCGCTTTTTTTATTGCCCTCATTCTACTTTTTATACCTATTCAATACCACAAGCTTAATAAAGGACGCGGGGTATTTAGACCCTCAAAACATCAACTTCCAAAGGGTTTTTGGATTCTTTTTTGACTTCAACCAAGGGATGGTTATTGGTTTGGGTTTATTAATGCTCTTTTATGTGCCGCTGTTGGCCGTTCGGTATTACAAAGCAATTAAATTCAAATCTTTCAGCCATTGGGATTTTTTACCTTTGGTTATTCTGGCAATGACCCTGATGGTTTCCGCAATGAGCAATTGGAACCATGGCATGGCCATTGTCAATCGTTATTCGGTCTGGATTGCCATGCCTCTTATCTTTCATTCGATGAAAATGCTTTTTGAAACCACATCGAAACCTATGTTCATAGGGTTTTGGGCTCCGGTTGTTTTGTCCCAACTTTTGTTGATAAACACACACCAACCCTACAATCGTTTTGATTGGTCTAATTTAAGCCACATGCCGATTGCAATTTGGTTTTTAGATAACCATGCTGGGTATTACAATCCCGACCCTCAAATTTTCATTGGAAGAACCGCTCGACTCTTTAATTTCACCCAACAATCGTCCCCCGTTTTTTACATCTCAACTAAAAACAAGAAGGTTACCAAAGTTGCCGTTCATCAAAACAACCTAGACACCTTGCGATTTTTTGGTTATCCAGAGACATCATTGCATAAAGCAAAGGTCGTTTACTCGGGAACAGAGAAGTGGTATTACATTGATGATTTTGAACAAAAAGCTGCGCTTAGTGGAAAACAAGTGCTCTTTTTGGTGCGAAAACAGAAGATCGAAGTATTCAAAAAAGAAATTTTGGAAAACCCTCAATGGATGATCATCGTGAAGGAAAAAGCCAAAAAGGCAGCGATTAAATGGGAGGACCAGGTCTTGCTAGAAGCAGAATATTGCTACAATCAGTCGGCAAAATAAGCTCATATCTGTGTGATTGTATTCCCTTTGATAAAATAGCCAAGGCTTGCCGACTTTAACAGGGGTAGGTCATCTAAGTTATCAGAGTAGGCAGCGCGCAGCGCGTATGATTCAAAATGTGAAGTGAGTCGCTTGATTTTTATTTCGCCCCTACAATTTTCATGAATTTGATAGCGTAATTTGCTAGGTATGAGTTCCGTTCCAAGCAGCACATCGGCACCTAGCCGTAAGACGACGGGCTCTAAAAAAAGGGATGGAGAAGCACTCACGATGGCAAGTATAACCCCCTCTTGCTTCCAACGAGAAAATTCATCAACTACGTTCGAATTGAACTTTCTTTTACCTGCCCAAAACAAATGTGCAATGCGCAGGACCTCTGATTGAGAATCAGAATGAAGGAAACCAATAAAAAGGGATTTGAAACGGGTGGTGGAAATCACCCCCATTTTCCAAACAAGAAATCCAAAACACTGTAAAAAAACAAACCAAATGCGAAGGGGTTTTTTACGGTAATAAAAAAGACAGAAATCAAAGAGAGAGTCGCCAGCGTAGAGGGTGCCATCAAAGTCAAATACGACCACATTCTTGGCTTCAACAGACATAAATCGCTACAAATAAATAAACAAGCCAGCCCGCAATCGTTCCTTGAATAAACCGGTCCTTGTACAAAATGGTTGTCGGATCGCCTTCTCCGTCATAAGCTTTTAACTCGCTAATTTGTATAAAGCGTAGGACTCCTAGAAACACAAAAAGGGTACTGTAAATCAAACGATTGGTGTGGAGGGTCTCAATCACCTTTGGGTCTATGGAATAAAGTAAATATGCCGTAATCGTAACAGTAGCAGAGATATAAACCAACATGTTTAAAAACGGAATTGAGTAGCTTGCAAGAACCTTTCGATGCTCAACCGCCTTTTTTTCAAGCATTTGTAATTCAGACTTCCGCTTCACCGAAACCATCAGAAACGACAAGAAAAAGGTCACCACTAAAATCCAATTGGAAGGCGTGACGCCAATAACAAAACAACCGGCAAGTACCCGCAGTACAAAATTGATAGCGACCACCATTAACTCGATTAATGAAACTTGTTTTAACCCAAAAGAATAAGCCAGGTTCAGTAAAAAATAACCAGAAAAAATCCCCATAAACCCAAGGGGTAAACCACTGACATACGTGAGAATAAATGCACAGGCCAAACACAAGACACCAATGAAAACCGCCAGCTTTTTTGATATTTTCCCACTGGCTATGGGACGGTGTTTTTTTCGCGGATGCAATGCATCTGAAGCCGCGTCCATGCAATCATTTAAAATGTAAACAGAAGAACTGGTAAGGCAAAAAACAACCACACCTAACAAAGCTTGTATTACAGAATTTAGGTCCGTTAGTTTGAAGGAGAAAAACAAAGGCAACAGGATGAAACCATTTTTAACCCAACTTTTGACCCTTAATAATTGTGTAAAGGTTTTCATTCTTTTTTGGGGATTACGTATTGCCAATTTGTGCAGTCGTCCCCTGCAAATTTAACCAAGCTATCTTTCGTATCCAATTGATAAACAGGCGAGATGTGAAATGATTTCAATTTTACTTCGAAAGATTGCATCCAACCCCGACGGATTTTTACCTTTTGATGAGAAAGGGATCGTAAGTCTTTTGTCAACCACTCGTTTTTCTCTCGAACCCACTGCAGGTTTTTGTATACAACGACGGTTTCGTTAAATATAAAACAGAGGGTAAACAGCACTGTAAAACCTTGAAGAATGCGGTTTTTGCCCGTGAACATTTCCAAACAGACCAAACCAAAAACCAACATGAGTTGAGGGGCATAGCGAAAATTCCAAAACTCAGGCTGTATAACCATGGTTGCTATGACAAGAAAAAAAGCGCCTATGGACCAAGGTTTTTTATTTTTCCAGAAAAAGAGCAGTAAAAACCCAAAGAAAAACAACCACAACTCAGCTCCATACGGACCAAGGGGGCTCATTGCAACGGGTTGATGGTTTCTGTAATAATCCCAGTTTTCTTTGCTGTGGTATAAGTTAAAAAGGGGTTTGGAAATGGCGTTGTGGGTATGGTCAGTGTACATCGGAATGGCTTGATGCGCAGCGTAGAACTTTTCAAAACGGTTCATTTTGAAGAAATTACCAGCATATTGTACCTCAGAAATGGATTTTCCCTCGTTGTTTTTCCCCATCAAAGGAAAGAAGGGATGTCCTTTTTCTACAACATTTCGCACATATGTAGGGTATCCGAGCATCCCCACGCCAACGAATAAAACAATCACCCAACCAACCACGTAGGGCTTGATAAAGGTTCGTTTGCGCAAGAGGAGGTATAAAAAAACACCAAAGATGAACAGCCCGGCATAAACCAATGCAGTGAATTTTAGGTTAATTAAAAAGATAAAACACGCACCCAAAACAATCCAAGAATGTTTTTGACGAGGGTCCATAACCAGCTGAATCAAAAGGAGAAAAAACAAAAACAGAAAACTCCCAACGAGGCCATCTACATAGAAACTAAACCATTGGCCTGAAATAACAGGCGATAAGGCAAGCATCATGACCACCAATACACACTGAAACCAAGCAATATTGTACCACCGACGCAGTAAAGGGATTGCCATGAACACCCATGCAAAAAATGCAATGAAGTGAATCGCTTTTCCTGTTTCAAGGTTGTGGGTAAGCTTGTAGACAATCGCAGAAACCATCCAAGATGCTTTGGGATAATGGTTTACATAATTGGCATTTAACCCCGAAACCTCAGCGTTTTTCAGCAAAGGATCATAAAAAGGATTCCAACCACGGTCTAAAAATAAGATGGCGTCTTGGTGATACCATTGTCCGTCAAAAGAACAATCAAAATACAACGAGGACAATTGCAAACAAAGAAAAACAAGAGCAATCGAAAATCCGACAACGAAGAGCATCCAACGATAGTTTCTATCGGCTTTTTTATCCAGAAAAAACAAGATAAAGGTTGCAGACAGAATGGCTAAGTAGAAATACACTTGATGGATTGGAAATCCCATTAAAAAGCCTACATTTCCTAGGGCAAACATTGAAAAAAGAAAAAGCAACAAAAAGGAACCAATTCCGTAAAGCGTTTTGGAAAAAGGGATGGTTGCTGACATTGGAAACCGAAGTTAAGGGCTTTTTAAAGAACATTTATGTTAAAAGTGTTTCATATCATCCCATTTGCGAATATTTTTACATTCAAATCGTTACGAAATTGTTGAAAAAACTACTCTTATTTCTCGCCATTGTTAGCGTGTCAATCTCCATGACTGCGCAAATTCAAACGGGTTCGTGGCGGCTACATGTAGCCACAATGCGGGCAATTGATGTGGCAAAAAATGACGAATTCATTTTTACAGCCTATGAAAATGGGTTAATGAAATACCATATCGATTCGAAAGAAAAAAAGTTATTGACTGTTATCAATGGGATTTCAGACATCTTCATTTCAAAAATCTTTTACGACACACTGACTGAAGCCTTGTTTATTGGTTATAAAAATGGCAACATTGACAAATTGATAAATGACAAAGTCATCAACATCCCTGCAATTAAGTTGGCCTCCATTTCAGGCTCAAAATGCATTAATAGATTTTACAGAACCGCTAAAGGCCTATATATAGCTACAGATTTTGGGTTGGTTTTGTTAAATCCTGAAAAGGAAGAAATCATAGATACGTATTACCCAACCAATGCGTTGGAAGGAGTGGTTGATTTAGAAGTTAAAGACGGAATCATCTATGCATTAACACCCACCATGATGCTTTTCGCACCTGAGAACTCCGCGCTCTTGCCCGCGCCCGAAACCTGGTTGCGAGACCTTAGGGTTCCTCCTTTTGCTTTTGGGAAATATGCCGCCATAGAACAAGCCAACAACACGTTGTTTGTTTTGGCGAAATCTACTGAATTTGGTACTGATTCTGTTTACAAGCTCCTCCCTACGGAACCGATGTTTTTTTCCAATTATCCAAGCGATTTAGAAATTAGCAACTTAACCAATCACAATGGATACATCGACGTCCTGGCCGACGGAGCCATTTTAACCTATAATGTTTCAGGCCAAGTGGTTGAAAGCGCCCTTTCCTTCTATTTGGGTTTTTATTTTCGGCCCAATCAAATGGTCATCGCAAACCAATCAAAATGGGTAGCGGATGATCTAGGGGGTCTGTTCCGGGTGATTGAAAATTTTTCATATCAAAAAATAAGTTACCCAGGACCACCAAGCAATGACAGCTATGCATTGGATTGGCAAAAAGGGAAATTGGCTGTTGCAAGTGGAAGACTTGAATTTAAAAGCCCTGGTTTTTTGAAAAACGGATATTATATCATGGAAGATGAAAACTGGATATATGGAAACAATATGACCATTCCCCAATGGCAAGGCATTGATATACACGATTTTATTGACGTATCCATTAATCCTAAGAACCCGGACGAATTCGCGGTTTCTACCTATTCGGCCTATCCGGTTTCTGTTTTGAATGCCAAGGAAAACACCTGTACAGTGTACGATAATTCAAACTCATTCCTACAACCCTCATTGGCAGGGAATGGGTGGTACCTAGCCTCAGATGTTTGTTATGATGGCAAAGGAAATTTATGGGTGCTTAATGGTTGGACGGACCGCCCCTTGGTAGTCAAAACCTCAGAAAATGTCTGGTGGGCTTATGATTGTGGGACATCGGCCAGGAACAAATACACAACAAAAATGACATTGGACCAAAACAACAACGTTTGGTTTGCAACAGAAACAAGTGGCCTTTTTGGCTACAACTATGGCGGAACCTTTGATAACCTAGGAGATGATAAGGTGGTTAATATTTCAACTGCTGAGCTTAGTAGTATTGATATAAACTCTTCCAATATTACAGCCATTGCAGTTGATTTGGATAATAAAATTTGGATAGGCACAGATGCTGGGTTTGCAGTTTTATACAATCCGGACGCAGTGTTTGACGCATTAGCAGGAGAATATAACCCACAAAGAATAAAAGTTAATTTCGAAGGAAATGTTGAATACGTGTTAGGCAGCACCCATATTACAGACATTGAAGTGGATGGAGGCAACCGAAAATGGATCGCCACTGCGAGTGCGGGAATTGTTTTGCTTTCTCCGGATGGTTCAGAAGTCATCCAACAGCTTACCACTGAAAACTCACCACTGCTTTCAAACAATGTGTATGACCTTAAGTTCAATCACGACACCGGAGAGCTTTTCATCATTACAGATAAAGGGCTTGTTTCTTATAGAACCGATGCCACGATGGAAGACCCTAATTATGCCACGACGAAGGTCTTCCCAAATCCCGTACGGCCTAATTATGAAGGGGTTATTACAATACAAGGCATCCGTTATGATTCCGACGTAAAAGTAACCGATGCAGCAGGAAATTTGGTTTACAAAACAACCTCCAACGGCGGAACAGCAACATGGGATGGGAAAAACCTGAATGGCACGAAGGTGACTTCAGGCGTTTACCTTATTTGGACGGCAAACAACCTTGGGACAGCGAACAAAGTAGGAAAGGTTGTTATTGTTAATTAAAAAGAAAATCTACTTTTCCGCATTCCTTTCTTATTTTTGTAAAAAAAAACTATGTATCCTTTAGAACTTGTACAACCAATGAAAAACGACCTAATTCAGGTTGGATTCAAAGAATTATTGAACGGAAAAGAGGTGGTTGATGCCATTTCTTCCTCGAAAGGAACCATGATTCTGGTGGTGAATTCTGTATGCGGTTGCGCTGCAGGAAACATGCGTCCCGGGGTTAAAAAATCATTGACCCATACCACCATTCCCAATGAGATGTATACCGTTTTTGCCGGCGTAGACGCTGAAGCCGTAAACCAAGCTCGACAATACTTTTTACCTTATCCTCCTTCCTCTCCTTGCATCGCCATCTTTCACGACGGTGCTTTGGTTCATTTTCTAGAAAGACACCACATTGAAGGGGCAACTGCAGATATGATTGCAGATAATTTAAGGGCGGCATACGACGAGTTTTGCAAATGAAAAAACTATTCTACTTAAGCACGTGCTCAACCTGTCTAAAAATTATTAAAGACATTGAGTTCCCTGTTGACATAGAAAAAATAGATATTAAAAACAATCCCATAGACGAGGCTTCTCTAGCCGTTTTGTTTGAACACACACAATCCTATGAAAGTTTGTTTTCAAAAAAGGCGCGGAAGTTTCAAGATCCAAACCTTAAAGAAAAGATTCAATCAGATGTCGATTACAAAGGATTGTTGACAACAGAATACACTTTTTTAAAGCGCCCGGTGGTAATCTATGAAGATTTTATAAGCGTGGGAAGTGAGAAGGCAACCGTAGAAAAGTTAGCCGCTAAGTTCAACGGATTGGTTTAGTAATAACCGTACGCTCGTTCCAATAAACATATACGAGGTAAGCAACAGCCATTCCATTTCCCATAAAAAATAGCAAGGGATTAAAATCTTTGATCGATACTGACATGCTTTGTCTTACCAAACTGAAAACCGAATAAATCGCAATGGCTCCGCCGATGTAAATGAAAAATTTTCGTGTATCATAAGGAATGGGATTCTTTTTTTGTCCCCAGTAATACGACAACACCATTTGGATGAAGTAGGCAAAGAAAGTTGCCCACGCACTTGCCATGTAACCGTACATAGGTATAAATGCCAAATTGATGAGGATGGTGATGGAGGCGCCCACCAATGAGATGTAGGCCCCATATTTTGTGTTGTTACTTATTTTGTACCAAACACTTTGGTTGTAATATATACCCAAGCAGACATTAGCAAACAAGAGAATGGGGACCACCTTCAACCCAACCCAATAGGCTTCCTTTCGGATAAAAAACTTAAACAAACCTAAATTCATCGAGACGAATAGAAAAGCAAGGCAAACCACTGCCACAAAAACATTCATAACCTTTACAAAGACAACATTTCTATCCTGGTTTTTCATTTGCGCAAAGAAAAACGGTTCTGCGGCATAGCGATATGCCTGCAGTAAAATCGTAACCAACATTGCCAATTTGTAGCAGGCACTGTAAATACCTACTTGTGAAGTTGCCTTTTCTAAGGAATCAGCTACGTTTGGGTCGTAAAGAATTTGTTTTAAAAGGATGCGGTCTAAGGTTTCGTTTATGATTCCTGCAAATCCTGCAATGACAAGGGGAAAGGAATAGAACAGCATTTGTTTCATCAATAGAAAGTCAAATTGAAAGGAAATGGTTCGGATGATGTCAGATACCAAAATCAATTTTAACGAAGAAGAAAGAATGTTAGCAATAAGGATAAATAGGATACCCTCTTCAGGTCTAGAAGGATCAAAAAAGCCGAGTAGAAAAATCAGATTAAGCAAGATGTTTAATAAAATCGAACTCATTTGTATCCAAACGAATCTTTTCGCTTGGTTTTCTACCCTAAGTTTTGCCAACGGGAGAGATGCAATTGCATCTATGCATACAATTCCACCAATCATCATAATAAACTCGCTGTGGTCCTCATACAACATCCAGCTGGCGATGGTTGAATTCCCTACGAAAAGCAAAACATAGAAAAGAATGTTTATGAAGACAATAGGTAGAAGACTGTTCCTAAAGACATGTTCTTTGTCGTCGCTGTTTTGAATAAATCGAAAATACGCCGTCTCCATTCCAAAAGTCAGCAGCACCACAAAAAATGCAACGTAGGCATATAGATCTGAGAGCACGCCATAATCTGCCGTTTTAGCGAAAACATCCGTGTACAAGGGCACCAGAAGGTAATTCAACATCCGCCCAAGAATACTTGGCATTCCGTACATTGCCGTTTGACCGAACAAACGTTTTAATGGAGAGGTCATTAATCCCTAAAGTTAGGCTTTTGTTTGCTTAAGAAGGCTTGTGTTCCTTTTGCGAAGTCTAATGTTCCAAAACACTTAGCAAATTCCTCAATTTCTACTTCAAAGCCATTTTGCATCGGATTATATCCTGAATTAACGCAACGAATTGCGGCAGATAGGGCCGAGGGACTGTTTTTAAGAATTTTTTGTGCCATTGTCTCGCAAACTGAGGTCAATTCTGTCAATGGAACGACATGGTTTACCAAGCCCCAAGCCAGCGCATCTTGCGCAGGAATCATCTCTGCAGTAAAAATCATTTCATTGGCCTTCCCTTTTCCAACCAACTGGGGCAATCTTTGTGTACCTCCATATCCCGGGATAACGCCAAGGGAGACCTCGGGAAGTCCCATTCTGGCATTTTCTGATGCAACGCGTATGTGACAAGACATGGCAAGCTCAAGACCCCCTCCTAAAGCAAAGCCATTTACGGCGGCAATGACTGGTTTTGAAAGATTCTCTATGTAATTAAATAATTTTTCTTGTCCCGAAGCGGCTAATTCCCCTCCTTGCGCAATGGTGAATTCAGAAAACTCTTTGATGTCTGCCCCTGCGACGAAAGACTTTTCTCCACTTCCTGTAAGGATGATTACGCCAATTTGTGCATTTTCATTTAATGATGAAAAAGCGTTGTGTAATTCTTGGATGGTCTCTTTGTTTAAGGCATTTAAAAAAGAGGGTCTGTTGATGGTTACCCAAGCAATTTGGTCCTTTTCCTCAACTAAAATATTCGTATACATGGCCACAAAATTTGAATGATAAAGGTAATCCAATTTCTTTTAACCCCGATCAACCCACCCATTTCTATTCAATAAACGACAACAAACGAAAGACATTCGAAAGTAAGTGGCATTTTACCGATTCAATGAAAGGATCTGATAGAATTTTGCGGTGTGATTTGGTGACAACGAACCGATCATTTAACCTTAATAACTTAAAAAATGAATACGTTAAAAAACAAGATCAATTTAATTGGCAGATTGGGTGTGCAGCCTGAAATTATGAACTTTGATTCAGGCAGAAAGCTCGCCCGATTCACCCTAGCCACCACAGAAAGGTATAAAAACAAGCAAGGTGAATGGCAAGAGGAGGTAAGCTGGCATGTAATTAACACCTGGGGAAAAACAGCAGAACGCGTAGAGAAAATCCTACAAAAAGGACAAGAAATTCTATTGGAAGGAAAGCTTGTGTCTCAAAACTATAAAACATCAGAAGGGGTAAAAAGAAATGCCATCATCATTGAAGCGAGTGAATTTATTTTGTTAAATAAACCCTCCACGGAGGCAAAAAAATAATATTAAAGGAATGAACTACGTTACACTCATCGGAAAAATGGCAACAAATCCTGTTTTTACAACCACCTCCAAAGGCATGAATTTAGCACGTTTCAAATTGGTTACCATTGACAAAACAGTCAACCAAGAAGGTAAAGTCAAAAGTAAAATTGAAAAGCACGAATTGTTCGCTTGGGGAAAGTGGGAACAAGTTTTAAGAGCCTATGGGACGGAGGGGCTGCAGCTTGCCATCGAAGGAAAATTGGTTTATCGATTCTGTTCAAACCAAGGAAAACCCATAAAAATAGCTGAAGTAGAAGTAAATGATCTGATCATTATGTAAAACCAACGAGGGTTGTCCAAAATGTGCACCTCGAATTATCCGGACAACCCCACACTATAAATCAAAAACCATGAATAATTATGTAACCATCGTCGGGAGTATATCCCGAAATCCGAAAATAACGGAATTTGAAAACGGAAATAAGGTCGCCCGTTTCGCCATTACAACCCCTAAAGTTTATAGAAAAAACGACGGGAAGTATACTTCTAAACTAGATTGGCATCGTGTCTTTGCTTGGGGCAATATGGCCTCGTTTGTGCATGAAAATGCGGAACTGGGTAAAAAAGTCGCCATACATGGAAGAGTTGTTCAACGTACCTACCTAGACAAGGAAGGGAAGAAACAGAGCCTTACCGAATTAGAGCTTCGTCAAATTATTGGTTTGTAATACATTAGCCCGGGCAACCGGGCTTTTTTATGGCCCCTAGAAATAATATAGGTATGTTTGAGAAAATTTAAGATTTGAAACAAAGAAACGCTATAATTTTAGGAACAATCCTCTTGCTTATAGGTTTAGTCTTTAACCGTTGCGGTGAAGAAACAGACCAACGAAAGGCATTTGTGGACGCAAGGTCCTACAATGATTTCATCACAAAAGAAGTGGTTGAAATTGATTCTTTATACCTCCAAGCGATGATGTACCAAAATGAAAAAGTAAGCAGGGAAAAGACCAAAACCTTAGCAAAGCAAACTGCCATTTCGTTACGACGGCTCAACATTCAGCCCTTTAAAGGTGACAGTACTTTGTGCGTTGCTGCGAAAAAATTCATTTTACATTTTAACCGAATTACCGAAAAAAAGATGCCCGAATTCTTTCATCTTTGCTATTCGATGTGCCAAAAGGATGCGTTTTCTAAAAGAGCGTCCCAAATAAACCTTTCAGCAACCTATTTAGACGATGAATATGGCAAACAGTGGAAGGAACTCAGTGCAGCACAAAGGAACTTTTCTAAAAAGTTTAACCTCAAACTTAAATAGAAACCTTAATAATTTCTATAATCATTCCAAAGAAAGGTTCGAATCCCGATGAGGGGGGACAGAGTGAAGCTTGAACCCAATGAGTTTTTCGAGGCCCGCAGAAGAATTTCAGCAAATATTCCAAGGTTTTCAAATCGTTTGAATTGATACCCCAGTTGTAATTGGACATGTATAAAACGGGTGCTCACCCCCTGGAAAAAGTACACATTGTAATCTTGCGGTCGCGTTGTATACGGAAGTAAAATGTTGTTCCCATAATTAATGAAGGAGGAATCAACTCCTTTTTGCCCCACGATAACTGTGGCATTGTAAAAAACAGATTTATACGTCCCTTTTGACTCGAGCAATCCTTCCAGAAAATTAGACCCCATCGGATGGGCAAGCGCCATGGAACCGTGACTGTAACTTAGTTGATCCCCAATATGGGAATACGTATATGGACGTACACCGTTCGTTTCTAAGCGGTAAAACATTTTCCATTTCCCCTTGTTTGTGGCGATTTTGTATCCAAGTTGAAAGCCATATTTATTTCCCCAATAGCGGCTATTGTTTTTTAAAGCAGAAAGTAAAAACTCATCTAAAATGAATTGTGAATACAACAATCCCTTGCCGATTTTCACCGTCCCACCAATTCCCATAATCACATTATCCCCAGAGCCAATGGCATATTCCTTAGGACGAATGAAGGCCAGGGGATTTAAATAGGAGACCTCAAACGGTCGGTTAGAAAGGGTGTCGTGGGAATTGAACACAACGGATTCAAAGAATTGAAAATGAATGCTTTTTGTGATTTTCCAATCTAAAAAATGCGAAAAATTGAATTTATATTGGAAAGAGGTCGTTTTTAACAGCAGTGCCATTGCCTGATACCTAAGGGGCCCCGCACTAAATTTCGTAGAAACAAAAGGACAGGAACGTCCATAATCCGAAAGAAAAAGGGAGCGAAGCCCTTCACCATAAAAATTTCGGTCCCAACCCATCTGTACATTTAAATAGGTATTTGGTTGGTAGCTTAAGCGGACCATTGGGTCTATCGAAAAACGGGATTTTTTAACAAGCCAATCATTTTGATGATATAAACTGTCAAAGGGTGAAAAACCGGTAAGAAACCCTGCCCGAAGGCATCTTTTTTTTGATGACCTGTAGAAGTTGATTCCCCCACGTCCTTTATACACAAAGGCGCTTGTACCTCCTCCAACCACATCTACCAAAGGAACCAATCCCGATTTTGTTGTGATTTGTTGCAATGGACCTGTAACGGGATAGATAATGGCAGGGGTGCTCGCAAGCAGGGTGTCCCCGGGAAGGTCTTTGACCAAATAGCCAATGTGGGTTTGCGCATTAAAGCCATAGCTTGCGAAGAGGATTGCAATAAAAAACAAATTTTTAATATGCATTGTGGGATTCAAATAGTTTTGTTTTTAACCCAAAGTTCAGGATTGAATTCGTACCACTGCCAATGGCATTTCTCCAACCATAGGAAGTAAAAACTTGCAGATTGCTCATTTGATTGACCACAAAACCAAGCTCCACAACACTTTGAAAGACGGTTGCAAAATCGTTCACATATGAAGGTTGCAACAGAATTTGCTCAGGAGACCCAACAGAAAAGATATGGGTAAAACTTGAGAGCGCCCATCTATGATAATTCATCATCAGGATAAAAACACCCTCTTTTGTACCATTCCCCAAAAGACTTCCCATTGGAAGATTGGCATTGCTAAAAGCCAAGTCAAAGGAATTTCCATACAAGGATTCACCCGTGTAATTGAATTCTGAAGCAATGGTTAGGTTCAACAAGGATTTGTGTAATGCGTGGCATTTCACGCCCAACTGCGCACCCTGTCCCTTGGCTTGAAATCCCCGAGAAACACATTGCCCATAAACAGAGAGGAAGTTATTGATGGAAGTTTGGAAAGTCACCCCAAACACAGGTTTTGAAGCATTTGCATTTTTGAACGCGTCCATGCCCGCAATGGGAATCCAAAAAAGGGAACTAACCGGTTGATTTCGAACCACGCTTCCCATGGACCAAATGTTTTGGTAGAAAAATCCAAAGGAGGATTTAGGTGTTTGAAAAGTCAATAATTGTAAGGAATACGCTTTTGTATAATAATTACTTTCCACACCGGAATAGTAGGGTTTACGTATCAGGTCGAACAAGGCCCCTCTGAGGGTTAACAACTGCCAATGTTTAGAAATCCGAAGTTGAAAGCCCAGATGTGGAAAGTTCCCAACATCTGACAAGGCGAGTCCCCTATACCCATCGCCTAAAAACAGAGAGCCATTTCCACCGATAAATGACACCGATTCATTCGGGGAATAGGACATTTCACCGCGCGCATATGCAAAATCGAATGCTTGAGAGAGAAAGGGTTTGGTTCTAGCGGCACCGGGAATAAACCCATTTTGTTGGTTGAATCCATTGGCCGTAGGATAGAATTCCCCATGACTTTTGATAAATTTTGTTTCATAGGTTGAAAACCTCGCTTGATTCTCACTGATTAAGGCATAGCAATTAAATTTTTTTGTTTTTGCTAAGAATAGAATTCCTCGGGTGTTTTGAAACAACCTTCCTGAATGATTGAAATCCTTACCTCCGGAAAAATTCACAAGTGGACAAATACCTAAATGAACCCCTGTGTCTTGGTAATTTAAGAGGTAGCGCTGGTCAAATTTCCGCAACAGTTTGTTATTTCTTGTCAAACTTTGTGTGCTGTCTAATTGTAAAAACCCAGTCTTCAACGGTTGTGAAGTTGATGCGCTGGTCATTCTTGTCTCAAAAGAAGTTGCATGATACAAGGTTTGCGCAGCGCTGTTAAACGCATAGAGCAGACAGAGCACCCATAAATACTTGGGGTTTGTCATAGCTTTGGGAAAGAATGAATTTTTGCGACAAAAGCGGGGTTAACGAGTTCTTCTTTATTGTAGGACAAAGGAGACCCATTGTCAAAGTTGATAACTTCACCCCCAACAGCTTCGAGTAAAGCTTGACCTGCGGCAATGTCCCATTCCATGGTCGGTGAAAACCTTGGGTAAATTTGTGCATCTCCTAATACCAGGTCAATGAATTTTAGCGATGATCCCCGTTGGATAAATTGAAGATTGGAATCAGTCCCTTTGAGGGTTTGAATCATGGTTGAAACGGCCTCTGAATGGTGACTTTTCGAACCAATCATTCTAAGGGGGGAGTCAAACGGTTTTGGCACAATCAAAGGCCATGTTTTCGCGGAGTCAAAATCTGAAAAAGAAATGTAAAAAACACCAAGGCCCTTGCCTCCAAACATTACACGTTGGGAAACGGGCGCTGCAATAATGCCAAAAATCGGTTTGTCTTTTTCAATAAGGGCAATGTTTACGGCGAATTCACCATTTTTCTGTACAAACTCTTTGGTTCCGTCTAGCGGATCAACGCACCACCAACGCGCCCAGTTTTTGCGAACGGAAAACGATGCATTTTCACTTTCCTCGTCAACAATGGGGTGCGGTGTTTTATCGAGATAGGAACGAATGGTTTGCGAGGAACGTAAGTCTGCTTCCGTTAAGGGAGAAGAATCTGATTTGGTAAAAGTTTCGAACGGTGTATTATAAATTTCCATGATGGCATTTGCGGCATGAATACTGGCTTGAATGGCCAAATGATATTCAGACGGAAGCCTCATGCAAGTACCATTTCTGGAACGATTTCTGGAACAATTAAAGTTCCTTCGGTTTTTTGTATGATTTCCTCCACAGAAACACCCGGAGCCCTTTCTACTAAGTGAAAGGCGCCGTTTTTTATTTCCAGTACGGCGAGTTCTGTGACAATTTTTTTCACGCAACCCACACCTGTTAAGGGTAAGGTGCAAGTTTTCAGTAATTTAGACTCGCCAATCTTGTTGCTATGCATCATGGCTACAATGATGTTTTGTGCGGAAGCCACCAAATCCATTGCTCCCCCCATTCCTTTCACCATTCTCCCTGGAATTTTCCAATTTGCGATGTCCCCATTTTGAGAAACCTCCATGGCTCCTAAAACAGTCAGCTGAACATGTTGCCCGCGGATCATGGCAAAGGAAGTTGCAGAATCGAAAAAGGAGGCGCCTGCTTTTGCCGTAATGGTTTGTTTTCCGGCATTTATTAGATCAGCATCTTCTTCCCCTTCAAAAGGAAAAGGCCCCATTCCCAACACACCATTTTCAGATTGGAACTCTACACTCATCCCTTCCGGGACATAGTTGGCAACCAAGGTGGGAATTCCTATTCCTAAATTCACATACCATCCATCCTGAAGTTCTTGGGCAATTCTTTTTGCAATCCCTATTTTATCTAAACCCATATCAATTGCGTTTTCTAACGGTTCTTTGCTCAATTCTTTTTTCAAACACCTCTCCTTGAAAGATGCGTTGTACAAAAATCCCCGGCGTATGAATTTGATTGGGATCTAAGGTACCCAAAGGGACAATTTCTTCAACTTCGGCGATGGTGATTTTTCCTGCCATGGCCATCATTGGGTTAAAATTCATGGCTGTTCCTTTAAAAACAAGGTTTCCAGCAGCATCTCCTTTCCATGCTTTTACAATGGCGAAGTCTGCATACAAAGCGGTTTCTAGCAGATGCGGTTTACCATTAAAAACACGTATTTCTTTCCCTTCAGCTACTTCTGTCCCATAACCCGCGGGCGTAAAAAACGCCGGGATTCCTGCGCCAGCTGCTCGACAACGTTCAGCCAATGATCCCTGCGGAATTAAATCAACCTCCAATTCTCCCGAGAGCATTTGACGCTCAAATGTATCGTTCTCTCCAACATATGAGCTGATCATTTTTTTAATCTGTCTACCTTGAAGCAATAGTCCCAAGCCATAATCATCTACGCCGGCATTGTTGGAAATACAGGTTAGGTTATTCACCCCCATTTTTACCAATTGTTTTATCGCATTTTCAGGGATTCCACATAAACCGAAACCGCCAAGCATGATGGTCATTCCGCTTTCTATGCCTTCCAAGGCCTGGGCAACATTTTTTACTGTTTTATTCATAGCTAAAGACCTTCAAAGGGAACATCGGTTTCATCTGCTTCTTCGGGCAAAATGGCTTCGTTACAGTCATAGGTTTTTGCGTCATAATCTGCAGGTTCAGGAAAATCAAGTGTGGAAAGCGCTAAAAAATGGTCTTTGTAGGCTTGTTGCATGTAATAACCATAAATGGGAAGGGCCATTCTTGCACCTTGTCCCCAATTCATTGATTTGAAACGTACGGAACGGTCCTCGGCTCCTACCCAAACCCCGGTAACTAAGTCAGGGGTAATGCCAATGAACCAACCATCCGAATTGTTTTGTGTCGTACCCGTTTTTGCTGCTGTAGCAGGCATAGGGCCATATTTTCCGCTTCTAAGACTTCCCGCGGTACCTTGAGAGACGACCATTTTCATCATTTTCAAGATTTCATAGGAAACGGTTGAGTTCAGTGCTTGATCACTGTGTTGCATGGCTTCGTAGATAATCTTTCCATTTCTGTCCTCAATGCGTTCAATGGTTGTAGGACGAATGTAAATCCCGTTGTTTGGAAAAATACATTGCGCAGCAACCAATTTAAACAGTGAGAGATCCATACTTCCTAAGCACATAGATGGAACGACATCATTTGGGTTTAAGGTGATTTCTGTTTTGTTAAGCAGTTTCTCAATTTGGTAGGGACCCCCCGTTTTGTTCACAGGATTAAAAGAGCCCATTTTCGCCATGACGGCTACGGTGGTTGGATTTGAAGACAGTGCCAATCCCATTTTTACATTGCTGGCAACATTTCCTTTTGGACAATATTGTCCAACAACTTTGTTATTGGGGTCTACAAGGTCCACGCAATATTCACCAGAAGAAAAGGACGTGCATGGATTTACAACTTTCATTGACAAAGCGGCGGCATACACAAAGGGTTTAATCGTGGAACCCACCTGTCTTTTTCCTTGACGTACATGGTCATAGGCAAAGTGTTTAAAATTCACGCCACCAACCCATGCCCTGACAAACCCGGTTTGAGGCTCGATGCTCACAAGTCCCGCGTGTAAGAAAGCTTTATAGTATCGAATGGAGTCATTGGGCGTCATCACCGTATCAATTTCTCCATGCCAAGAAAAAACACGCATTTGCGTTGGCGTATTAAAAGACTTAAGAATTTCATCCGAAGTATAACCGGCCTCCGTCATGGCTTTGTATCTTCCAGAACCGACCCGAGCCGATTGCATAATTTGGTTGACGGTTTCCTGCTTAATGTCATTGGAAAACGGATAGTTTTTTAAATTTCGGTTGTTGCTGTTAAATGCGGGCTGGAGTGATTCTTTAATGTGTTTTTCTACGGCCGATTCGGCATATTTTTGCAGACGCGTGTTTAAGGTGGTGTATATTTTTAGCCCGTCTCTGTAGATGTCGTAAGGTTGACCATCTTCACGCATGTATTTTAGGGTGCCGTCCTCATTTTTCTTCAAGAGGATGTTGGTTACTTCTTGTCGCAATGCTTCTCTAAAATAAGGAGCCATTCCTTCTTTGTGGTCAACCGATTGGTACTTAACTGCCACGGGTTTCAAAATCAGGCGGTCGTACTCTTCTCTGGTCAGTGTGAATTTAAGGGCATCGCTGTTTTTCTCGCTGTTTTTCAACCATTGAAACAACACCTGGTTTCTCCTTGAAACTGCGCGAAGGGAATCTTTCGCTCTTGCTTCTAAAATTTGTGTTTTGGTAACCGCGGCGACTTGAATCCCTTCTTGGTCAGCGATGACCCGTCTGTAATTTTTGATTTTGAAAGTGTAGGGGTTATAAAGCGCGGGGTTTTTACACATACCAATAAGCATGGCGGCTTCTTCCTTTTTTAGATCTTTTGGACGTTTATTAAAATATACTTTTGAAGCATTTTCAATTCCCACGGCATTGTAGAGAAAATCGAACTGGTTCAGGTACATCGTTATGATTTCTTCTTTGGTATAACGTGACTCTAAGCGGGTGGCAATTATGTTTTCCCGAGCTTTTTCATTTAAGCGGCGAAATTTTCCAATGATTCCTCCTCTGTTTGAAAGCAACGTTTCGCCGTTTGCTCGGGCAAGTTCTTCGCGTTGCCTTTGTTGTAGGGTAAAAAGAAGTTTAGCCAATTGTTGCGAAATGGTTGAAGCGCCGCCAGAACGTCCCAAAGAAGAAAAGGAACGTGCGATGGAGCGAAAATCAACGCCTGAATGATCCATGAATCTTTCGTCTTCCGTAGAAATCAAGGCATCAAAAACAAAGGGAGAAATGTTTTTAAAAGAAGCGCTGGTCCGATTCACTTGCCAATAACGCCCTATGGTGTCGCCCGTTTGACCAAGAATCAAAGATGCTTGAAGTTCGGGTGGATTGTCCAACATTGAAACGGGCGGTAAGTCGTCTTCCGACTGCAGGACCAAAAGGCCAGCTACAAAAAGAAAAGGCAACAATGAAAATCCCCAAAAGATGCGCGTGAATTTTTTCTTTTGGTCTTCGCTTAACTCCATGTTAGTGCTTTTATTCAAAATTAATCAATTATCTGAGAACATCTTTACGTTGGCTGTCCAGTTTTAACAGAATGAAGAGCATTATGGTAAAGGACAACAAGGAGGATCCTCCATAGCTCATAAAAGGTAGGGGAATTCCAATTACAGGGGCAAGCCCTATGTTCATTCCAATGTTAATCGCAAAATGATAAAACAAAATCATTCCCACACAATAGCAATACACCCTAAAGAAGACAGAGCGTTGACGTTCTGCAATAAAGAAAATGCGAAAAAGCAAGAACAAATAAAGTAAGACCAGCACCAAAGACCCGACAAACCCCCATTCTTCTGCGAATGGACAAAAGATAAAATCGGTTTCGCTTTCAGGGACATGATTCGTTTTCACACTGGATACGGAAGCTTTTTTGTATCCTTTTCCAAGAAATTGTCCCGACCCAACCGAAGCCATCGCTCTGTTTCGGTTGTAATCAGAACCGTTGGGGTCTTCTTTTAGACCCAGAACCAATTCGATGCGGTTTTTTTGGTGGGGTGCAGCAAGTTGGTTAAAGAAAATGTAAACGCTTGAAATCAAGAGTACAGCAAATAAGTAGCTGCCCAGTAAAACAATCAAGTTTTTTACCCTAAACCTTTTAAAACCCCAAAGGAAAACAGCGCCCAGAACCAAAAGCGCCAAACCCGTAACAGCGAAAATCATACCTGCCGTACCTGAAACGACAACGTTTTCTCCAAGCTTCAGGCTCGATTCGCTGGTATATAAGCTGAAGACGCAGAGGATGACCATAAAAAACAAAAGGGGAATGAAATGGGTACCCACCCAAGTAGAAGTAAATTTGAATCGGGTTACGAGCCTTAACAGCCGAAAAACAATTGGGTCGAAAGAAATCCCTTCACGGTATAAAACGAAAAGAAAGGAGGTAAAAACGAGCAGCGTACCTGCATCGGGTTGAAGGGCCACAAGGAGAGAGGGAAGCAGAATGATTCCAACCGTTTCTGAAACCGTTCTCATGTTTTGAAGCTTTATGTTGGTTTGTGCGACCCATTTTGCCATAAGTAGCGCGGTGGAGATTTTCGCGAATTCAGCAGGTTGAATTCCCAGTCCCCCGAACCCTAACCAAGCCCGTGCGCCGTGCACAGGGGGCATGAACAGCACCAAGACAAGCATTAGAATCGTAAAGACAAAAAGGTATTCAGCATATTTTCTATAAATTTCTGAATTGATTAGCAGGATAAGAAAACCAACAAACAACGATACGCATAACCAAATAAACTGCTTACCATATTTTTCACTTGGGGCGAACAGCAAGGGATGGTTTGGATTAAAGGAGACCGAATAGACCGTTGCAATGCCAAAAATCATTAGAAGAATCATTGCAAAAAACAAAGGCAAATCGATGTTCGTAAACACATTTTTGTTCTGTCTCATCTATGGATTTGGATTTGGTTTTGAGATCAAATGCGCCGCTTTCACATAGGCTTCTTTTTCTTTGTTTTGTACCAATTTATGAAGGTATTTGTCAATCATAAGTCCAGAAATCGGTGCCGCCCACTCACCGCCAGCACCGGCGTTTTCAACAAAAACAGCAAGGGCGATTTTAGGGTTTTCCATGGGTGCAAAAGCAATAAAAACAGAGTGATTTTTTTTGTTTTTCCCATTTTGTACGGTTCCGGTCTTTCCACAAACCATAACATTTGAAAGTCGCGCTTCTTTTCCCGTCCCCCCGGCTTCATTTACTACGCGACGCATGCCTTCAATCACAGGGTCGAAGTGTCGGGATTCAATTTTGGAATACTGTTTTTGTCTGTACAAAGGTAAGGGACCCTGTTTGCCTATGGATTTTACGAAATGCGGAAGGTAATACCAACCTCGGTTTGCAATAAGGGCTGCAATGTTGGCCATTTGAATGGGGGTAAGTTTAATTTCTCCTTGTCCAATTGAGATGGAACGAATGGTCGAAAAAGCCCACTGATGAGGGCCTAAATAATGATCGTAATACTTTGAATCCGGGATTAAACCGCTTCTTTGCGCATACGAATCAATGTCAACCTCTGGTTTTCTTCCAAGCCCAAATCGCAACATGTAGTCGTGCCAGGTGTTCAGTCCGATTACCGCGTCTTCATTTAGGTTTTTTCTTTTATTGGGCTGAATCACACGTCGAACTGCTGCATAGAAATAAGGGTTGCAAGAGTATTGAATTGCTTTGGTTACACTGGAAGGGGATGGGTGATTGTGGCATCCAACCACCGATTTATTGCAAGAAAAACCAGTATTCGGGGAAATCTTTTTTTCTTGTAAGCAGATGAGTGCTTGAAGCAATTTAAAAATTGATCCTGGTGGATATTCCGCTTGAAGAGGTCGCGCGAAAAGCGGTAGGTTAAGGTCTGTGGCAAGTTTGGGGTAGTTTGCGCGAATGTTTTTTCTTCCAGACAAAATGTTAGGGTCATAGCTTGGGGCGGATATCATGGCGAGGATTTCTCCTGTTTTCGGTTCGATGGCAACAATGCATCCTTTTTTGTTTCGCATGAGTTCTTCTCCATATTCCTGCAGTCGGATGTCAAGGCCTAGTTTTAATTTAGGGGAGGGCTTTGCAATGGTGTCATACTTTTTATCTGCGTAGGGCTCAACTTCATTATTCGTAGCGCTGGTTACAATGTACCTAACGCCCTTTTTGCCCCTAAGCACACTTTCATAAGATCGTTCGAGGCCGGACCGTCCAATGTTCATACCCGGCTTGTAAAATCCATCCGCTTCAATTTCTTCCTGAATAACCTCATTCATGTAACCCAACACATTCGCACCATTTGGATAAGGATAAAAACGTGTGCTGGTAGGTTCTTCATAAAATCCAGGGAAATCACCAAGTTTGGCAGCAATTAAACTGATTTCGTCTAATGACAATTCCTTCACGAACGGATAAGGGCGATCTTTTCGATAATTTGAAGTGGTAATTCCGGTACTCCTATTTTTGTACTTTCCCTCTTTGTGAATGATTTCTTTGAAGCGAGCGCGGATTTTTTTTGGACTCCACCCAATAAGTTCTGCAAAGGCAACGGTATCTAGGTGGGTGATTTTGTCCTCTACCATCATGAGGTTATAAGAAATCTTATTTGTCACGATTTTCTTTCCTGTTCTATCCAGAATTACGCCGCGAGGAGGCAAGATTTCTCTTCTTTTTTCAGCAATCTGTCCAGCGCGAAGACTCCAGGTATCATCTAAAATTTGCATGTAAAAAAGCCTTCCAAGGTAGACTACAAAGGTGGCAATTACCAATGCAAAAAGAATGTATTTTCTGTTTTCGTAGTTCATGATTAAACCCCTCTTTTAAGGAAGAAAAGTTGTATTATGGTTACAAACACTAAGGTGATAAGCAGCGAACTTAAGATGTTTCTCAGGATTAACAGAATTTCTGAGAGCCTAAAAAACTCAAGGGTAAAAAACCACAAAAGGTAAGCGCCGAGCAAAGAAACGAAGGCGGCGTAGAACCAAGAGGTTCCCATGTCTTTGATGGTCGGGGTTTTTAAAGAATCATAACCGTCTCGGGGCCGAAACAAATTGAACACCAAGGGACGCAAAAAAGCAAAAAAGACCAAGGAAGAGGCATTCAAGCCCATCGTATTGGAAAGAACATCTACAGAAATTCCAAGGCCAAAAGCAATGGCCATGAGCACGAGCACATTGGTTTCAAACGGAAGTAAAAAGAGGTAAAGAGGCAATAAGAAGACCTGTGCACCAAATCCTAAGTCCAGTTTATTAAGTATAAACGTTTGGGCAAGGGAAAAAACAATAAATCGAAAAACATGGGTTAGGATGGGATTCATTACAATTCAGGTTCTAAGGGTATGCTTCGCTCCAAGGCCTGCGTTTCTTTCAAAAATAAGGCATTCACAATATAGGCAACTTGAAGCGAGCGATAATCTTCGCTGTATTTAATGGTGATGTCCCACAAAGCTTGATTTTCTACACGCTTGATTTTGTATACGCTGCCAATAACAATTCCTTTTGGAAAAATCCCTGATGCCCCAAGTGTTTTTACTTTACTCCATTTTTTAACAACCAAATCATTTGAAACACCGGTTATGGTTCCGAATTTTGCGTGTTTTCCGCCCCACTTCAAGATTCCATGAATCCCCTTGTTTCCGATGGAGACATCTGTGTTAATGTCTTGACTCAACACACTTTTAACCAATGAAAAGTGTTTCCCAGATTTAAAAACCACCCCCAATATTCCATTTGGGGTTATGACGCCCATCCCTTTTTTTATTCCTTGTTGATACCCAACATCCACCGTGAAATAATTGTCTCTTTTGTTTAAAGTGGAATTTACAACTACGCAAGGCGTATAGGTGTAGCGCTGAAGAAACGCCGTGTCGTCTATCGTGAATTGTCCACGTTGTACTTTATATGCATCAGAAAAAACGCGCTTCCTTAATTGGATGTTTTCATATTGAAGTTTGCGATTGGTTTCTTGCAAATGCAATTGTTCGGTGAGTGTGTTTTCAAAAGAATGGAAGGATCCGGAAATTTGATTTGCAGACGAAAGGTATACACTTCTCGGATAATTCATGAATTGAACATAGATAAAAAGGCAGACCAATTGAAGAAACAGAAAAAAGATGAAAACTCGGAATCTACGCAGAAAAGCGAATAAATTTTGCATAGACAAAAATAAGAAAGTCCAATCGAAATGTAACGATCAGAAATTAATCTCTGATCAAGAATTGATATTTGTCAATGTTCTTCAAAGCAATGCTTGTCCCAAGCGCGACACAGCGCAAAGGGTTTTCCGCAATGTGAACAGGAAGTTTGGTTTTATCCGAGATTCTTTTATCCAATCCCCTAAGCATAGAACCTCCACCGGCAAGGTAAATCCCGGTTTTAAAAATATCTGCACTCAGTTCTGGAGGAGTCATGGCAAGCGCGGAGAGAATGGCCTCTTCGATTTTTGCAATGGTTTTATCCAGTGCCGCTGCAACTTCGTCGTGTGTAATGTATATTTCTTTTGGAATCCCCGACATTAAATCTCTTCCGCGTACAGCGAATGGCGGCGGCGGGTCTTCAAGGTCTACGATGGCAGCGCCAACTTCAATTTTAATTTGTTCTGCAGTGCGTTCACCCACCAAGATGTTGTGTTGTCGACGCATGTACTCTTCAATTTCATTTGTAAAGTCATCTCCAGCGATTCGAATGGATTTATCGGAAACAATACCACCCAGGGCAATTACTGCAATCTCTGAGGTCCCCCCGCCTATGTCGATAATCATGTTTCCCATCGGCTCTTCAACGTCAATGCCAATTCCGATGGCGGCAGCCATGGGCTCATGAATTAAGTATACTTCTTTTGCACCTGCATGTTCTGCGGAATCACGTACGGCTCTTTTTTCTACTTCTGTAATCCCTGAAGGTATGCAAATTACCATGCGCAAGGTTGGGCGAAATAGGGTCCTGCCCGGATTGATCATTTTAATCATCCCGCGAATCATTTGCTCTGCGCTTTGGAAGTCTGCGATTACGCCGTCTTTTAGTGGCCTAACGGTTTCGATAAGACGGTGCGTCTTTCCATGCATTTGTTGCGCTTTTTTTCCGATGGCAACAATTTGACCAGTTTGAATGTCTCGAGCGACAATGGAGGGTTCGTCCACCACAACTTTGTCGTTCCAGATGATGAGCGTGTTTGCTGTGCCCAAGTCAATTGCAATTTCTTGCGTTAAAAAGCTGAATAAGCCCATTCTTAAAGGTGATTAAAAAAGCGTAATGAGTTCCGAAGGTATGTAAAAACTTTCAAAATTAATGTTTAAAATGTCGAAATCCCGAAAAAACCATCTTTAAGTCATGCACGTTGCAGTAATCAATAGAAAGTTGGTCCTTAATGGAGCCTCCAGGCTGTATAATGGCGGTGATTCCCGCTTGATGTGCAATTTCAGCACAATCAGGAAAAGGAAAAAATGCGTCGCTTGCCATGACGGCTCCCGCTAAATTGAATCCGAATGATTTCGCTTTATGAATGGCTTGTTGCAGAGCATCAACCCGAGAGGTTTGTCCCGTTCCGCAGGCAAGCAATTGGTTGTTCTTCACGAGGGCAATGCCATTGGATTTTGTATGTTTCACCACTTTATTTGCAAAAATTAAATCCTCCAATTCTACTGGGCTGGGCGCCGAATTTGTTCTTACGGTAATGTCATTTACCCCTACGGATTTTTCATCGCTGTCTTGCAACAAAAATCCATTTAGGGCACTTCTGACTTTTTTGTTTGGAAATGAAAAGGTCAACTGTTTAAGAAGGATGCGGTTCTTCTTTTGGGTTAACAATTCAATGGCTTCGGAATCGAATTCAGGTGCAATGAGTATTTCAAAAAACAAATCGTTTAACAAGGTAGCGGTGTCTAAATCAATGCTTGCGTTGGCAATCAAGACGCCTCCAAAAGCGCTTACAGGATCGGCCGCAAGTGCCAGAGAATAAGCCTTTGCAACAGAATCCGCAATGGCAATTCCACAGGCATTGTTGTGTTTTAAAATCGCGAAGGTACATTTAGATTTGTTGAAGTCGCTCATTAAATGAACGGCGGAATCTACATCCAATAAATTATTGTACGACAATTCCTTTCCAGAAAGTTTGTCAAAAAAACCTGCTAAATCTCCAAAGAAGAAGCCTTGTTGATGCGGATTTTCTCCATATCTTAAGGTGTGTTTGTTTGCATTGTGAATGCTAAGAGAGGAAATTTCACCCGTGTGTAGGTAATTCTGAATGGCGGAATCATAACCAGATGAAACGGAAAAAGCTGCGGCAGCAAGTTGCTTTCTTTGGTCTGCGTTCAAAGCCCCATCTTGGCTGCCAAAGTTCTCCAAGAACGAGCTGTATTGGCTCTTTGAAGAAAGCACTGCAACATCGTTATGGTTTTTGGCCGCCGCACGAATTAAGGAAATGCCACCGATGTCAATCTTTTCAATGATTTCTTTAGCGTCCTGGGTTTGTTTAACGGTTTCTTCAAAAGGGTAGAGATCCACAACCACAAGGTCAATGGGAGGTATGTTGTGTTGTGTAACCGTTTCTGTGTCAGTAGGTAGGTCGCGTTGAAACAAAATACCACCAAAAATTACAGGGTGTAGTGTTTTGACACGTCCGCCCAAAATTTCAGGAAATTGGGTAAGTTCCTCAACCGGTACAGTGGGTATGCCGATTTCTTTAAGGTGTGTTAAGGTTCCCCCTGTGGAATAGATTACAACCCCTTTGTTTATGAGGGCTTGCGCAAGTTCTGCCAGGCCTTCTTTGTTATAAACGGATAAGAGTGCGGAATGAATTTTTTTCATGTAAAAAGAATAAATGGCTTAAAAAAAGCAAGCCCCAAAGGTAAAGTTTTAGTTGCGTTCTACTACAAAAAAAAGCCGGCTTTTTGGCCGACTTTTCGAGTTTTTGGAGGACGGTACTATCCTGAGCAGCTTTCGCACGCATCTGGGTTGTCCAACGAACAAGCGATTTCAGCCTGACGTGTAGCGATTAAGTCTTCAGGCTTTTCATCAACAATTGACTTGTCTAAGGTAAATTTGATGGCATCCGTAGCTGCTTTTGTTCTTAGGTAATACATGCCTGTTTTTAAACCTTTCTTCCAGCCATAAAAGTGCATGGACGTAAGTTTGGCAAAATTTGCGTTTTCCAAGAAAATGTTAAGCGATTGGCTTTGGCAGATGAATGCCCCACGATCTGCGGCTTGGTCAATGATTGCACGTTGTGGAATTTCCCACGCCGTTTTATAAAGTTCTTTTAGTCTTTTTGGTATTTCAGGTATTTGTTGAACGGAACCATTGGCGGACATGATTTTTTGACGCATCCCCATGTTCCATAAGCCTTCTTTAACCAAATCTTTCAGTAAGTGTTTATTCACAATGATGAATTCACCTGAAAGTACCCGGCGGGTATAAATGTTAGATGTGTAGGGTTCAAAACACTCGTTGTTTCCTAAAATTTGTGCGGTGGAAGCCGTTGGCATAGGGGCCAACAATAAACTGTTCCTCACACCGTGTTTCTTAACTTCAGATTTAAGTTCGCTCCAATCCCAACGTTTGGATGGCGTAACGCCCCACATGTCAAATTGGAAAATCCCTTTTGAAACGGGAGAGCCTTTGAATGTTGTGTAGGCGCCAAGCGTTTTGGACAAGTCTTTGGACGCGGTCATCGAAGCGAAGTAAATGGTTTCGAATATCTCCTGGTTTAAGGTTGCCGCCTCTTTGGATTCGAATGGATATCCCATTAAAATGTAGGCGTCTGCCAACCCTTGTACACCCAGTCCAATTGGTCTGTGACGAAGGTTTGAGTTTTTCGCTTCTTCAACAGGGTAGTAGTTTTCGTCAATGATTTTATTTAGGTTCAACGTTGCTTGATACGTGACTTCAAACAATTTATCGTGGTCAAAAGTACCTTTATCCGTTACGTATTTTGGCAAAGCCAAAGAAGCCAAGTTACAAACAGCAACTTCATCAGGGGCTGTATATTCAATGATTTCTGTACACAAGTTCGATGACTTGATGGTTCCGAGGTTCTTTTGGTTTGATTTTGAGTTTGCAGCATCTTTGTATAACATATACGGGGTGCCTGTTTCAATTTGCGACTCCATAATTTTAAACCAAAGGTCTTGCGCTTTAATGGTTTTACGTCCTTTTCCTTCAGATTCGTATTTTGTATATAAGGCTTCAAAAGCTTCGCTATGTGTATCAGCCAATCCAGGACATTCGTGTGGGCACATGAGGGTCCATAAACCATTTTCTTCTACCCTTTTCATGAACAAGTCTGGTATCCAAAGTGCGTAGAAAAGGTCGCGCGCTCTTTGTTCTTCCTTTCCGTGGTTTTTCTTTAGGTCAAGAAAGTCGAATACGTCTGCATGCCAAGGCTCAATATAGATGGCAAACGACCCTTTTCTTTTTCCTCCTCCTTGGTCAACGTACCTTGCAGTATCATTGAATACACGGAGCATTGGAACGATGCCATTGGAAGTTCCATTCGTTCCTTTAATGTAAGTTCCCGTTGCTCGGATGTTATGAATAGACAAGCCTATTCCTCCTGCGGATTGAGAAATTTGTGAGCAAGATTTCAGCGTATCATAGATGCCTGAAATACTGTCTTCTTTCATGGTTAGCAAGAAACATGAAGACATTTGTGGTTTTGGCGTACCTGCATTGAATAGCGTCGGAGTTGCGTGGGTAAACCATCCTTCAGACATTAGGTTATAGGTCTCAATGGCAGATTTCACATCGGTTTTATGGATACCCAAAGAAACACGCATAAGCATGTGTTGAGGTCGTTCTGCGATGTTGTTTTCAAGCTTCATTAGGTAGGACCGTGTTAGGGTTTTAAATCCGAAGTAATCGTATCTAAAATCGCGGTCATAGATGATGCTAGAATCTAACAGTTCTTTATTTTCTTGTATGATTTGGTATACATCATCAGCCAATAAAGAGGCTGGCTGTCCTGTCTTTGGGTCAATGTAATGGTAAAGATCAGCCATCACATCAGAAAACAGCTTTTTCGTTTCTTTATGAAGGTTAGAAACAGCGATGCGGGAAGCAAGCAAGGCATAGTCTGGGTGCTCAATCGTTTTTCCTGCCGCTACCTCAGCCGCCAAATTGTCTAAATCCGTAGTGGAGACACCATCATAAATTCCTTCAATTACCTTCATCGCTACCGCTTCTGGAGAAACCAAAGGGTCTAAACCATAACACATTTTAATAATCCTAGCGGTGATTTTGTCAAATTTTACCGCTTCTTTTCTTCCATCTCTTTTTACAACGTACATAATTACTCCTAAATTAAAAATTCTTAAAACTCTTCATTCAAACTAAACGTTTGGTCTTCCTTGCTGGAAAGAACCCCCGCTTTTTGATACTCACCAACCCTTCTTTCAAAGAAATTTGCCTTTCCTTGAATAGAAATCATCTCCATAAACTCAAATGGATTAGAAGCGTTATACAAACGTTCGTTTCCAAGTTCCAGCAACAAACGGTCAGCAACAAACTCTATGTACTGTGCCATGAGGTCACTGTTCATGCCAATTAGTTTTACGGGCAATGCATCTAAAATAAATTCCTTCTCTATTTCTACCGCATCCATGATAATGTTCTGAACCTGTTCTTTGGAAAGTTTGTTCACCAAATGCTGCGTATATAACAAACATGCAAAGTCACAATGTAAACCTTCATCGCGCGAAATCAATTCATTTGAAAATGCAAGACCAGGCATAAAACCTCTTTTCTTTAACCAGAAAATCGAGCAAAAAGACCCTGAAAAGAAGATTCCCTCTACAGCTGCAAAAGCAACCAAACGCTCAGCAAATGAACCGTTTTCAATCCAACGCAAGGCCCAATCCGCTTTTTTACGCACACAATCCATCGTATCAATCGCATTGAAAAGGCTGTTCTTGTCAGCCGTATCCTTGATGTATGTGTCAATTAGCAGGGAATATGTTTCGGAGTGGACATTCTCCATGGCAATTTGAAAACCATAAAAGAATTTTGCCTCCGTATACTGTACTTCCGAAAGGAAATTTTCCGCAAGGTTTTCATTAACAATGCCATCAGAAGCAGCAAAAAATGCCAAAACGTGTTTGACAAAGTGACGCTCGTCGTTGTTTAATTTACTCTCCCAATCAATTTGATCCGCAGACAAGTCTATTTCTTCTGCGGTCCAAAAACTGGCCTCTGCTTTCTTGTAGAATGACCAAATGTCATCATGTTGAATCGGAAATAAAACAAATCTGTTTTTGTTTGGATTTAAAATAGGTTCAATTTGCTTACTCATATGATTTAGTTTTAAAATTCTATCCGTAAAAAATACTTGCGCTATACTTTACATAACGTGTTCATTTTCTTTAAAAAACAATGTTTCCTTTCCTTAATGGGAGCAACTTTCGTGTTTCACGTGCCGCTTGTTTCAGTGTAAAAAGGCCTACAAATTTTGTCAAAAAAAAGCATCCTACACAATTAAAGAAATTAACAATAAACACCCGTTTTCAACATCCACAATCTATACCCCATGTCAGCGTTGATATGCACTAATTATCAACACCGTTTAAAAGTTATTAATATAACAGTAACAATTTGTTTACCCGCTTGATTTTCAAAGCTTTGAGCAATAAACAAAAGTTATGGTATAAAGGTACATTGAAACGCACAATGCAATTTTTTAAAAGTCAATTCCTTTTTAACAAGCAAGTGTTTAATACCTCCCTCAACCTTTATGCGTCGGGGTCAAGATCTTGGCATCAAATAAAAAAATCATTTTATCATTGGGTATATCCGTCACGTTGCGCGCACTGTGACCTCGAGCTAATCGAAAGTGAATTGTTTATATGCGGATTTTGTGAAGCAGACATAAAATATACCCATTATGAAAACTTCCCAATGAACAGTGAATTAGATGACAAATTCAACCCTACCTTCGATCGAAAGATTCGAGCCTTTGCTTTGTTTTATTATTCTGTTGACAACGTTAGTCAAGCCATTTTACATAACCTAAAATACAAACACAACCAAGCCATCGGGCACGTGTACGGATTTAAGATGGCGGTTACATTTACCCATCATTCAAAAGACATTGAATGTCTAATGCCTGTTCCCATTCACCCAAGGAAAAAATTTAAGAGGGGGTATAATCAAAGCGAGTGCATTGCCGCTGGAATGAAAAAAGCATGGGGGGTTCCGGTAGACTTAAACTGTATTACCCGAACAAAGCACACAGAAAGCCAGACAAAAAAGAACAGCTTGAATCGTCGGGAAGCGGTCAAGAATGTCTTTCAAGTAAACGCCAACCACCTTCGCAAATACCACCACATTGGTTTAGTTGATGACGTCATAACCACAGGAGCCACCTTAGAAGCCATCGTTTCCCGCATTAAGGAAGTACACCCAGAAGTCCGAATTACTATATTTGCCCTCGGATACACTGCTTAATGAACAAAGAACACGTTTCCCCCAAAAAAATATTGATTGTAGGTGCTGGCATAGCAGGGATTACCTTGGCCCATCAACTTAAGCGCAAAGGTGCTGTTTGCACTTTAATCGACGACCAAAAAAACGCATCGTCTATGGTCGCCGCGGGAATGGTGAATCCGATGTCTTTTCGAAGAACCCTCTTCTCATGGAACGCAGATCAGTATTTTGATTATGCCCACGATTTCTACAAGGGACTCGAATCAGCGCTTTCGGTTCGGTTTTTAAATGAGCTTGTCATTCGTAGGTTATTCACCACCGCTGAAGAAGCAAGCAATTGGCAGTCCAAATCTACCCAAGTACCTTTTCGAGATTTTTTCCTTCAGCAAACAGAGGTAGATAAAAATTACGCTCCTTTTGGAGCGGGTCGTTTGCGTGGATTTTGGATAGAAGCAAAGACTTTTGTACTCGAAAATCAACGGTTTTTTCAAGAAAAAGATGCGCTCATCTCTTCGCCCTTTTGCGATGAATTGTTTTCCCCTGAAACCGGAACCTATCATGAAAAATCCTACGACGCCATAGTTTTTTGTACAGGTTACAAAAACAAGGAACAACCTTATTTCCGCGACGTTCCCGTTGATACAACAAAAGGTCAAACACTGACCGTGAAATGGGACAAGGGAACGGAGGAACATTCACTGCATCAAAAGTGTTTTGTATTGCCCATTGGGGAGAAACATTTTCGTGTGGGTGCTACCTATGAATGGAAGAATGACAGCCTGAACATCACAGAAAACGCAAGAACCAACCTCTTGAAAAGATTGAAAAACTTAACCGATGACGAGGTTATTGTTGTGGACCAGGCCGCGGGGGTACGTCCCACAACTCCCGACCGAAGACCATTGATGGGACAGCATAAGGATTACAAGAAACTTTATTTGTATAATGGATTGGGCGCTAGGGGTTATTTAATAGCGCCCAATGTATCGTTGCTTATGGCCGATCTTATCCTAAATGAAACCCAATTACCCAAGGAACTGGACCTATATCGTTTTTCGAATTAAATTTGTACCATGTATGATTTAGAAAAACAAGCTAGGTATGACAGGGCTTACCTGCGACTGGCGAAAAGTTGGGCCATGTTATCCCACTGTGCCAGAAAAAAAGTAGGGGCAATCATTGTCAAAGACAAAGTGATTATTTCTGATGGATACAATGGCACGCCAACAGGGTTTCCAAACCAATGTGAGGATATAAAAGGGGAAACGATGTGGTATGTGCTTCATGCTGAGGCAAATGCAATCTTAAAAGTTGCTAAGTCAACCAATAACATGGAAGGCGCCACGCTTTATCTTACCCATTCCCCTTGCAAAGATTGCAGTAAACTCGTTTTACAATCGGGAATTAAAAGATTGGTTTTTCAGGAAAATTATAAGGACCAAAGCGGTGTGGATTTTTTAAAAAGTGCTGGAATCATTATTCAACAAATAGAAAACATAGACGATGTCTGAAAAAAACAAATTTTTAATTCCCATAGGAGTTTCTTTAGTCTTCGTTCTAGGATTGATTGGCGGCTATGTCTTTCATCCCGATGTTCCAGCAGGACGATCTCAAAAACTTGAAGAAATACTTTCCTTGTTAGACAAAAATTATGTTGATACCATCAACAAGGAGGAAGTGTTCATAGGGTCGATTCAAGAAATGCTTCATCAATTAGACCCCCACTCAAGGTACATCACACGCGAAAGCCTGGCGCAGGAAAACGAATCCATCAACGGCAGTTTTGGAGGGATAGGAGTGCGTTTTCAGCTCATTAGAGATACCATTTGCATAACCCATGTCATTGACAATGCGCCTGCCTGGACTTCTGGTGTGTTAAGTGGTGATAAAATTGTTGCCATCAATGGAAAGTCATTTGTTGGAAAAACGGTTACCAACGAAAAAATCATGAAAAATTTGAAGGGGGAAATGGGAACCGAGGTCTCGGTCACCTTGTACAGAAACCATTCAAAAAAAGAAGTAACGATTACCCGTGATCAAATACCTGTTGCGACCATTTTAGCCGCCTATATGATACAGCCAAATACGGGATTTATTAAAATAGAGCAGTTTTCTGTTCCAACAGCTGATGAGTTTCACATTGCCGCTCAAAAGCTCGTTGGCCAAGGAATGACTAAGCTTATCCTAGACCTTAGGGGAAACCCAGGTGGGGTGCTCGAGTGTGCTACTAAAATTGCAGATGAATTCATAAAACCCGGAAAAACCATTCTGACAACGAAGGGAAAAAACGTGGGGACAGAAGTCATAAAATCCACCGATTTTGGGATCCTTGAAAATGTGGAATTGGTTGTGTTGATTGATCAAGGTTCTGCTTCTGCAAGTGAAATTCTTGCAGGTGCATTACAAGACAATGACCGAGGAACCATTCTCGGAAGGAGATCCTATGGAAAAGGATTGGTACAACAAGATAAAATCCTGGCGGACGGAAGCAGTGTTCGGATGACCATCGCGAGGTATTATACCCCAAGCGGGCGTTGCATTCAACGCGAATACAATGGAGATTACCAAGCCTATTTAAGGGATGAAGAACGCTATGAAAAAGGAGCCCTCTTTCACGAGGAAACGCAAAAAAACGACCCGAAACAAAGATTTAAAACCGTTAAAGGAAAAACAGTCTATGGCGGCGGCGGAATTTCCCCTGACGTCTTTATCCCTTTGGACACCGCCTTTAATTATTTTTATTACCAGAATTATAATGTAATTGAAGCCATCAGCTCCTTTGGGTTTGATTACCTAGAACATAACCGTAAAAAATGGAACAAAATAAGTGATTTAAAAAGGCTGGAGATTAATGCTCAAATGATGTTGCAATTTCAGGCGTATGCAAAGAAAAACCACCAAATGAACATGGATGAAGCTGCGTGGCTGAAATTCTCACCCGACTTAAAACACCGCATCAAGGAAGAAATTGCCCGACAATTGTTTCAAGAAGAAGGGTATTATGAGGTTGCGAATGAATATGACCAGGAAGTACAAAAAGCCTTGAAAATCCGATAACCGCTTACTCCCCGATTGCTTTGATGACTTCCACTTGAAGTTTTTCGGTGTCATAATCCGTCTCTTCGTCAAAAATCTCGAAGAAAGGCTCCTCGAAAGATTTAGACATTACCCTTTTTTGTAAAGAAAGCAATAAAGCAGGCAAAACGATTAAGTTGGTAACCATCCCAACGAGAATGGTAATCGAAACCAGCAGCCCCAATCCTTTTGTTCCTCCAAATTGAGAAAAAACAAACATGATGAACCCAAAGAAAAGGATTACGGAAGTATAAAAAATACCCAGTCCTGTTTCGCGCAAAGATTTTAGGATGGCATAATTCATATCGTGGGAATGTAGTTTTAACTCCTGACGATACTTCGCTAAGAAGAGAATGGCATTATCTACAGTAATACCAAGGGCAATTCCAAAAACCAATAGGGTAGAAGGCTTCAATGGTATTTTAAAATACCCCATAATTCCGGCGGTGATCAATAAAGGAATGATGTTGGGAATCATCGATATAAGAATAATCTTTAACGATCTGAAAAGAACGGCCATTAGCAATGCAATGGATAATATGGCAAAGATTAAGCTTTGTATCAAATTGATGAACAGGTATTTGGTTCCTTCAGAAACCACGACCGAGACCCCCGTAAATGTTACATCATAGTATTGTTCGTCTATGGCTTTTCGTATTTTTTGCAGTGTTCCCTGTTTGTTTTTGTATTTGAGCATAAAGCTTTGATCTAAATCAAATTGATACAGCATCGCGGTGTCTCCTTTTGAGATTTGCTGTGCAAGTGAGTTGTAAATCGCAGGGTTCTCCATTACGATTGAGTCAAACATCCCTTTTTTCCCATTCTTTAATTGCGCAAATTGTCTTTCCATTATTCCTTTGTCCGGATTCATGATCTGGTCCACTTTGAAGCGCAAAGTATCCACTTTTTGAGAAACACTGTAGGACCCTAGATCTTTCATTTGGGTTCTAATGCGCAAGGTTGTGTGGGAAGTATCAATCAAATCTTTTAAAGAAATATTGCCCCCGTTCACAGAACTAAAATCGAACTTATCCATGTAGGATTTTAATCGAAGTTTGTCTCTTTTGTTAATCAGTTTGTAATAATTTGGATCGTTTCCATGGTAAGCCATGTTTATGGTTTTCAAGAAATCGAGGTAGGTTAAACTTTTGGAGAACAAGGTGTCGTGTTCAAAGGTTTCTTGAACGGCCTCAACTCGTTCCATGGTTGTTTGGTCAAAAAGATTCCCTGGTTTTTTATAATTAACGGTAATTTCAAAAGGAATGGATCCACCAAAGTTTTTTTCTAAAAACCTCAAATCAACAGCAATAGGGTCGTTCTTAGGAATGTCTCCTGTTACATTTCCTGTCGCAATGATTTTTGTCATACCATAAAGCCCAACAATGACTAAGACAATGGAAACCGCATAAATCCAAGGACGGTGCTTCGTGATTATTTTTATTATGCGTTCCATAAACCCTTGGGAATAAACCCTGCTAAGGTGTCGTAAATGTCTCTCAAGGGGTGGTTTACTAAACGAAGCCATGATGGGCACGATGCATAAAGACAACACAAAAACAACCATGATGTTAATGCTGGAAATAATTCCGAATTCAGCAAGGCGCTCACTGCTTGTAAAGGTTACGAAACCTACAGCCGTTGTGAGGTTTGTAAGAAAGGTTACCGGGCCAATTCTACGAATCATCGTGAACAATGCCTTTGTTTTGTTTTGTAAACGCACATATTCCTGGTGGTATCGGGTCACGATAAAAACGCAGTTCGGCACCCCAATTACGATGAGTAACGGTGGGATAAGAGCCATCATGACGGTCAATGAGTAATTGAACAAAGCAACCATTCCCAAGGCCCAAATCACGGAAATGAAAACCACTAAATTACATTGGAAAACAATTCGTAAGGAACGGAAAAAGATATACAATAAAAGAGAGGATGCCAATACAGATAATCCTAAAAAGATGTACATCTCGTTAAGGATACGTTTGGCAACAAGTACGCGAATGTGTGGCAATCCCGCGAAGTGTGGTTTGCCAAAATACTGCTTGTAGTTTTCCGCGATTTCTTCTATTTCGAATACAACTTTGGATTTTTTTCGGTCTTCCAATATCTTTTCATCCAGGCCAATCATTAACAGCGAAACCTTACTGCTGTCGTTAAACAAAACCCGATTGAATAAAGGATTTATTTTTATTTCCTTTCGAATGGAGTCAATGCCTTTTTCCCTAAAAGTCGTGTCATAAAAAATGCGATGAACTTCAAACTTCTCCTCCTGCTTGTTGTTGCTAATTGAAAATAAAGTGGCTTCAGAGATGACATTTTGAACTCCTTTACAGGCTAAAATTTTATTGCCTAACTCCTTCCATTTTTTAAAATTACGCTCCGTATACAAAGAGTCCGAATGAATGGCTATGACCAAGGTAGAGCCATCTTCGCCAAATTGTTCCTTAAATTTATGGTAGTCTAATTGCGTTGGGTTGTCCTTTGGCAACATAATGCCAAAACGATTGTCAACCCGTAAAGATGTTACAGCAAAATACCCAAAAAACAACGTAATTAGAAAAATTAAGGTTAAAATATATAACCGATTTCTAAGAATTATACTTGCAATTTTACTCCACATGAATCTTCATTTACCTAAAAAAATCGAAGCAAAGTTACAAAAATCAATGGGTTTAGAGGTTTCTCATTGGAAGTTGCGCTGAATACAAGTTTTTTAGGGAAACAAATGAGCAATGAGGTTGACCTAAAGTTTAACCAGGGAAAGAAAATGTGTGGATAAGAGAAAAAAAACCAGAGTTCGGGACCTTGCATTCGCGTGGTATCTTCTCTGGTTTTAGTACTCGAGGCGGGACTTGAACCCGCACGGGCTAATGCCCACAGGATTTTAAGTCCGGCGTGTCTACCATTCCACCACTCGAGCAATCCAGAGCGAGAAACGGGATTCGAACCCGCGACTTCAACCTTGGCAAGGTTGCGCTCTACCAACTGAGCTATTCTCGCATTTCCGTTTTTTAAATTTTGAGAACACCAACATTAATCAACGGGCGACAAATTTACAAAAAACAATGATTCTTCCAAAAAAGAAATTAGCCTCCAATGAGTTTTTTTACCTCATTTAACTTCATTAATGCCTCAACAGGTGTGAGTACATTGATGTCTATTTCTACCAAAGCCGAATGAATTTGTTCCAAAACAGGGTCGTTGAGTTGAAAAAAACTAAGTTGCATGGCGTCTTTAGAGGGCATAGAGGCAAGGGGCTTTTTAGCTGATTTTTCCCCCACGTGTTGGTGAGATTTTTCTAGATCCTTAAGAACCGCCTCGGCTCTAGAGACCACCCAGTCTGGCATACCCGCAATTTTTGCAACATGTATCCCAAACGAATGCGCACTTCCTCCCGGCACCATTTTCCTTAAAAACAAAATGTTTTTTCCCATTTCCTTGACGGCAATCGAGTAATTAACCACCCTTGGAAACCGTTTGGCCATTTCATTTAATTCATGGTAATGCGTTGCAAAAAGGGTTTTGGCTTTTGCCTTCGTATTTTCATGGAGGTATTCCGTAATGGCCCACGCAATCGAAATGCCATCATAGGTGCTCGTCCCGCGACCAATTTCATCTAAAATCACCAAGCTGCGTTCTGAAAGATTATTGAGGATACTGGCTGTCTCATTCATTTCCACCATAAAAGTGGATTCTCCCGAAGACAGATTGTCCGAAGCTCCTACGCGGGTAAAAATCTTATCTACGATACCGATTTCCGCCTTTTGTGCAGGTACAAAAGAACCCATTTGAGCCAGAATAACGACCAAAGCCGTTTGGCGAAGCACCGCACTTTTTCCACTCATGTTCGGTCCTGTAATCATGATGATTTGCTGGTCTTCATTCGAAAGGAACAAGTCGTTGGGAACATAAATCTCCCCGGGTTTCATGTGGTGTTCTATGACGGGGTGGCGCGCTTGTTCAAAATGCAGGTTTAGGCCATTGTTCATTTCCGGTAAACAATATGCTTTTAGCGTTGCCAATTCCGCAAAACCACAAAGCACATCGAGCCTTGCGAGTAACTGAGAATTCATTTGAACCTTCGAAATATATTCTGTAATTATGATCAGTAGTTCTTGGTAAATGGTCTGCTCCAACGCGAGAATTTTTGCTTCCGCACCCAGTATTTTTTCTTCATAAACCTTCAAGGCTTCGGTTACATAGCGTTCGGCGTTCACCAACGTTTGTTTTCGAATCCAATCTTCCGGAACTTTGTCCTTGTGTGTATTTCTTACCTCAATATAATACCCAAAAACATTGTTAAATGAGATTTTTAAGCTCGTAATACCGGTACGTAACGCCTCTTCCTCCTGAAGTTTTTCTAAAAAGGTCTTGCCGTTTAGCGAGATGTTGCGTAAATCATCTAAGTCAGCATGATATCCTGCGCGGATCACCTTTCCTTTTCCGACCGCCGCGGCGGGTTCCTCGTCCAACATTAGGTCAATTTTGTCTAGCAAGCCTTGGCACGCGTCAAACTGAGCGCTAAGCTTTAGAATGGGACCAACGGCATGAGCGTCCTGTAAAACTGAGGTAATCATTGGAATGCATGTCAGGCTGCGATGAATGTGACGAATTTCCCTTGGGTTCACTTTTCCAACCGCCGCCTTTGAAATCAGACGTTCCAAATCACCTACCTGCGATAGGTAATCTCTTATCTTTTCCAAGGGTGCACCCTTTTCTTTAAACCATGAAACCACTTGATGGCGGGCTTGTATTTGTCCAAGGTTCGTCAATGGAAGCAAGGCCCATCGCTTGAGGAGGCGTCCGCCCATTGGCGTTAAAGTGTAGTCAATCACATCCAATAATGTCGTTGCATTTTCGTGAACAGAGGAGACCAACTCAAGGTTTTTTATCGTGAAACGATCCATCCAAACATGGTCTTGGTCTTCAATTCTTGACAAACTTCTTAAATGGTGAAGTTCATGGAATTGATTTTCCTTCGTATAGTGTAGGGCCGCTGAGGCTGCAATAATGCCCATCCCTTGGTCTTTTATGCCGAATCCACTTAGGTTTTTTGTTCCAAAATGCGCTGTGAGATGGTCAAATGCATACTCCTTGGTGAAAACCCAATCTTCTAGTCGGAAAGTACTGGCGGTGTCGATAACTAAGTTTTTGAAATTGGAGGCGTGTTGCTTTTGATAAACAAATTCTGCAGGTTGAAAAATGGAAATTAATTTTTCGATGTACCCAACGCTTCCTTGACCTAATAAAAACTCCCCTGTAGAGATGTCAAGAAAGGCGATGCCAACTGCCTCAACCCCAAAATGAATGGCACAAAGAAAATTATTACTTTTTTGTTTTAATACCTGGTCATTAAACGCAACGCCAGGGGATACCAGTTCCGTCACCCCTCTTTTTACGATGGTTTTTGTCATTTTTGGATCCTCAAGTTGGTCGCAAACAGCAACCCTCTGTCCGGCTCTAACCAATTTTGGGAGGTAGGTTTCTAATGAATGGTGTGGAAACCCAGCAAGTTCTATGTGGGCTGCGGCCCCGTTTTTTCTTTTTGTAAGGACAATTCCCAGAATTTTTGATGTTTTTATCGCATCAGCGCCAAAGGTTTCGTAAAAATCGCCCACACGAAACAGCAACAAGGCATCTGGGTATTTTGCCTTGATTTGATGGTATTGTTTCATTAATGGAGTTTCCTCCTTGGGGGTTGATGTTTTCGCCAAATGAAATAGATTTGTGACTTTTGTATTACGAAATTAATCTCACTAACCCGAAATACAAAACATTAACAATACTTGTTATCAACACATGAATAAAAAGCTAAAACTTTGGGAATTAAATAGATTGTCTGATGATGACTACAAAGCAGCCGCCAAAAACCCGATCGTTTTGGTTTTAGATGACATACGCTCACATGAAAATGTCGGCGCTTTTTTTCGGACAGCAGATGCTTTTTGTGTCGAGAAAATAATTCTGTGTGGCATAACCCCTTGTCCCCCGCAACGTGAAATTCATAAAACAGCCTTGGGAGCAACCGAGACGGTTTCATGGGAATACAACTTGGAGGTTTTGGATGCGGTCAAATCCTTACAAAAAGCGGGTTATCTTGTTCTGGCCATTGAACAATCCGAGCAAACGGTTCCATTACATTTGTTAAAAAATGTACTGACAGGTCCGGTGGCATTTGTTTTTGGAAATGAGGTAAAGGGCGTAAAGCAATCCGTTATAGACGTCGCTTCAGGGGTGATTGAAATCCCTCAGTTTGGCACAAAACACAGCCTGAATGTGAGCGTATGCGCAGGGATTGTGCTTTGGGAATGTGTAAAACACCTGGATAAAAGACTGCACTCATGAGGGTAATCATGCTGAGCTGTGTTTTCATGGGTTGGTTTTCCTGTTGGGGTCAAGACCAAAAAAACATTACGCTGCTTGATCATTGGTTCTCTGACAGCATTCTTTCGAACAGTTCGAATGTTAGGTTTTCTGGCTGTTATGGGTTTACCATCGGGGGAATTGAATATGGCGTGATTGGCTCAACGGAAGGCGCACACATTTTTCAAATCAGCGAACATGAAACCTTAGCATTCATAGACTTCGTTCCAGGGGCATATGTTTCTTCGCAAGCCATAACAAGAGAGTACAAGACGTTTGACCATTATCTTTACGCCTCCTGTGATGAAGGCACAAGCAGTTTACAAATAATAGACCTTTCCTACCTTCCTGATTCGGTTCATTTGGTTGCTGATTTACAAGGGAATGCCTTTGGTAAGACCCATAATATTTTTATTGACTCAACCAATCAGCTGCTTTACGCGTGTACAGTGACGCCCATCGTAAATGGATCGAATCAAGGAATCATACCGCTTTGTGTATACAGTTTGCAAAATCCAATTGCCCCAAGTTTGGTTTATGCGGGAATGTATCAAGTGAGTGAAGTACACGACCTTTATGTTCGCGACAACATAGCCATGTTGAATTGCGGTTATGAGGGAATTCAAGTGTTCGATTTCAGCAACCCTTCCCAGCCGGTTTATTTGAATGCCCTTGCGTTTTATAACTACCAAGGATACAACCACCAAGGATGGTTAACCCCAAATGGAAAAACATATGTCTTTGCCGATGAAACCGCTGGATTACCCGTGAAGAAATGCGAGGTATTGGACGATTACAGCATCATTCCTCGGTATTTTTTCGGCACAAACAATGACCCAATTCCAAAAACAGCACATAACATCCATTGTTCCGATGATTTTGCCTTCATTGCCTATTATGTTGATGGCTTGAGGATTTACAATATTTCCAATGGTGCACCCTATGAAGTAGCCTATTATGACACCTACAATGAAACACCGAACACCAATTTTTCCATGTGGGGTGCCTGGGGAATATACGCCCTATTCAACAGCAATAGGATACTAATGTCTGACCGAAACGCTGGCTTCTTCTTGTTTAAATTCGATGCTTCCGCTTTTAACCAAATCACGATTCCCATGGATTTTGTAATCTATCCCAATCCGGGAACGACAGGAGGTAATTCCGTAATTCGCTCCAAAAACGACCAAATCACCCATTTTCAAGTGCATGTATATAACCTTTTAGGTCAACAGCTTTTTGAGGGAAACAGTGGGAGCCAAAGTTTTTTGGAATTGCCAAGTTCTTTTGCAAACGGCTCCTATAGGATTCGCGTAGATTTTGAAAATTATCTCCTTGAAAACGATCGTTATGAAGCGGAATGGGTCCTAATGAATTAGCGGTAAAACCCCATTTCGTGAATTTGACGCGCTACGGAATCTGGCACAAGGTACTTTATGCTTTTATCGGCTAACACGAGCTGGCGAATTTGACTGGATGAAATTTGCAGAACAGGGACGTTTGGAAGCAGTAGGATGTTTTCGTGCGAAACAGGAGGGGATTCACCGTATTCATTTTCCTGTTTTTCCCGAGGGTATACCAAGATTCGGTGGTTTTTCAGGATGGTTTCAAAATTGAACCATTTATGAAAGTTTCGCAAATTGTCCTCCCCAAGGATTAAATCGAAAGAATGTGCCGGGTATTTCTCAGTCAAATAACCAAGGGTTACAGCCGTATAACTGGGTTTGTTTAAGGAAAATTCAATGTCACAATCCCGAAATCGAATGTTTTCTGAAATGGCATCACGAACCATGTTTAAACGATGAAAATCTGCCAATAACGTCTGTTTGGTTTTGGAGGGGTTTTGTGGCGTAACTACGAACCAAACTTGATCAAGATCGCTGTAATTCAACATTCCTTCTGCCAACATTAAATGTCCGGAATGAATGGGGTTAAAGGTGCCAAAAAACAACCCGATTTTCATAATGCTATAAAATGAGTTGCCAATTTCACGGCTTTGTCAATGGCCAATGGTAAGACATCGTTAAGGATTACATGGTCAAAATTTGAAGATTGTTCAATTTCCCAATCTGCTTTTTTTAAGCGTTGTTGCACGCGCTCCTCTGTTTCTGTGTTTCTAGACCTCAATCGCTGACCTAAAACAGTTAGGTTGGGTGGCTGAATGAAAAGAGCCAAGGCATTCTCCCCAAATTTCTTTTTTAAATTAAGACCGCCAACAACGTCAACGTCGAAGACAACGACCTTGCCCTGTTTCCATAATTTTTCAACTTCACTTTTTAGGGTGCCATAGTAATGTTCGGGATAAACCTCTTCCCATTCAATAAAGGCTTGTTCTGAAATTCGTTTTTTAAATTCTTCTGGCCCAATGAAAAAATAATCTTCTCCGTCCTTTTCGTTTTCTCGGGGTTTTCGGCTGCAAGCGGATATTGAAAAGGATAAAACAGAAATTTGTTCCATCAATGCATGCACGATGGTTGTTTTTCCTGCCCCAGAAGGTGCAGAAACGATGATGCATTTTCCGTTGGGTGGATTCTCAGAGTACATTTAGCGCCTGTTCTTTTATTTTTTCTAAATAATTTTTCATTTCAACCACAATGCGCTGCATTTCTGAATGATTGCTTTTGCTACCCAAAGTATTGATTTCTCGACCCATTTCTTGAATGATAAAGCCTATTTTTTTACCAGAATTTGGCTCCTTCAAAGTGGTTTTGAAATATTGAATGTGGGCAGAAAGTCTTGTTTTTTCTTCGGCGACATCCAATTTGTCCATGTAAAACAACAACTCTTGCTCAAGTCGGCCCTCGTCAACGTTGGGTAAGTTGGCTTCCGTTAACGCCCTAGCCAAACGTTCACGAATTTGGGGTATCCGTTCCGACTCGAAAGGCTCAATGTCAAGTAATAATTGGGAAATGTTATCAACCGAATTACAAATGTCTTCCGTTAAGGCAAGTCCTTCGGTTGCCCTAAATTCCTTGGCTTTTTCAACACAGTCCAACAACAATGCCGTAACGAATTGAAATTCTTCTTGAGAAACCTCGAAGGATTCTGTGGTGATCACATTGGGCAGTCTAAAAATGGTTTCCAAAACCGAATTTCCATCGGCCCCCCAATCATTTGCAAGATTGGCGATGCTTTTGTAATAGGATTGAGCAAGTTCAGTATTTATAACTGAAGGAAACGAGGCGCCATTTTCTTCCGTGAAAACACCCACTTCTATTTTACCTCGGTCAAGTTGGTTGGCGATGATTTTCCTGAATTCCGGTTCTAACTCACGGTAGGATGGAGGGAGTTTTAAGGTTAAGTCCAAGCCTTTTCCATTCAACGAGCGAATTTCTACAGAACGCTTTTTGCCTTCGAAGACCCCATTCACTTTTCCAAAACCGGTCATGGATAACAACATAATCTTTTTTTCAAAGGTATGAAATAGTTGAAAGTTTCCCCTTATTCTGGCCTCGCCATGAGGGATCGAAGCAAGGTTTCTGTGTTTTTTTTATAATCTTCAAAGTAATTTTGGGTAGCTGGGCCGTCGAATCCTGAGTGTATAGATGCGATTCTTCCATTCTTATCTAAATACAAAGTGGTTGGAAAACTAAAGACCCCATTCAGCTGATGAAAAACAGTTGATGCAGCTTTGCTGGAGGCTCCTCCGCCTAAATAAAAGGCGTGTTTTAATTTGCTTTTGCGCACGTATGCCTGGATGCGCTTTATTCTTTCTGCATCTGTTTCTCCATTCTCAAAAGCAATGGAAACCCAACGTATGTTGGAGAACTCCGGCTTTTCAAGTAAGGACTTAAAATAATTGGTTTCATCCAAACAGTTAGGGCACCAGGTACCGATGATTTGCACAACGGTAGGTTGTCCTCGAAAATAAGTAGCGGAGAGTGTTTTTTTTCGCCCATTTTGTTTTTTTACTGAAATTCTTAACGTTTCGTTAGGTTCAATTGCGTGGGAGATTTGATAAGGGGAACGCAATTCAATCGCATCGTCTTTGGTCCCTTCCCAGGTTACGTGATACGTGCTTCCACTGTAGAAATCTCCCTGAATTCTCTTGTTGTCCGTTAGGATTCCTTCAAAGTAATAGGCGTGAACTCCGTCGAAACTACTCATCCTGAGTTTGTTGCCCTGAACCATGCCTTCGAGGTATCGATAGTCCCCGGTCTCGGTTCTGAAAGTTCCCTCCACCTGATTTCCATTTTGCTGAAACAGACCAATGGCGCTTTCAACCTGGTTGTCTTTGTCCGTAAACTGAACGGCATATCTTCCCGAGAAATCCTCAGAAAAAGAATGTGCATCACTGTCAAAACGAAGGTTAGATTTAGAGGATTTGTAAAAATTAAATGGAAATTGGGTGGCTTTTGCTTTGTTAAGGTTTAACCAATAACCCCTTTGCGTAATTTTGGAAAACACCAATGAGCCTGCCAACTGAGGGAAGTCAAAGTATAAAGTATCTTGAACTTCTTTCTGCAATGTCATGGTGATTTCTTCCTTGCCATTTAGGATAATCAAAGAGGGGGTTGGGCCCTCAATGTATGACAATACAAAAGGAAGGGAGAGCCGGTCGTTCAGTTGAATGTCAGCGTGATAAAGTTTTGTGGAGTCGAACGGAAGCACTGCCATTGCGGGCATCCAATTACAAAGGTTTAAAAACAGACCCAAACCCAAGCTCAATTTGTGAAGATTCATAAAAAATTTACATTAATTAAGTAATTTGCAAAGCTTTCAAGGGAAGGATGCAACTTATAATTTACAAATTTAGTCAATAGACCCGAGCCATGGAGGAAGGTTTACTCGTCAATGAATGTTTGAAAGGGAATGCCAAGGCTCAAAAAGCGTTGTTTGATAGGTTTGCGCCCAAAATGTTGGCCATTTGTTTTCGCTACATGAAGAACCAAGATGATTCGGAGGATGTCCTTCAAATCGGCATGGTAAAAGTGTTTGCGAAATTAAGCGACTTCAAAAAAGAAGGGCCCCTTGAAGGTTGGATTCGTCGGATTATGGTGAATTCATGCCTAGACCAACTTAGGAGAAACAAGAAATTCATCACAGACATGCGGATGGATGATGTTTCTTATAGGTTAGAAGTGAAAGAAGAGGTGTTAAGCCAATTGGCAGCAGAGGACCTCATGCAACTGATACAAAAAATGCCAACGGGCTACAGGGTTGTTTTCAATTTATTCGCAATAGAAGGTTATTCTCACCAAGAAATATCCGAAACGTTGCAAATTTCGGAAAGCACCTCAAAGACGCAATATTTAAGAGCAAGAGCATATTTAAGACAAAGAATAGAAAGCAAAGATGAATCAAGAATCGTTTGAAACCATATTGAAGGAAAAACTAAATGCGCATGAAGTTCCTGTTCGACCTGAACTATGGAACAATGTGGCGAAATCAGCAGGCATTTCCTCTGGTGGAATTGGCATTGGGACTGTTTTAGGTATTGCTTCAAGTGTGCTATTGGTCGCAGGAACCCTCGGTTATTTTATGTTCAGCCCAACGCAAAAAAAGGAGGCGGTTGATTCAAGGGCTGCGAAAACAGTTGTAAAAGAAAGCCAGGTTCAACAAAAAGAAATCCTTCCAAAAAACACCTCCCTCACAGCAGAAAACAATAAAGAAACCCTTCTGTTTGATGAAATCGCAAGTAGTTTCGAGATTCCTGTTACCGAAACAAGAACGTTGGAACAAATGCCAATCAATGAAGAAACGGCAGAAATCCCTTCACTAACCTTAAACACATCGGTTATTGAAAAAGTACAGATGCCCGCCCCAAAAGAATTAACAAAGGCCCAAGCGCCATCCATCTCAGAAATCAAACCATTTGCCCAACGCACATTGCCTAATACAATCACCCCCAACAACGATGGAATAAATGATGAGCTAATGTTCGACGCATCCGGATTGACGGATTTCAATTTGGTGGTGATCGATCAAGCCTACAAAGTGATTTTTTCAACGACAGACCCAGCTTTCAGATGGTCGGGGAATTTACCCAATGGCGATGCCGTCCCAGCGGGAAATTATCAATATTATTTTTCAGCTAAAAATGAATCAGGACAATGGGTTACGCAATATTCATCGTTGACCATTACGCGATAGATAACCTCAAAAGTTCTGTCTTAAAGTCCTCCATCTTTTCATAGCCCTTTTTTATTTACGTATAAGTTGTATATTTGTGCGCTCATTTTGAGCCCCGGTGGCGGAACTGGTAGACGCGCTGGATTCAAAATCCTGTTCTTTCGGGAGTGCCGGTTCGATTCCGGCCCGGGGTACAAAAGCCTCGCAAGAGGCTTTTTTTATTTCTACACACCTTGATAAGTTGCGCTTTATTATTTTAATTTCGTAAGATATGAGCCGCAGGATTTATGTAAACATCAAAGGACTTGTTCAAGTTCAAAACCTTCCAGAGAAGCCGCTAAAGGGAAAAGAAATGGCTCGGGTCCCAATGATTGAAAATGCCTTTCTCGTGTTGGAAAACGATGCGGTAGTTGATTTTGGACCCATGGGCAAAAGCCCTTCGCTTTTAGCAGAAACAAAGGATGAAATCATAGACCTTGAGGGGAGGTTTGTCTTACCCGCTTTTTGTGATTCCCACACCCACGCTGTTTTTGCCGCCCCAAGGGAAAGTGAGTTTGTCGACAAAATCAATGGACTTTCCTATGAAGAGATTGCGAACCGAGGCGGAGGTATTTTAAATTCTGCTAAGAAAGTAGATGAAATTTCAGAATCAGCACTGTTCGAAATCGCTAAAATTAAGATAGAAAAAATCATACAATCGGGGACAGGCGCTGTGGAAATTAAATCTGGCTATGGCTTGAATCTTGAAAATGAGCTTAAAATCTTACGTGTAATTCGTAGGTTAAAAAATGAATTTAACATTCCAATTCGTTCGACATTCCTTGCCGCGCACGCCCTTCCGCTTGAATTCAAAACACAGAAAGAACAATATATAAACCGCGTCGTGAACGAATGGATTCCCAAGGTTGCTCAAGAAAAGTTGGCAGATTATGTTGACGTTTTCTGCGAAACAGGATATTTTAGTACACAAGACATGGATCGAATATTCGAAGCCGCAATTCAAGTTGGAATGTTACCGAAAGCCCATGTAAACCAATTTAATGTTTTAGGGGGTGTAACCACTGCTATACAACGCCGTGCAGTCAGTGTAGATCATTTGGAATACCTATCAGATGAAGACATTGAAGCGCTTTCTAGCGGGAATACGATGCCAACGTTTCTTCCGGGTTGTTCCTTCTATTTGGGGCTTCCTTATGGCGATGCGCGGGCATTGATAACGAAGGGCCTTCCCGTCTGTTTGGCCAGTGATTTTAACCCAGGATCTTCTCCAAATTATAATATGTTTTTTATTTGGTCACTCGCTTGTATTAAAATGAAACTAAGTCCGGAAGAAGCCTACAATGCCATGACCATTAATGCCGCCTTTGCTATGGGAGTAGAAAAAACCCACGGATCTATTTTCAAGGGATACAAAGGAAAATTAATTGTCACCCCGCCCGCTCCCTCCTTTGCATATTTTCCCTATGCCTTTGGTGAAAACCACGTCGAATGTATTTTAAATTAATCCCTCAATGTCGCCACGCATCCTTTTAACATTATTCCTATTTCTTTTCTTAGGGAGAATACAAGCCCAGAATTACAATTCCAGTGGGAAATTGCTATGGGAAATGAGAGGAAAAAAAGGGGTCTCGTATGTTTATGGAACCTTACACTCCAATGACAAGCGTCTTTTTAATTTCCCGGATTCCGTTTATTATGCCTTGGATAAAACCAAAATGATTGCATTGGAGGTAAATGTGTTGGACTTGTTTATCAAAAAAGACCCTAGGAAAAATGAAGCAAACGTAACCCTGGACAAAAATGGAAACTTATATACCCCAAGCAATGAACCCACAGAGACGTATTATGGAAATGAAAACGGTATGCCCCAATTTATGGACGCCTATTTTCAACAGTATGCTGAAGTTTCCAATAAAGGATGCCTTGCTTTAGAGTCGATCACTCAGCAAACCAAAGCCTTGGAAGAAATTCCATTTCAAGAGGACCAACAACGGTATGCTTTAATTTCCCAAGACCCAAATACGTTGTTGGATTTATACCTAAAAGGGAATTTGGAAAACTTGGATCGCTATTTAAAAGGCCGGATGTCTTCAAATAACAAGGCATACCAACAGCTCATTCTCAACCGAAATGCTTTTATGGCCAGAAAAATTGATTCCATTGCGCAAAAGAATACAACTTTTATAGCCATTGGCGCGGGGCATCTTTTTGGAGAAGAAGGGGTAATTCAACTCCTAAGAAAATTGGGCTATGCCATGCGCCCCATAGGGCTTCAAAACAGCGAGGAAGTCACTGAAAGCGAAAAAAACATCAAGCGGATTAAGAGTGACACGCTGGTTTGGAATGAAAAGTCCAACCTAAAAGTGGTCTTTCCCGGAAAGCCAAGGAAAATAAAGGATGAAAACACAGAATCCCACCGTTTTGTTTTCAAGGAATTGGGACAAGGGAACACCTATCAATTGGAAATAATTCCCAGGGATTCAACCTTGAAAGCCTTGCAATATGCCGAAATTTTCATTGCGAGTCCACCAAGTTCCCCTTATAAATTTATCATTCAAGAGGATGGAACAGAATACTTCCAAGGCTTAAGTGATGAATACCCAGAGGGATTAAAATGGGTTCGGGTTTTATGTGACGATCAAAATGTCATCATCGCAAGGTGCTTTGGAGGCAACAAGTTTATGAATTCTGACAGACCCAATCGGTTTTTCAATAACATCATTTTAGAAGAGTAATATGACAAGAATTTTTCAAGACGATTGGAAGAATCAATGGGAAAATGAAAAGGTGGTTTTTGTGGAATCCCCCATGCCATTGGAAGCAAAAGCCTACATTGACACCTTAGGTTTGTATGCCATTGAAGACACCCAAGTAATAGATTTTACAGACCTAAAGCTGAATCAAAAATTTAAACAATTGGGGTCTGAAGCTCTTATTTGGTTCATGAATCAATCCCAAGTTACCCTCTTTTTATCCTGTGAATTTTTTGATGAATTTTCAATCGTCCTGCAATCTTTTGAAGCCACGGAGTTTAAAGGTCGGGCGCTCTGTTTTTACACGCCTGGTAATTTTTCGTTTGACCAACTGTTAGAAACCCATTCGTTTGTAACGCTCTCTCCAAGTTATTTCCCGCCTACCTTAATCGAATCCATTCAAAAGAACGGATTGGACTTTGAGTCTAAAAACATAGAAAACAGATTGGTCTACGGCGCTTTTCATCAACCAGAAATCGGTTTAGAAGAAACCAAAAAGGAATTATTGGAGAGGGTTCAACGTGCGATTCTGCCCGTGAACACCAAAACCAATCGACTCAACAAACCCGAGACACTGGCCCGAATTTTAGTCTATTTATCCAACCACGCGAACGAAACATTGAGTTTTCTGTCCATCGCAAATTGGGCAGGGGTTGACAATGAAACCGTTCAAAGGTATGTGAATTGGATGGCTAACACCGGTTGGGTTTATGCACTGAGATCCTACAACCAAAACCATAAATATGAGTACCTCAAGGGAAATCGATTTGTGTTTGTAGACAATGGAATTTTAAACGCCTTTCAAAATAATTTTAACGCTTCCCAATATCGTACGGACGTCGAAAAACTGTGGAAAAACCTTTTGATTTCGGAAAGAATCAAGTCCAACATACTTCAGAAAAAAAAGGCGCACTATTATTTTTGGCAATCGCACACCCATCAAAACATCGACTTAATCGAAGTGTCTGATCAAGGCGTTTTCGCATTTAATTTCAGTTTTTATCCGAATAAAAAAGCGGACCTTCCTCCCTTGTTTTCAAAATATTACCCTGAAATCTCTTTTGTGAAAATCACCCCAACGAACTATCTTAACTTTCTTCTCAAATGAGTTTTTTACAAAAGGTCGCCCAAAAAATTGCTGAAAATCATCCAAACACAGCGGATTATCGAATCGTATTGCCTTCCAAACGAGCCAAAAGATACCTGATGGAAGCCCTTGCCATCGCTTATGGAAAACCAATTTTTTCTCCCGAAATTTTTACCATTGACGAATTCATTCGAAAACACACACAACATCCCATTCTAGACAGTACCCGACAACTTTTTATCCTCTATAACATAACCCGTCAAACTGAAAAATACGAAGGACTTGGTTTTGAAGATTTTCTACAATGGGGGCCCATGGTATTGGGTGATTATGATGAAATGAATCGATATTTACTTGATACCCAACAGGTGTTTAAGAATTTAATTTCCATCAAGGAACTTGAAAGCTGGAACCTTGGCGAGGGAATGAGTCTCTCTAAGGAACAAAAGAAATTTATGGAATTTTGGGATTCGCTGCCTGAGCTATTCACTGCCTTTAAAGCTTATCTGGACGAAAACGAGAAAACCACGATGGGACTTGCAATCAAAGACCTTGCGACCCACTTCGACCAAAAGTTTAACGACGACAAACCTCATTTTTTTGTAGGTTTCAATGCCTTAACCTTGGCCGAATGCACCCTTATCAAGAAAATGCTTAAACGCAATCAAGCAACGTTCTTAACCGATGCGGATGCATATTATTTGGAAAATGTAAAGCATGAAGCAGGTTATTTTATTCGTAAAAACCAGGATTTTTTAGAACTTCCAAGCACAGAATTTGTAAGTCACGAACTAGCGAGCAAACCACTCAACATCGAGGTAATTGAATGCACCCAAACCACAGGGCAAGTGAAGGTTGTGGGTACAGAACTCTCGAAATTATCCCCAGAAGAATTATCCAGTACCCTGGTTCTACTCGCGGATGAATCCTTGGTGGTCGCTTTGATGAAAAACATTCCTGAAAGCGTTCAATCAGCAAACATTACCATTGGTTTGCCGCTAAAACAATCGCCGATGAAGTCCTTTGTGGACCTTATCTTTTCTATCCAAGAGAATAAAACCAGGTTTAATTCAAAAGCTGCCTATTTTCGAGATTTGATAGCACTTACCCACCATTCCTTTGTCACCACATGGCTTGGTGACCAAGCGGCAAAAGAATTGGAAAATTGGGAATACAACACAATTCAAAAGAACAGGATCTTTCACAACGTATCGACGCTTCCTTTTCCAGCAGAATTAAACAAGTTGCTTTCCTTGCTTTACGAAGATTGGATAGAAGATTACCTAAAAGCAATTCAGACGATTAAAGCCATCGTAGAGGAGCTTCTTGGTTTCCTTGGTAAAGATTTTGATTTCGAAAAACAAACATTGCTATGTTTCAAAGAAGCCATTCTTGTTTTTGAGGTACTGGCAACAGAAGGTCTGCCAACCATGAACCTAAAAACATTCAAACAATTCTTGTCTCAACAATGGGCGAAGAAATCCATCGCTTTTCATGGCAATCCAACAAAGGGCCTACAGATCATGGGGCTTCTTGAAACAAGGCTGTTGGATTTTGAGCGGATTTTTGTTCTTGGAATGAATGAAGGAAATTTACCTGCAACCAATCCCATTGATTCTATTATACCAATGGATTTGAGGTACGGACTTGGATTGCCAACCATGAGGGAGAAACAAGGGCTTTTCGCGCATCATTTTTACAGACTCCTCCATGTCGCAAAACAAGTAACCATTACCTATTCAACGGCCTCTGACATTTTGAAATCCAGTGAACCCAGTAGGTACCTTATGCAATTGGAAATGGAACTTCAACGCGTAAACCCGTTGGTCAAAATCCATAAAAAGTTTTACGCCACCGCTTTTCCCGATGCTTCAGAGTTACATTCGTTGGAGGTAGAAAAGGAATCATTGATCTTACATCAACTCAACCGTTACTTTTCCCGAAACATTTCCTCAAGCGCCCTCTCGAAATACCTTGCTTGCCCTCTGGATTTTTATTATCGATACATTGCAGAGTTTGGTGAAGAAGATACCGTCGAGGAAGAACTGGAAAGTCAAAACATGGGTAAAATCATTCACGATACCTTGGAACAATTGTACTTGCCCTTCGCCGAAAGAACGAAAACAGGAGAGGAAGTGCAGCCCCCACCGGGACCCCTTTCGGTCAAAGCAGTTGAAGAGATGGTGGCAAAATACCCGGAAATTGTAAAAAACGAGTTTTTAAAGTTTCTAAACGGGGACGAAAAACTCATGGAATCCGGTAAGAATTGGTTGACTTTTTCAGTGGCAAAAGAGGTTATTCTAAACGCACTCAAAAATGACATAACATACATAAAAAACAACGCTGAACCGGTCTTTATTTTTCAGGTTGAAGCGGTCCTCAAGGCGAAAATGAATCTTAACGTTTCAGGTCATACCAAAGAAATCTCATGGGTAGGACACATTGATCGCATCGACAGGGTTGGAAACGCATACAGAATCGTGGATTACAAAACGGGGGTTGTTAAAAATGCGGACGTAAACTTCAACCGCTCAGAAGACCTATTACAGTCATTTCAGAAGACCAAACATGCCCTTCAGCTCGCAGTCTATGCCTATTTGTTTAACGAAAACTATGGCATTATGCCTAAAGAAATAGGGATTTACGCCCTATTAATGAAACAGAACGCCTTCAATCCTTTGACCTTAAAAAACAGGAGTTTATCAGAATTTCAAAATGATTTTAGTGACTTGATTGAAAAAGTAGTCAATGAAATTTATAACCTCGATGCGCCATTTATTCACAACCCGAAAGCTAAGTATTGCTCCTATTGTTAAAGAAAAAAAAAATCCTGAAAAATGTTCGTTTTTCAGGATTTTCTGCAAGTTAAATAAATCTAAGTGTTGACAACTGCCTTCACAATTTATTAAACGTATGTACTTAATTATAGGTTGCTTATGGAAAAATAAAAAAGTGAGATTGTTTTAATAAAGCTCTGCTTTCAATGCATCACGGTAATCCTTGATTTCCTCGCGGTTTACTTTATGATCTGCATTTTGCAACAATGTTAAGAGGTAAACCAAATTTTCTTGGTCCTCAATTTCTAATGGATATTCGTTTCCTTCCTCATCTTCCTCAAATTGACCCTCTATGTCAAAGGAATGATTCGCTTCTAAATACTCATAAGTGAGACGAAGAATTTTAACCGTTAAAGGATCCTTTTCATCCAAAGCAGTAACCCTTAACGCTTTTAAATTATCGATCAATTGGGGAGCACTCAGCCCTTCTTTTTCAACCATTTGAATAATGGCCGCCAATTTCTCTTTTCCTTGTTTTGTTTTCATTAAAAATATTAGTTGGACAAAAGTAAGCAAGAATTGCTTTTACTTAAAATAGTTAAGGTCTTTTTTTCATTATGCCATGGTCCTTTTGTTATTTTTGTAGCGTATGGATTACATTTTACAAGGAATAGGCATCGGGTTTATCTTAAGCATCATGATTGGGCCGGTCTTTTTTGTGCTTATGGAAACCAGTATCACAAAGGGTTTCAAAGCGGCAATGATGCTTGACCTAGGCGTGCTCATCAGCGACATCTTCTACGTTGTAATCGCATTGTTTTTTGCCTATCAATTGAAAAGCATTGATGTTGGGGATTTTAAAAACAACATGATCCTAAGTTTGTTTGGAGGGGGATTGTTCATTTCATATGGTATTTATTATCTGTTCTTAAAAAAAGAAAAGGTAGCAGCGGTGATAACAGAAGGGCAAGAGATTGCAAATGTGCCGTCAAAAGCATCGAGAGATTATACCTTACTCGTTTTTAAAGGGTTCACCTTAAACTTTTTAAATCCAGGGGTTATTATTTATTGGTTTGCCATCTTGGCTAAGGGATTTGACCTTGTTGAAGAATATCACAATAACATCCATATCGTGTTTTTTATAGCCACAATCCTACTTACCTATTTTGGGATTGATTGCTTAAAAGCACTGGGCGCAAGTCGATTGAAACCATTGGTTACCAACAAACTGCTAAGGGGTTTAAATCAGCTAATTGGTTTTATCTTTTTCGGCACAGGCGTGTTTTTAATCCTGCGTCAATTTGTTTTGTAACCTCTAGATTTTTGTACATTCCTTCAATACATGAATAAAGTATCGCTTACCCTCTTGTTCTTCATCGCCCTTCAGTCCTTTTTTGCCCAGAAGATTCTACCCGAAAACCTATCAAAAAAAACCAAAATACATTGGGACGCAAACAAAAAGCACCTTCATTCTACAGGGTCATATTATGTTGACGAAATCAATCCCGAAACCACAGAAAAACATGGCAAATGGTTGTTCTATTCACTTGACGGCGTGCTTGAAGAAGAAAGATTTTTTTACAGAAATCGGCAGCATGGAAAACAAACTGTGTTTTTTCCAAACAAAACAATCAAAGAAATCTATTACAGCAGGTTCAATGTCCCAGACAGTATGTATAAGGCCTACAATGAAAAGGGGGTTTTATTGATTCAAGGAAATTACCAATTGGGTTCTCCCGATGGGAAGTGGTTGTTTTTTTACCAAGATTCTTCCATTTGGAAGACTGAATTCACGTCTAATGACACCACCTATTTGTTAGACTACTTTCAAGATGACAGCGCCCACACACAAACCGTTAAGGAAGGACAAGGCTTCGTCAAAACGTATTATTCAACAGGTAAAACCAAAGAATCATATACTTTTTCCAACGGACTTAAAACAGGCCCTTTCTTTGAGCTGTTGGCTTCGGGAAAAACATCCATTTCAGGGTCATTCCTAAAAGGGAAGAAGGATGGGGTTTGGGAATATTTCTACGCCGACGGAACGGTTCAAAAAAGAGAAGGATATGTAGCGGACTCATTGCATGGTCCTTACGAAGTTTACTATGAGAACGGCAAACCAGAAACCGTAGGACAGTATGTTAAAGGGAGAAAAACAGGGGAATGGAGCTGGCACTCAAGTCAAGGAGCGTTTCTTGAAATGAATGGAGGGTTTTTGGACGACCTACAACATGGGGATTGGGAATATTATTTTTCTACGGGCGAACACTCCTATCATGCACAATTTGACCACGGCAAAAAAACAGGAGAATGGAATTATCATTATCGAAATGGCCAAGATTTTCGAAAAGGGAATTACCTAAACGATTTAAAAACAGGGCTTTGGCAAACATGGTACGAGGACGGAACCTTACTCATGGAAGGGAATTATGTGAACGGGAAGGAAGAAGGTGAATGGAAGAACAACTGGCCAAATGGAAGGGTAAAAAACCAATCTTATTACAAGCTTGGAAAACTTAATGGTGCTTGGTATTCTTTTGCTCCAGAAGGAAAATTATTGCTTTTTGGCAGGTATAATAAGGATTTGAAAACAGGCAAGTGGACCGATTTTTATAACAATGGCAAAAAAAAGGAGGAAACATCCTATAAAATTAAAAAAGTCAAAAATGCACTTGATGATGTCGTTTCAATGGGCAGTAAATCGAAACAAAGTTTGGAACATGGCAAGCATTTAGCCTATTCGCAAGTTGACTACACCCTAAAAGAAAGTGGGAAATTTAAAAAGGGTAAAAAAAGCGGTAAGTGGATTAACTATTATCCCGGCGGGGTTGTACCAGCGGTGGTTGCTTATTACAAAAACGGGGATTTACATGGTGCATTTACCCAATTTGACCGTATGGGCAACAAAATGAATGAGATTCATTATCACAAGGGACTCAAACATGGGTGGTTTATCGTTTATGGACGAAATGGAAAACCGATCTCGGAAAAAATGTTTAGGTATGGCCATGAAATGAGAAAGAAAAACAGTGAAGATGGCTTCGCACCCAATTAACCTTCATTCAATTTCAAATCGATTTGTCGTTTACGTGGACTGACCTCATCTACGATGACTTCAATGACATCACCTAAGTTGAAGGTTTTTCCAGATCTAGATCCCGTCACCACATATTTTTCTGCATCAAAATAAAACCGGTCTGATCGAATGTTCTGAAAAGAAACCATACCCTCGCAATGATTTTCTACCAATTTCACAAACATTCCGTGCTCAGAAAAACCTGAAATGATGCCCTCAAATGTTTCACCGATGTGATCCAATAAAAGCAAGGTTTGAAAATACTTGGTAGACTCGCGTTCTGCCTCGGTGGCCTTGCGCTCATTAATGGAAATGTGCTTACAGAAGTCAGGAAGCTCATTGCGTAACCGTATTTTATTCGTGTTAATTTTTTCCTCCATCAAACGATGAACAATCAAATCTGCATAACGCCGTATAGGAGAGGTAAAGTGGGTATATTCCTTAAAGGCCAAACCATAGTGCCCAAGGTTGTCCGTGCTGTAGGTTGCTTTGGCCATGGAACGGATCACCATACTTTGTATCAAAGGAAAATAATTCTCATGCACAATGTTGCTTAAAAGCGTGTTAATCGCCTTGGAAGCGTTGTGCGCTTTTTCAATTTTTAACTCCAATTTGAATTTTTCGCAAAACAGGTGTAACAAGGCAAGTTTTTCTGCATCTGGCTCGTCATGAACCCTGTATATACTGCGGTGTTGGTCGCCCGCTTTTTCATTGGGATTCAAAAACTTTGCTACCCGGCGATTCGCCAACAACATGTATTCTTCAATAAGTTTATGCGCGTCTTTGGAGGTTTTAACCACCGTTGCTACAGGCTCTCCTTTTTCGTTTAACTGAAAGCGAAGCTCTTCTGATATAATATTCAGTGCCCCTGACTTGAAGCGCTCATTTCTAAGGTTTTTAGCCATTTTGTCTACCTCTCGAAGAATAACGTCATAATCTCCTTCTTTACCTTCTAAGATCTCCTGAACCTCTTCGTAGGCATATCTTCGTATGGAGTGGATAATCGTTTTACCAAACCATTCATTTACAATGGTTCCGTCTTGGCTAAGTTCAAAAACAGCGGAAAAAGTAAACTTATCCTCATTGGGTCTAAGTGAACACAAAACATTTGAAAGTTGTTCTGGCAACATGGGCATTACTCGGTCAACCAAATAAACCGAATTAGAACGTTTGTAAGCCTCTTTATCTAACAAAGAATTTTCCCTAACATAATGACCCACATCTGCAATGTGTACGCCAACCTCTAGGTTTCCATTTTCTAATTTTTGATACGAAATCGCATCGTCAAAATCTTTTGCATCAACAGGGTCTATGGTAAAAGTGAGGATTTTTCGGAAATCTCTTCTCCTTGCAATTTCATCCTCTGGAAATGTATCTGAAATAGATTCCGCTTCTTCCATTACCGCCTGTGGAAAAAACGGATCAAATCCCTGGTTAACCAAAATGGAAATCATTTCAGAATCGTTGGTTCCAGGAAAACCTAACAATGCCACGACTTCTCCAAAGGGCATTTCGTTCGATTTTGGCCAAACAGTTACTTTTACTATGGCCTTCATTCCATTTTCCCCGCCGTTTAACTTGTTTTCCACAATTTGTATTGGAACCCCAGATTTTTGGTTGTCAGGATATAGAATGGCTTGGTTGTTTTTTATTTTTAGGGTACCCGCAAATTGTACCCTTGACCGCTCAATTACAGAAATAATAACACCTTCTTTTTTACCCTTTCTACCGGCCAAAACTCGGAATTTTACTTTGTCACCGTTCAGGGCAGAACCGATGTTTGAGGCTGCGATAAAAACATCATCTTCTAAGGAAGGGGTGTTTACAAATCCAAATCCTCGCTGGGTAATTTCTAGGGTGCCCTCTAACAATGATTCTTCACCGGCAGATTTGAAAGTGTGTTGGTTTACTTGAACCAATTGTCCTTTTTGTGACAAGAAAACCAACGCATCATATGTTTGTTGCCTTTGGTTAGGTTGGTTCGCTGAAATGAGGGCACATATTTGCTTGTGGGTAAGAACGGCGTCGGGGTTTTTTTCGAAAACTGAAACCACAAGAGAACGTATGCCTCGGCTTACGGAAGGTTCTTGTTTTTTATTTGACGGATAACTTTTGTTTTTTGGCATTTTGATTATGCCCAACCTTAATGTCTAATAATTACCTTTCTGGTAAACGGCCGGGTTGTTGGGCTCTCAAAAGTAAGGAAATAAACCCCACTTCTTAATTCAGACGTGTTAATTTTCTTTGAAGAATTTACTTGATCTCTTAAAATAACATTACCCAATGCATCTACCATTTTAAATTGTAAGGATTCTGTCCCTGAAGCGGAGATGTTTATATAATCCGACGCGGGATTAGGGACCAATGTAACCGTTAGTATGTCTTTTATAGGTTTGATGTCTGCTACGTAATCAACAATCACGTCCACTGAATCAAGGAAATTGGTTCCGGAAGCAGAAGTAATATAATACCTGTAATGGGCCGTTCCATATACCCCGTCAGCTGGATTAATATCAGCCTTCATTTTGCCGTGTTCTCCGGGTAAAAGATCAAACAAAACTGCCGCACCCCCAGGCGTTGTCCAAGGATTTGTGGTTAATTGTGTACTTGAATAACACATCCCACCAAAAGGATCGGTTGAATGTCCCCAACACAAACCATCTGCCCAACCGGCAGGCACATCCAATTGAAGGCGTGTAATTCTCCATTTTTGAGTAATTCCGGCGTTATTGTATACATCAAAAGGGATGTCGATGACAGTTGAAGACGACGTGCCCATTGAATAAGGCCCCATTCCGGATGACAAGTCAGTGGCCCCACCATTATAATTAATGACGATGTTGTCTTGAGCCCAAGCTCCAAATTGAAGAAACAACGTAAGAATGAAAAGAGTAAAAATTTTAGTCATTGTGTTTTTATTGCGAGTGCTATCAAAGGTAAATGAAAAAATGGTTTTTCCAAACAGGTGAAATTGAATTTTAAACAAGGAAAGTGTACTTTTGATTCGGCAACGTTTTTGCTACGTGTTTTAGAAAAAGAATTTTATGAAAAATTATTGTACCCTACTACTATTCCTTGGCATAAGTAATTTGATGTTAAGCCAAATTAAAAAAGATTCCATAGACGCTCGAAAGGTACCTTCGGTTCAGCTAAAAGACATCAATGGGAAAACACATAATACTGCCTCTTTAGGCTTTACAGGTCCCGTTGTAATTAGTTTCTGGGCAACTTGGTGCGCGCCCTGTAAAAAAGAATTAATGGCCATACACGATGTGTATGAAACTTGGCAAGAAGAGACGGGCGTAACCGTTGTTGCTGTATCCATAGACGATGAAAAAACCAAGAGAGATGTAATAACATACGCGAATGGGAAAGCATGGGACTATCTTGTTTTACTTGATCCAAACAGCGATTTTAAAAGAAACATGGGGGTAAACAACGTTCCTCACACCTTTTTACTAGACAAAGAGGGAAACATCGTATACACTCACAACAACTATGTACCTGGAGATGAAGAAAAATTATTCGAAGAAATTAAAAAGTTATCCAATAAATAGGAAGCCTTTTTGGGCCATTCTCTTTCTATGTTTTACAAGCTTTCCATTTTTAGGTCAAGGTAATTTTACCGGGAACATTGAGAGCACCTTTCAATATTTGAATTCGGATTCGGTTATCAACGCAGTTCAACCGGCTTCAAAAGGGCTAATGAATTCCTTCATGAATGTTTTTTATACCAACAAGGGCTTTAAAGCGGGAATGCGCATGGAAAGCTATTTACCACGCATTCAAGGATATCCAAATCGCTTTGACGGTACAGGATTGGGAATGCGATATGTTGGCTATGGAAACGACTTCGTTGAAGTTACTTTGGGAAATTGCTATGAACAATTCGGAAGTGGATTGGCCCTAAGGTTTTATGAGGATCGCGCCCTAGGTTACGACAACACCCTTGATGGACTAAGAATTGTTATTAAGCCGAGAAAAGGCGTGCAATTTAAAGCCGTTTACGGGAGCCAACGCCTCACATTTGTTTCCGGTTCGGTCGTAAGAGGACAGGGTCTTGTCCGCGGGCTCGATGGAGAGGTTCACCTCAATGAATGTTTCTATAAGTTAAACGAATTTCCTTTAGACATAACCCTTGGAGGGAGTTTTGTAAGTAAATACCAAGCGGACGATGACGATCAACTCATTCTTCCTGAAAACGTTGGGCTGTATGGTGGGCGAATGAAATTACAATATAAAAACGTTCGGTTGGAAGGCGAGTATGTCCAAAAAGAACAGGACCCCTCATTGGATAATGGAATGATTTTTAATTATGGTCATGCTGCGGTTGTAAATTTTGGCTATTCGAAAAAAGGAATCGGTTTCTCATTCTCTGCAAAATCAGTGGACAACATGAGTTTTCGATCTGATCGTAACAAAGACCTTCAAGATGTTTTTATCAATTATCTTCCCTCATTAAACAAAACACACACCTACAACCTCGTAGCTACGCTTTATCCTTATGCTACTCAACCTTTAGGGGAAGTCGCCTATCAAGCAGACTTTTTATACACCTTTAAAAAAGGGTCTTCTCTCGGTGGAAAATATGGAACTACCCTTGGGTTGAATGCGTCAACAACGCATCGTCCGATTGCCAATGGAAGCAATTTTAATCCCTTGGATTCAACCGGTGTAACCTATGTTTGCAAACCCTTCGACAAAAGCGATAGCCTTTATTGGCGAGACATCAACGTGAATGTAACCAAAAGGGTAAACAAAAAATTACTTTTGATTTTCAGTTATTTTAACATCAACATCAACAACGACGTCGCCAAGGTTTCCAATGACGCCATAGGAATTATCTCTTCGCACATTGGGGTGGTTGAAGGCTCGTATAAAATCAACGCAAAACACAACATTCGTGCAGAATTTCAAGGAATGTTTGTTCGAAAAGTCAATGGTCAAATCAACGACAAAGGAAATTGGGCCACCTTGTTGCTGGAGTATACCATTTCGCCAAGTTATTTTATAAGCTTTATTAACCAATACAACTATGGCAACCCGGATCCTTTGAAAAAGGTTCACTATCCAAATATTACCTGCGGATACATCCACGAATCAACCAGAATTATGCTTTCCTATGGAAGACAAAGAGCAGGTTTATTTTGTGTGGGAGGGGTTTGTCGATTTGTTCCGGCAAACAATGGTCTTTCAGTAAGTTTTACCCAAAGTTTTTAACGATGAAACACATAATTTTTATCTGTCTTAGTGCCTTGTTTTTTGCCTCATGTGACCATGTGCAAAACCCATATCCGGCGGCATCAACCAGTGATTTGGACACGAGTTTATACCCCGGTAATTGGAGTGATTATGTTGCCAACGAATGGCCCGTCTTTAGCCCCAATACCAACGTAAACAGAAATGTTATCATCGAGGATTTTACAGGCCACAAATGCATTTATTGTCCAGCCGCAGCAGACTTGGCCCATGCGCTTCACGAGGCAAATCCAACCCGTGTTTTCCCCGTTTCTATTCATGCTTGCCCAACGGGTATTGGTGATTTTCAGTCGGTTTCACTACCAGAATATCCTTTGGATTTTACCAATCCCGATGGATTGTCAATAGGGTCTTATTTTGGCACCAACGACGGAGGATTCACAGGTAACCCCAGGGGAAACGTAAGCAGGGTAAGCAATGGGGTGATTTTTCAAAGCCCCAACCTCTGGGCGAACATGGTAAATGACCTCATCACGCAGAATCAATTGAAAGTAAACCTTCAATCCCAGTTAAATTATTACCCAAGCACCAAAGGGGCATACTTGCATGTTGAAGTTGAAAAGGTAGACCAAAACCTTAGCAATGGGCTAGGTGTTGTTGTGTACCTTCTAGAGGATTCATTGGTTGGGGATCAAAAAATGAGCGACAACTCACACAATTCAAGTTACGTTCACAGAGACATACACCGTGGGAATTTAAACGCAACACCATTTGGCAAAACCCTAACCAACGCAGAGATGGTCAACGGAAAATATTATGTGAATTACAGTTTTGTGGTTCCAAATCAATTGGATGGGAGTTTCAATGCCGCTAACATGAGATTGTTAATCTATGTCTACGATAAAGTCACATGGGAAATTTATCAAGTAATTGAACAAGACATACAATAAAAAAAGGGGCCTAAGCCCCTTTAACAAAATTCCAATTGTAAATTATTGTTTCACAAAACGAACGGATTTAACTCCGTCTACAGTAGATAAGTTTGCAAAATAAATCCCCTCTTTCAAGAAGTCCAAGTTCATTGTAATTGCATTTTTTCCTTCTACGTTCATTGCACTTAATACTTGACCGTTTACGTTGGTAATGGTAATGTTTTCAGCATTCATTTCTGAAGAGATACCTGTTACATTCAACATGCCCGTTGTAGGATTTGGATACAGAGACAAAGGAGACACAACACCGGTGATGATTCCTGCATTTCCCACTATGATTTTATATCCTGAGAAAGAAACAGATTGAGTTACAGGTGTTGGTGGCAATCCAGGGATGATGGTAACCAATACCGTGGCATCCACATTAATGGTTGCTGGATAAGTTCCGGCTGTAGCAGTAGCCCCATAAATGTTTGCACATCCATTTGCGCCACCAGCATACGTACAATTTCCAATGTTACATGCAAAATTATAACCTGCAGGAAGACCTTGAACACCAGTTACAGTGAAGCTTTGGATTGGGGATCCAACAAATTGTCCCGATGGATCCAATCCTGCTGTAACCGTTGCTGGTACTTTGAAGTTCAAATCTGTGGAATACGCAGTATTGGTGGCTGCAGAAGGCAGGTTTTGGATGGTATCAGGCCAAACACCATATACGGAATCCACAAAGTTTGCACCGGGTGTGCATGATTGTGCAAGGGCAAAAGCACCTGTTACACCAGCGAAAAGCATAGAAAGTAAAAGTTTTTTCATAAGATTAGTTTTAAAATTGATATCAAAGATATATAAAACAGACCGTTTCAAAATCACTAATTTTGGATATGAATTATTTTTCGATTCCAAACGATACAATTGAATCCTATCTTAAAGGGGAGACCTCCTTTGACATGTTGCGCCAGAAACATGCGAATGGAAAGGAAGAGAACAGCGCTTTACTCCATCAATTTTTATCAATCCAAACCAACGAAACCTTGGTTTTTAATGGTTGGATTGAAAGCAATCCAGTGTTAAGAGACTTCTTGCTTTTCGGGGAAATTCAACAACCTTATGTTGGGTTTGGAAACATACAAAAACACATCTTATACCCCAATTTTCAACAGTATATCGGTCTTTTCTTCCCTGTTTTTCAAGGGGAGGCAACCATCGGTAAAGAATTTAAAGATTACCTGGAATTTCTACAAGTGCTAACCGATGAAAAACGATTTCAAGTAGAACAAAATTTACAAACCCATTTGAGAATCCAACTGGAATTGGAAGGGTCGAAATGTAAAGGCATTTCCGATGCAAAAGAATTTAACCGGGCTGTTTCATATTTTTTGAGTGATGAAAAAGTAGAATTGTTTCTTTCCTTGTCACAAGGAAGTGAACGCGTAAAGGCACAATGGGTAGAAGCCACATTAACATTGTTGGCCGACCCTAAATGCACGTCCAATACGGCACACTATGCTTTCCAACAGCTCTCAAAAATTGAGTTAAATCAAATTCTGAAGGCATCTTTGGATAAGGCAATTCATCGTTTCAAAGGGGTACAAGTTAAGACTCAACAAAAAAAAGGGATTTCTCGAAAAACGAAGTTTTATGCCCGGGTGTTGCTCATTTTTCTTGTCGTCGGAGGTTTAATAATGGTGCTTTTTACCAAGTGGCAAGATGACTTAGAAACCCCCGATAACACCAATGCATCATCCTTGAAATACTTCAGTTTAGCGGAGAGGTTTCGTGTGGATTCTTTGGTGCACTCCCAATCTGAAACGAGACCTATGGATGAAGACACGTTAGGATTTGATAATTCGGGGATAAACGTAAGCGTGAGAAATGCATTTGTCAATGAGAAAGCAGAAAGCCTATATCAAAACCTATTATTGGGCTTGAATGATTATTACCTGCAGACAACACAAAAATCCAAAGAAGCAAAATCCGAACGCACCTTGCTAAATACAAAGCGATTTAGTAACGACAAAACGCTTCCAAGTCTTCAGTTTAACAATGCCTCTGGATATGACGTGTTGGTGATTGGTTTTGAAAATAAAAAAGGAAAGGAAGTGTGCAGTTGGTTGGTAAAACGGTCAGAGACAACATCCATCCAAACAAGGCGAAATTGGGTGTTTTTGATACTTCCAGGCACCGGGTTCACCCGAAAAGAAAAAATGCCCTTTTGTGAAATTAATTACAATTATGACTATTGCCTGTATGCAAACCATACCTTTGTAGGAAAGGATAAAACCAATAAAATCCTTTTTAACGGTTTAGCTGGACAAGAATTCGAAATGATGGACCAACAATCTGTTTTTCTTGAAAACAATGAATGAGATGATTTTATATAATGTTACCGTGAGCATCGACCCCGCCATTCAAACGGACTGGACTACCTGGATGAAAGAACAACACATACCCGAAGTGTTAAACACAAATTGTTTTCAAAAATGTGTATTTTCAAAAATTCAGGGCAATGAGGAAGACGAGTGCTCTTTTTCGATCATGTATTACGCAGAGAGCCAACACCACTATACTGAATACCAAGAGAAATTCGCTAAAGATTTGCAAGCGAAACATCAATCGAGGTATGAGGGAAAATTCGTAGCCTTCCGTACCCTTTTGGAAATAATTCAGGAGACCCATCCATGAAGGTTGCACCTAAAAAAAGACTGGGACAACATTTTTTAACGAATGTTCAAGTTTGCGAGCGCATTGCAGAATGCCTACCGCCTTTCGAGCAACCCATGTCAGTACTTGAAATTGGTCCGGGAACAGGGGCAATCACAAAGTATTTTGTACAAAGGGAAGACATTGATTTTTGTGCTTTCGAAGTTGACAAAGAATCCATTACCTACCTTCATGCGCATTATCCAAGCTTGAGAGAGAAGGTGTTCTTTCAAGATTTTCTAAAGGCCGACTTAGCTGGGTTTTTTAAACATAAACCTTTTTGTGTAGTAGGAAATTTTCCTTACAACATATCTTCTCAAATCCTATTTAAATGTTTGGAGCACCGAAATCAAATCCCGCTCATTATCGGAATGTTTCAAAAAGAAGTTGCCGTAAGAATTGCCGAAAAACCGGGCAGTAAAAGTTATGGAATCCTAAGTGTTTTGTTGCAGAGTTACTATGACATTGAGTATTGTTTCACCGTTGAGCCAGGAGCCTTTTACCCACCCCCTAAAGTCAAATCTGGAGTGATCCGTTGCACGCGAAACCAACGTGCCAACTTAGGATGTGATGAGAAACTGTTCGTTCAAGTGGTTAAAATGGCTTTTAACCAAAGGCGAAAAACGCTTAGAAATTCCTTGAGACAACTTATGGAGCATGTCAAGCTGGATGAAAAATACGACAAGGCTCGACCCGAACAATTGGCCGTCGAAGATTTTATTTATTTAACAAAACAAATAGAGAGATACAATGAACAAAAGAGCGAATGACGCATTACTCAACTTGAAGTCGCAAGATGTTGAAGAGGTTAAAAAAGCATGTGATTACTTAGAAGAAAACGGAACCTTAGCACAGCTTGAGGAAGTATTTGAAATTTATTTAGCCACCGAAAATTTAGACATTAAAAGAGATGTTTTTAATTTGCTCGCATCCGTGAGCGTTAAGGGCGCTGCTGAAAAATGGATGGAAATGCTTTATAATAAAGACAACGAACATGCCAGAAAACAGATCCTTCACATCCTTTGGAACTCAAAACTGAACTACAGCGACCACATCGCCTCCTTTGTAAAAATGGCGTGTGAATCAGATTACCTCACCGCCTTAGAATGTTTGACCATATTAGAGAATTTGGAAGGTCCTTTTGACGAAGCTTCTTTGCTTGAAGCGCAATTGCATCTGAGAGATTACCTTGAATCGAGGAATGAAGAAGACGATAAAAAGAAATTTTTAATGAGTGAAATCGCTTTGATTCTAAAAGATCAAAATGAAGGTGTAGATACGGACCTATTGCTTGAGTAAAGACTCGTTATAACGCTGAATGATTTCCAAATTCATCTCCTTAAACGCAGCATAATCTTGTGCATAAAAGTCAAAACTCTGACTGTATTCTTTTGAGGTTACACGGTGCTTTTGAAAGGTCTTTAGCAAAGCCTTTTTAAGTACTTTACGGTAAACAAATGGTGAGGCATGTTTCTTTTGATAATACATTTCAACGACAAAGACTTCCGACATTATTTCAGTCATTTTTTCCTTCGGGATGATGCTGCTTGGTTTTTCTTTTAACGCACAGCTTGAAAACCCGACAAGGATTCCTAAGATTAAAAAAAAGCATTTCATTGTGCCTTGTCAAATAATAAACGCATACCCTTTGTGCCTTCTATGATTTCGCCATTCTCAAAGACCATGTTGCCATTGACAAAAGTACGCTTAATGGAATGTGAAAAACAATGGCCTTCAAACGGAGACCACCCACATTTGTATAGTAAATTGGCTTTGCTAACGGTGGTTTGTTGATGAGCGTCCACTTCTACCAGGTCGGCATAGTAACCTTCACGAACAAATCCTCGGTCTTTTATCCTGAAAAGTACAGCAGGAGCATGTGACATTTTCTCAACGACTTTTTCCAAAGTTAAGACACCCTCTTTTTGTTTTTCTAACATTGCGACTAAGGCATGTTGAACCAACGGTCCACCAGAAGGAGCGTTTAGGTAGGGGTTGTTTTTCTCTTCTAGGGTATGCGGGGCATGGTCTGTTGCGATAACGTCTATTCGGTCTTCTAAGAGCGCCTTCCATATTTGCGCACGGTCGTTGGCAGATTTAACGGCGGGATTCCATTTAATCGCATTCCCATGAAGCGCATAATCAGCATCACAAAACCACAGATGATGAATACAAGCCTCTGCTGTAATTTTTTTAGACCTAAGGGGAACATTTGCTTCAAATAACAAGGTTTCTTTTCCTGTTGAAATGTGCAAAACGTGTAACCTTGTCCCATGTTTTTTCGCCAAATTAACCGCGAATGAGGAGGATAAATAACATGCCTCCGCACTTCTTATTTCCGGATGCATTTGAATAGGAATTTGATCTCCGTATGTTAACTTAGCGTTTCGCAAATTTTCTTGCACCGTGTGCTCGTCTTCACAGTGCGTTGCGATGAGCATGGGCGATTGAGAGAAGAGGGCTTCAAGGGTTCGTTCATTATCGACCAACATGTTTCCTGTGGAGGAGCCCATGAAAACCTTAATTCCACAAACTTTTTCTTCGTTGGTTTTTAGCACCTCGGAAAGATTGGTGTTCGACACACCCATGTAAAAGGAATGATTTGCAATAGAAACGATGCCCGCCCGGTTGTATTTTTCTTCAAGAAGATCTTGGGTTAAGGCGTTGGGGACCGTGTTCGGCATTTCCATAAATGAGGTGATTCCACCTGCAACAGCGGCCCGCGACTCGGTGAAAAGATCACCTTTGTGGGTTAGGCCGGGTTCGCGAAAATGAACCTGGTCGTCAATGCATCCGGGCAATAAATAATTGCCTTTCAAATCAATTTCCTTTACCGCTGAATCGGAGATTTCGCCAGCGATTTTCTCAATTCTACCGTCTTTGATGCTGAGGTCTGAAACAAAAGTTTTTCCTTCATTAACAATTTGTGCATTGCGTAAGATTATTCGGCTCATAGTTTCATTTTTCGCATTTTCCAAACACCAAACAACGCTTCTTTAAAAATGCCGGTGCTCATTTTAGAATCGCCATACAGTCTATCCTTAAAAGTAATCGGAATTTCTTTTACGAGACAACCGTGTTTGATAGCGGCATATTTCATACAAATTTGAAAAGCATAGCCCTTGAAAATAATGTGGTCAAGGTTGATTTTTTTAAGCGCTTTGGCACGGTAACATTTGAATCCTGCAGTAGCGTCCTTGATCGAAACCCACAATACAATACGAACATAAAGGTTGGCAAAATAAGACAACAAAACACGCTTAAACGGCCAATTTTCAACCTTTCCTCCTTTGCAATAACGAGAGCCGACAGCAACATCTGCTCCTTCAATGCATGCGTTTTTAAGTCGAATTAAATCTTTAGGGTCGTGTGAGAAATCACAATCCATTTCAAACACATAGGTGTAATTTTTTTCCAAAGCCCATTTGAAGCCAGCTATGTAGGCGGTTCCCAGTCCCAACTTCTCTTCTCTGGTTACTAAAAACACCTCGTTTGGGTATTTTTGTTGCAACTCGCGGATTACGTCACCTGTGCCGTCTGGTGAGTTGTCATCTACAAATAAAATGTGGTACCCTTCACCAAGCTGCATAACAGCATCACACATCAAAACGACATTTTCGCGTTCATTAAAGGTGGGGATGATGACTATTGAATCGTTCATAAGGAGTTAGCGGACGAAATTAAGGAAATCGATGCAGTTCTAAAAATGGACAGGGTTAAAATATGTGAATTCACCTTTTTTGCGCGCTAGTCATAACGAAGTGGTTAATTATACATGTGTTCGCAAATAAATCCCCCTATATTTGTAATTCAATTTAAGACATGGACATTCTAATTAAAGCACTACAACTCCTTCTATCCCTTGCCATTTTAGTCACTGTACATGAGTTTGGACACTTCATTCCTGCCCGTTTGTTTAAAACCAAGGTGGAAAAATTTTATTTGTTCTTTAATCCCTGGTTTTCGATTCTCCGGTTTCGCAAAGTAAATGGGGTGAAAAAATACGCGTGGTTTACCAAGAAATCACCTGAATCATGGGATGATGGAAGTGAGAAAACAGAATGGGGAATTGGGTGGGTTCCACTTGGAGGGTATGTTAAAATCGCAGGTATGATTGATGAGTCCATGGACAAAGAGCAGATGAAACAACCAGCGAAACCCTATGAATTCCGATCTAAAAAAGCATGGCAACGACTCATCATTATGATTGGTGGGGTGGTCGTGAATTTGTGCGTAGGAATTATTCTATACATCTCCATCGTTTTTGTTTGGGGAGGAAGTGAAATCAATACCTCCAAATTGAATTATGGAATGTCTGTTCACCCCTATCTTGAGAAATACGGATTGAAATCAGGTGACATCATTACAAAAATTGATGGAAAAACAATTAAAACCATTGACGACCTTAACAAAGGGGTTTTGTTGCGCGATAAAACAAAAATAACCTTTACAAGAGAGGGAAAAGAAATTACAAAAGCATTACCAGAAAACATCGACCAGCAATTGTTCCAGAAGGGAGCAATGGTTCCTTTTGGCTTAAGGGTGAAAATTGGCAAGGTTAAGGAAGTATTGGAAAAAAGCGAGGCAAAAGCAGCTGGGTTGAAGATAAATGACCAAGTGATTGGGGTAAATGGGGACGCTATCGTTTATTTCGACGAACTACAAAAAGGATTGTTTACCCATGCAGGGAAGAAGGTGGACTTGTTGATCTTACGAGGCGCTGATACAATGGAAATTCACCCAAAAGTGAGCGCAGAGGGTATAATTGGGTTTTCATCCAATAATTTGTTTACGTCAGACACCCTTGCCCTTGTGAAAAAAAATTATGGACTTTTAGAAAGCATTGTGGTTGGAACCGATTACGGATTTAACCTTTTGAAGGATTACGTCACACAATTTAAATTCGTGTTTACTAAAAAAGGGGCAACTTCAGTTGGCGGCTTTGCGAGCATTGGAAATATGTTCCCCCCGATGTGGGATTGGAGAATCTTTTGGATGAACACCGCATTTATCTCCATCGCTTTGGCATTTATGAACATTCTACCCATTCCAGCATTGGATGGTGGTCATGTTGTTTTCTTGCTTTATGAAATCATCACAGGAAAAGAAGCCCCTCAGAAAATATTAGAGTATGCCCAGTATGTTGGAATCTTTCTGCTCTTGAGTTTAATGATCTATGCAAACGGAAACGATCTAATTCGAATCTTCCTCAAGTAAATTCATTTTGGCTTGAATTCCGAATGCAATTAAATTGGCCTTTTCCTTTGCTAAATTGGCGGTCAACCCTTCAAAATTTTCATCAACGGTTTCGTTAAACAGCGCAATCCAAACCTTAAAAAGCCCACGTGTTAAGGGAAGTCCAACATGTTTTTCCGTGACATTGGTGGTATACCCGGGCTCGTTCAATAATAAAAATCGCCAAAACTGTTTCATTTTTGGTAGGTGTTGTTCCCAATCCAAATGCTGAAAAAAGGGCCGAAGTGATGGGTCTTTTTGAACTTTTTCGTAGAATGCATTCACAAGAAATGAAATGTCGGCTGGGGTATTTATATCTCTTTTCATTTGTTAAAAAAATGCGCGAAGTTCCATGCCTCCGTTGTGAATACTTTTTGAATTCATGGATTTTCGTCCTGAATATTGTAAGGTCATCTGCAAGTTTTTACCAATGTTTCTTTGAAACTGTAAGGTCCAAGTGTAATTTGTGCCAGGCTTTAAGGCTTCAAGCATTTCAAAGGCAACCGCAGAAAAAGGATTTCCTTCATATTGTAGTTGAATAAATTTCACATCCGCTTGAACACTCCCTTTTTGTGTGGTATTGTATTTTACACCCGTGGTAATTTCACTGGCAAGGCATTGCTCCCCGCCAAAAATTTGTGCATTGGATTTATCCGCCAGACGACCGCCCAAGGTGATGCGATAATTCGTAGACGGTTGGAATAAAAACGTTCCTAAAATTTGTTGGGTTTGAATTTGGTAATTTCTACCTGTTGTATAATCAACATTTGCGTGTTTTTCCCCCTGTTGCCCTTCGATTTTAATTGAAAAAGTAGGTTTAACATTCCAGTGTAAAGCGAGTTCATGAAAAAGAAATTGTTTGCCATCAAAACCACTCGCTAGCAAAGCCTTGTTTGCGGAAAAACTGTAAACATATTGCCCATTAAATACAGCCGAGGTTCGGTTGAAAAAAAGTGTGTTCCTAAATAAAAAAGCCGATGAAATCAAGAGGGTGTTATCGATTTCAGTTCGCAAGGGGTTGAATAACGACCCGCTGTTCCAAGATCCGATTTTTCGGTTTGAACGCAGTCGCATTTGATTGGAAAAACGAGAAAGAAAATGCAACGCGCCTGTTTTCTTGCTCCAAATCAATTCTGGTCGCCAAAAAACACTTTGATTGTATTCGTTGGAGAACGTTTTTTGGTAGTCACTGCTTGGTGTGAAAATGCGAATGTAATTTGCTTGGTCTATGAAACCGGAAATTTCAAATTCATTTAAATCCTTTATTCCATCTCCATTGTAGTCAATCCAAGTATAGACTCCTTGTCCCGCGTTTACTTCCAAATAGATAAATGTTCTTTTCTGCTCCAACCCAGATCCAATCTCATAATAGGTATCCCAAGTAAGTGCCCCCTTCCAAATGCGAAAACTGTATTCCACTCGCCCGATCAATGATTGGTCCGGCGTAATGTTTAGCAATGCAGTGTCTAAAGGGGTAAGGCTGCGAAAACCAACCACGCAGCCCAAGGTTTGAGCTTTCCACTTTTTCAAGTGCCATTCCCCTCCCATTGTTTGCCCCCTAGCGGCGGCTTTAAAGACATTTCCACTGGGCTTCCAGTCCCACCGTTCCCGATAAAACAATCTCAAAGACCGTGTTGAGGTATCGTGCGATTGAATGTAAAACTGAACATCATAAAAGGCATAGGGAACATTTGTGAGGGTGGTTCCGGAGGTGTTTCGTTGGTTAAACTCTTGGTCGTCTTTTATCCCAATTAAAAAAGGTTTGAGTTTATAGGAAAGGTCTAAACGGTGACGTATAAAAACGGATTGTCCTGTTCCTTGGGTTCCTAAAACACTCGCGTCCCATTTGGATTGAATGGTTTTGTTTTTTAAGTTTCCCTCTGAATAAATACGCGTGCCATTGAATTCGTTACCGATGCCATAGTTTTGAACGCTCCATTGTATCAGGCCTGCTTTTTTGTTTTTAAATTGATTTGCCAACTCAACAAATCGTTGTGGACCTTTATATTGAAAATTCCTTACGTTCCAATCTCGGTCAAACTCTACTTTTCGATAGGGTTCAATAAACGTAAAGTTGGCATCGAGAAATTCTACTTCTAAGCCCGACGTAGAAACCCATCCTTTCTGGCCAACACTGTCTTCGTGACTAAGTTTTGTGTGGTTTGACCAAGACCAATCATTTTTTAAATCCAACTTTGAGAACAAGTTGCTGTTGTTTTCAGAAAAGCCGAATTCACTCTCTATTTTCCACTTCTTACCCAAATCGCGAGAAACACCGGCAGTTATTAATCTTTTCCGTTTTGGGGTTATGAGGGTTTGAACGGGTAAGTAATCTCCCTGAGAAACACCGGAAACAGGCGCAATCCAACGGTAAATTTTTCCATAGGCTGTGTTTTTCTCGTAAACATAGTCTCCCTTTTGTGGTCCCACCCATTGAAACGTTGTGCGGTAAAACGCGGAGTCTGGGTTTACAGAAAACACCAAAACCGAATCGTAACCCAAGGAATCAATCATCTTATAGAGGTTTTGATTCTCAAAGAACCCCACAGAATCAATGCTATTAATGGTTGCGTTTTGAATGCTGTCACCGATGCTTCGGAGAAGCAACTTATCCGATTCGTCTAAGGAGATTTGCAAGGGTTGGCTTTTGATGTCTTGCTCGTGGTAGTAATTGATCCAAGCACTCCCTTTTTTGCGGGTGTACTGAACACTTTGTTGAATGAGCGATCGCGTATAGGTTTGGTCAGAATATTGAAATTCTATGGCGATTCTTGTGTCCTTTGTGATTAAGAACCTACTTGTGAATACAACTTCAGCCGTGTTGTAATCAATGACATAGTCAAATTCTTGACCTCGAACGAGCATTTTACCGTCGACAAAAACTTTTTCTGTTCCGGCAAGAATTACAATAAAAGGTTCGTTTTCAGCGCCTTTTAATCGATAAGGACCTTGATTGTTTTCAACGCCTTGAATGATTTGGCGGTTAAATTTACCCTTGGACAATCCCAAGCTGGTCTGAAGATTCAGTTTTCCTTCCTGGGGTGTTTTAAATGAATAGGTAGTGGTAAATCCTTGCCCCCTTTTTTTATAATTCAAAAAATAACCCGCTGGACGTTGAATCCAAAAGTCACCGCCTGTAAACTTGAGGTTTTCGTTGTATAACTGAATAAAAACTTGGTCAAAAGATTGCAGTTTTTGCGTATTACCTTCAGGTTGTATTGGAACATTTGCATCGGAGATCGAAGCCAATACATTCAGGTTTTCTGAAAGTTTTCCAGAAAGCTCCAGGTTTAATGTAGAGTTTATACCCAGGTTTTGTTGATTTCCAAACGTTACTCCCCTCGATAAACTTCCTTTTTTAGACAGGTCATTTCCTCCAAAAAAATCATTAATGGTGTTTCCTTGATTCGAAATTTGATATTTCCAGTCCTCTTTCATTCCAGATGAAAAAAGAAATGTAGAATCGTATTTTGAAAGTTGTGGCGTAAAATCGAAATTTAAAATGTCATAGAAAACAGTGATGCTGTCTTTGAATGGCCGAAGTATGCGAATCGATTTTTGAATGTAATCAACAGTGTAATCAAGTTCCGATAAAGTATCTTGGTGTACAATACAAACAATACTTCCCGGAATAATAGACAGGCTGTCAAGTTGTATTGTTTCAGTTGTGTAAGAAATGGTAAGCGTTTTGTTTAATGTACCTTGTCCCCACCCAATCGGAATGACCCAAATCATTAGTATGGTTAGGAGACGTTTGAACATTATTTAGCGAAATTAAGCATAGCAATCAAACGAGGAATGCTAATTTTGATTGTTAATCCATTCTGCCATGCGAAGATATAACCCATTCTTACTACTTTTTACTGTTTTTAGTTTTTGGAACACATACAGCCAAGCACCTCAAACATTATTAGAATTTACCAAAGAAGAGATTTTTGTCTATGAACCTAAATTAATTGAAGATTTTACATCCCCAAAGTTGAATGAAGAAATGTGGTTTGGCTATTATCCTTGGGGAGGGTTGTCATTGGACGTGAGAACCTACACTTCCCCTGATATGTGTAAGGTTAAAAACGGAAACGTTGTACTCTCTTTAGACACCACTTCGCAATGGTTTACCTTTCCTGATTGGATGATTGACACGGCCAAGTTGCGACAACACAATGTTGAAATGAAACAAGGAAAAATTCAAATGCAACGGTTAACCTCCGCGATATGGAGCAAAGAAAAGTTTCGCTTTGGGTATTTTGAGTGCAAATGTAAAATGCCTGAAGGACAAGGTTATTGGCCAGCATTTTGGCTGTATGGCGGGAATCCCAATGAGGAAATCGATTTTATGGAGGGAAAGGGAGAGCGTCTAAAACAATACCACGTGGACATCCACTGCCCAAAGCGATGTGACCGGGTAAAACAATTTGGAATGTTCGACAAGCCTTTTGGCCATTGGGTTAGAAGTAAGTCAAAGTTGCTTAATGAGTGGGTTGTTTTTTCAGGAAAGTGGACACCGCAAGGGGTTGCGTTTTACTTGAACGGCGAACTTGTTGCAACCCATCAAACAACTTTTGAAACCGCAATGAACCTCATCGCTAATTTTTCAATGGCACAAGACAACGGGCCATTTTCCCCTGGGGAAAATAGAAAAACACGTTATCCAGCACAATTTGAAGTGGATTATATGCGGGTTTGGGACATCGAAAAAGGGGATTGGGACGTCCAAAAACAGTTGGACAAAAACCCTTCTAGGTTCGTGTCTTGGGTGTATAAGGAAAACCAAGTATACTATTTTGAGTTTCGCGGGAAGAAAAACCCGAAGGAAAGTTTGGTGATTCTAAAGGATGGACAGCATTTTTTAAGCCTTGATTTGGATGCGAATGAACAGTGGATTGATACTTCTCACTGGCCGAAAGGTACTTATGCGATGAAAGCAAGTAACGGAACCATTCAAAAAACCGTTGGTTTTATAACGCTTTAACAGGCTTTTCGAGCGATACTTCGAACAGCTTTGACCAATATTTCCCGGTCATGTACAATTTCTTATTCCTGTCATTGTATGCAATTCCGTTAAGCACCTCGCCATTACCCCTTCCTGCAGCTGCCAAATTTGTTGCGTCTATGTTGGCGATAACCTTACCTGTTAATGGGTCAATCACCGCAATTAAATTGGTGGTCCAAATGTTTGCATAAATGAAACCGTCTACATACTCTAATTCATTTAATTTCATCACCGCTCCTTCGTTGGTGTACACTTGAATGCTTTTTAATTCCTTGAAAGTCAATGGGTCGCGAAAAGTCAAGCGCTCACTTCCATCGGAAACCACTAAATACTGCCCTGTATAGCAAATCCCCCAACCTTCGCCACCAAAATCAAATTTTTGGGTGTTCTTAAAATCTGCCTCGTTGTAAACAAAACAGGTGTGGTTTTGCCAAGTTAACTGATAAATACGCTCCCCCACTATGGCGATGCCTTCTCCAAAATACGGAGCAGGAAGGGTTGTTTTTCGAATGATTTTACCCGACTTAAAATCAACTTCCCCTAAAAAAGAAGCGCCTATTTGTCCTGGATCCCCTGTCCCTTCAAACATCCTTCCCCCTGAAAACACCAATCCTTGCGTGAATGAGGAATCGTTGTGAGGGTATGTGTTTAGGATGTTTGTTTTCCAGGCTTCAGGTACAATGTCGGACAAAACGGTTACAATGCGTTCGTCTATGCTACTTTTATTTTGAGCATTGACGGCGACCAGTTTTATGGAATGCATCCCCAATTCAAGATTTTTTGGGTCAAGGGTTACGTGGAATGTGCTTCTCTTGTTGGTATAGGTTTGAATCAATGAATCATCCAAAAAAAGTTCAATTTTCTTTTGGTTTTCGCTACAGGCAACATCAAACGCGGCCTTTTGACCAAAGGATACAGAAAGGTTTTCTTTAAAGGAAAAAGTACAAGTTAGCTCAACATCCTCAGTTTCCGCATCGTTTTTAGTGAAAAAAGGGATTACGATGGCTACCAGAAGCAAACCAAGGATGATCAAAATAAAGACAGACCTTTTGTTTTTCATAGGTGGTTTTGTATAAAATCACAATCTATTTTTTCATGTGTAGCGGAACCCTTCATTTGACCCTTAACCAAAACAAACATTTGTGGTGATTGGTGCGGTATCCCGAAATGAGCCGCAAGGGAATTCGAAATCTCTCGGTGATTGAGTAAATCCAACACCCAAACGGTAACGTTTAGTTTTTGGTCGAGTTTGAGGCGTTTTAATGCCATCGAAGATATAATGCAACGGGTGGAGTGCTTGAAAATCACCTGTGGATTTCGATGACTGTCTGCTAGAATATCATCAAGCGAAGTTTCCGGAGAATAGGTTAAAAATTCCATTGTTTAATTGTGAAATTGTCTGAGGAATCGAAGGTCATTTTCTGAATACAAGCGCAAGTCATTGACTTTATACTTCAATTGTGTAATTCGTTCTACCCCCATGCCAAAAGCAAAACCAGAATAAACCTCGGGGTCAATACCACTTGCAATCAATACGTTTGGATCGACCATTCCGCACCCAAGAATTTCAAGCCAACCTGTATATTTGCAGACATTACATCCTTTTGCATTGCAGAGGGTACAAGAAACATCGACTTCAGCACTTGGTTCTGTGAACGGAAAGTAGGAAGGACGAAGGCGAATCAACGCGCTGGGACCAAACAAGGCCTTTGCAAAATAATCTAGGGTTTGTTTTAAATCAGAGAAGGAAACATTCTTGTCAATGTATAGGCCTTCAATCTGATGGAAAAAACAATGTGCCCGGGCAGAAATTGCTTCGTTTCTATAAACCCTTCCAGGGGAAATGGTGCGTATGGGGGGAGTAGTAGATTCCATAACACGAACCTGAACAGAACTGGTATGGGTTCTTAACGAAAGACCCTTTTTCTCGCCTGCAATGAAGAACGTGTCTTGCATGTCTCGGGCTGGATGGTTTTCAGGGAAGTTTAACGCAGAGAAATTATGCCAATCATCTTCAATTTCTGGCCCTTCTGAAACGCCAAAACCGATTTTATCAAAGATGGCGATGATCTCATCGCGAACGATAGACAATGGGTGGTGACTGCCATTATTAAAAGGAACCCCCGGACGAGTGAAATCTTCTTGGTTCTTTTCTGTTTGAACACTCGAAAAAGCAATAGATTCATCGGCGAAGCGATCTTCTATCTGTGATTTCAATTCCTTTAAAAGTTTACCAACGACGGGTTTTTCTATGGCCGTAACATCCTTAAATTCTTGGTATAAACTTTTTAATATTCCCTTGGAACCTAGGTATTTTATTCTAAACAATTCCAACCCCTCCCTGTTTTCTATAGGATAATTTTTGATTTCAACCTGAAGCTCTTCAATCCTTTTTTGCATGAATTGTAACTTTTTAACGTAGCAATTGGTTATGATAATTGGACACTGCAAATGTAAGGTTTTTTAAGAATTGCCTGCTTTTTTGTAAGACTTGTAAACTTTGCACAACTTTAAGCGGCTTTTGTCGTATTGTTGCAAGTCCAAAATTAAAATGTTACATTTGAAAGCAATTTCACGTATGAAAAATTTATTAAAAATTAGTCTTATTGTCCTGGGTTTCATAGTACTCGGATCCTGTAAATCGAAAGACCCGGCCATTTTGAAAGTGTTTGTACGGTCTTCGTCTAATCAATTAATGAGTGGCGCTAAAGTGGTGGTAATCGGTGACCAACAATCCAATCCAGCTACCTTGCCATTTGTAGATACCACATTCACAAATAGTTCTGGATTTACATCCGTTGATATGGACCAGTATTTTAACACCTCCGGGGCAGAAAATACAACAGGTTATTTTGACATTGTCGTAAAGTATAATAACAAGACAGCGAACGGGTACTCTAGATGCAGAATTCACACCACGTCTGTTGAAACCATTTATCTTCCGAATTAATTTAAACGTATGAAAAAGATTGCCTACCTATTATCATTTGCTGTTGTTGCCATAGTCCTTAATGGATGCGTTAAAAAAGAAGACACCATTGCAAAAATTGAAGTGAGAGACGAAAACAATGCACTTGTAGAACAAGCCATGGTGGTTTTACACGGTACCTCAACATGCAATTGTCCTTCTCAAGTGGTCGTATATGACACAGCCTTTACCAACGCAGCGGGTATTGCGACATTTAATTACAACGAAATCTACCAATTAGGTCAAGCCGGTGTTGCCGTCCTAGACATAGAAGCTTACAAAGGAAATCGTCAGGGTCAAGGGATTGTGAAAATTGAGGCTGAAAAAACGAATGAAGAAACCGTTATCATTCAGCCCTAACTAAGCACAAATCCTCAATTGCGCGGACTCATTGTTTTTTAAGTATTCAACTGGAATTTCCGGCATATTCAACGATTGAAAGTTGAATTTATAAAAAGTTCCACCTTCCGTCGTTTCGCTCTCCAAGAATTGATACACATCCAATTCATCATATTGGTTTCCAATGTAATTCAAAAGTGCATTTAGACCTGTAAAGCTCAAGGAAATTGCACTCTTGTAACTAAAGTTTTTCGACATCAATGTGCCATGACAAATGGCTTTGTTTTGAAATTCGTTGAATTCGATTTTTTGAATGGAAATGGTTTTCATCTTTTTTTTTGACAAAGATTACCCTGGAAGAACGTAAACAATTTACGTTTATTGATTTTTTTAATTAAGACGCTTGAAATTCTTAATTTTGAAGCATGTCAGAAAATAACCAAATGTCCTTTATGCAACACCTCGATGAGTTGCGTTGGCGACTTGTTCGAATTGCCATAGTTGTGCTTGTTTTTGGCTGCGTCATTTGGTATTTTCAAGAGTGGATCATGGTGAATTTGTTCCTTCATCTAAAAGACAAGGACTTTATTACCTTTCAATTGTTGTGCAGGTACTTTGGCGTTTGCGTCGAGGACACACCCGTGAAAATGCAAAGCATGACCGTGTCTGGTCAGTTTAATTATGCCATGATGATGTGTTTGATAGGAGGGTTGATTGCTTCTGCGCCTTTTATTTTTTACCAAGTATGGGCTTTTATTAAACCCGGATTAAAACCGAAAGAAATTAAACTTTCGAAAGGAATGGTCTTTTACATTAGCTTGTGTTTTTTTTCAGGAATCCTTTTTGGTTATTTTGTGATCGCACCCATGACGGTTCAGTTTTTTGGAGCCTTTCAAATCAGTAAACAAATTGAAAATAATTTTACAATTGGTTCCTACATGAGCACCATCCTTTCTACGGTTTTTTATTCCGGACTTTTGTTTTTGTTACCCATTGTAAGTTATGTACTCACGAGAATAGGTTTGATTGGCCCACAATTTTTGGTTAAATATAGAAAACATGCCATTGTGATTATTTTAATCATCGCTGCGGTCATAACTCCGCCAGACATTCTCTCTCAAATAATTGTTTCTATACCGATTATAGTACTCTATGAAATTGGCATCCTTGTTTCAAAACGAGCGGAAAGAAAAAAACTTCGTGAACAAGTTTAGACACCTATCGCTTTGTTCATTGGTTCTTTTGTGTTTCAATACAATGGCACAAAAAACAGTTGTAGAAGGTAGGGTTTACGAAGGAATAACAAAAACCCCACTTGCCGACACTAAAGTTTGGTTTTACAACACAAAAACCGCAACCTATACCGATAGCACAGGTTTTTTTCACTTAGAAACCTACTATCCTGTTGATTCTATTCAATTTTTTTTTCTTGGCTATGACCTCGTTCGAAAAAAAATAAAACCAGATGAATTCCAAGAATTGAACATTCATTTGAAACGGGTGTCAAGGGAATTTAAGGAAATCACCGTTTTGCCCCCAGATGAATTTCCCTCAACAAAATTGCACAAACGAATCATCGCACATAAACCGGCTAACAACAAAGAAAAATTAGACGCATACGAATACGAAGCCTACAACAAGATTCAAGTTTCATTAAGTAACCTAGGAGATGAATTTAGTAAAATTGGCCCCATTAAACATTCACCACTGATCCTAAGCTACCTTGACTCATCCCAAATTAAAAAGAACCTTCCTGTGGTTTTAACTGAGTCCGTTTCGGACTTTTATTTTACAAATCATCCTAAACGCAAAAAGGAGGTGATTAAAGCCAGTAGGATAACAGGGGTAAAAAACCTTCAGGCTTCACAATTTTTAGGGGACACCTACCTTGAGTTGAATATTTATGACAACGTGATTGATTTGTTTGGAAAATCTTTTGTAAGCCCATTGGCAAACAATGCACGAAATGTATACAAGTTCTACCTCGATGATTCCATCTACATAGACAATAAGTTCTGCTATAAGCTGCGGTTTGAGCCGAAAAAAAGTGGCGACTTAACGTTTGTAGGTGAAATGTGGGTGAATGACACAACCTATGCCGTTAAGTCCCTCAAGGCAAAGCTATCGCCTTCTGCAAATTTGAATTACATTCAAGACTTTCAAATCGAACAAACGTTTGAGCCTATAGAAAATGAAGTTTGGATGTTGGCCAAAGAAAAAATGTTCTTTGACATCAAGCTTGCAGAAAACACCAAAATGTACGGTTTGTTTGCTACCCGGACTTGTAGCAGGAAAAATTATAAAATCAATCAAAAACGACCGGATGATTTTTATAAATCAAACTCGGAAGTACAGGTACTTGAGAACCAGCAAAACCTCAACGATTCAACATGGGGAGTCTTAAGACATGACAGCCTTAACAAAACCGAATCAGGCATCATCGAAATGATCGACACCTTGGAAAGAACCAAAAATTTTCAACGTTCAAGGAAGTTGGTTTACTTTGCCACAACAGGATATTATCCCCATGGTTATTTTGAATTTGGCAATATAAATTCCTTAGTGAGCTCGAATCCCGTTGAAAACATTCGACTCTCATTAGCCCTTCGGACCTCGTTGAAGTTTTCAAAAAGAGTAGAAATTGGAGGTAAAATCGGCTATGGTTTTCTTGATGATAAATGGAAATACAATGCGCTGTTGCGCTATAACATTACCCCAAAAAAACGCGGGGTACTTTCGGCTTTTTATTACTACGACCTTGAACAAATGGGTCAATCGCCTACCGCCGCCCAACTGGGGAATACTTTTGCCACCTTTTTAAACACTGCGCCTTTTAATAAATTAACCTTTGTAAAAAAGGTAGGATTAAATTTTGAGAAAGATTTTGGGAAAGATTTTATTCTTTTTACCGGTTTTGATTGCAAGGAATTCACGCCCTTAGGAATGAGTTCTTATTTGCATTTTAATCCCAACACCCAATTCCTCGACACCGTAAACAAATTGAGAACGACAGAGTTTATCACCCGCTTTAGGTGGTCAAAGAACGAGTCGTTTTTATCCGGCTACATTGACAGAACGCCTGTTACCTCCGCATTTCCAATTCTTTCAATTCAAGCAATTTTTGGGGTAAAAGGTGTCCTTGGAAGTATGTACAATTATCAAAAAATAGAATTTCAAATGGAGCATTATACCCATTTTGGTCGCCTTACAAGGGTTCACTATGGTTTTTCTTGTGGGTATATTTTTGGCCAAACAGCCTACCCTTTTCTTAAGGTTCATGAAGGGAACCAGTCCTATTGGCTCTCCTTAAGCGCATTTAACAAATTAAATTTTCTTGAGTTAATTTCTGATAAGTATGTCTCTGCTTTTATGGAAAACCATTGGGGAGGGCTCTTTTTAAACCAAATCCCGGGAATTAAAAAACTAAAATGGCGAATGGTGACAACTCAAAGAATATTATATGGCGCCATGTCACCCAAGCACAACGAACTTATCTTAATTCCGTCCTATGTTAAATCTTTCGGGTCTATTCCATATGCCGAGTTGTCCGTTGGAATTGAAAACATTCTAAACATAATAAGGGTGGATTTTGTGTGGAGGGTAACCCATAACACTCCTGATGTTAGTCCTTTTGGCATTAGGGCTAGGTTTTCTTTCAACTTATAGTAATTTCGCAAGGTGAAACTTTATACCCAAGACATACAAAAATCATATCGAAATCGCACCGTCGTCAATGGCGTGTCTATCGAAGTAAATCAAGGTGAAATCGTCGGCCTGCTTGGACCAAATGGCGCTGGGAAAACCACTTCCTTCTATATGATTGTTGGCCTCGTAAAGCCCGACTCGGGAAAAGTTTTTTTGGATGACCAAGAAATTACAAAACTTCCAATGTATAAAAGGGCTCAACTCGGAATTGGATACCTTCCCCAGGAGGTTTCTGTGTTTCGAAAATTAAGCGTTGAAGATAACATCATGGCCATTCTTGAAATGACCGATTTAAACAAAAACCAACGCGAAGAAAAACTCGAAAAATTATTGGATGAATTTGCCCTTAATGCGGTAAGATCAAATTTGGGAAACCGACTGTCAGGAGGAGAAAAACGCCGCACTGAAATTGCAAGGGCCCTGGCGACAGATCCGAAATTTGTGCTTCTCGACGAACCCTTTGCAGGCGTAGACCCTATCGCTGTTGAAGATATTCAAAGCATTGTTGCGGACCTGAGAAAAAGAAACATCGGAATTTTAATTACCGATCACAACGTACAAGAAACCCTCTCTATCACTGACCGAGCCTACCTTTTGTTTGAAGGTAAAATTCTCAAATCGGGTACCGCTGAAGAATTGGCGGCGGATGAGCAAGTAAGAAAAGTCTATTTAGGTCAAAACTTCGTGCTCAGGAAATAATTACCTAAGCAGCCTAACCGATCCACTTATCATTTGCCATGCACTAGGTTGGTAGCAGCTGCGGTAACGAATTTTATAGGTATAAACGCCATCTTGACAAGGCTTGCCGTTATACATTCCATCCCAACCTTCCTCAACGTTTTCGGTTATAAAAACACATTCTCCCCATCGATTAAAGACTTTAAAATCCCAATCCAAAATTTCAAATGATGTTTCCGCGATGAAAAGATCATTCTTACCATCCTCGTCGGGAATAAATGTATTTGGAACATATAAACTGAAGGGAAAGACCATAACACTTAACAACATAGAGTCCTTACACCCAAATGCATTGGTAACCGTTAATTGCGGGTAGTCGGGACCATAATTCAAATAACTATATTCAAAATTAGGCGCTTCGGTGTAATAAGAATTATGGTCAATTAAGTAGGCATATTCCGTCGCACCAATGGACTGATTTGTAAATGTAACTTTGTTGTTGCAAACATCAACCTCGGTAGGATTTACCGTAAAGCCAGCCGTAGGTGAAGGATTCACATTGACAATGTCTTGCTGTAACATGTACAAAGTGTCAATACAACCTTCCAAAGTAGTCATCGTTAATCCCACGCTATAATTCCCCACCTGTGTATACAAATGTGCACCATTCAGGCCATTGGATGTGCCTCCATCACCATAATTCCATTCATATGTTGCAGGGCCATCTGCAGTAGATGTATTGATAAACACTCCCGCGAAAGGAACACATTGTAGGGTATTTACAAAAACAAAGTCGATGTTCGGCTCAAAATAAACATACACTTGGTCTTGAACCGAATCAATACAGTTGTCGAAAGAACCGTACAAAGTAATGTTTTGAAATCCGGGTTGGGAGAACATTACGTTGAATTCGTCAACGTTTTGGGAGGTCGTTGGAATTCCGTTTTGACCAAATGACCAATTGTAAATTGCGGTGGGCGGCCCACTCACCGTTCCATCAAAAGCGTAGACCCCGCCGTTTATGCACAAGGAATCGTTGTTTACAAAGGACAAAACCAAAGGCTCATTTAGGGTAATCGTGGCTGAATCACTGGCATCGCAATTGGGTCCAGAAGAAACGTTTAAAACCAATGTGTATGTTCCCGGGCCCGGAAAAGTATAGGAAGGAGCGATTACATTACTGGTGTCTGAGCTTAGGTTTGCAACACCAAAATCCCAATGGTAATAAACACTGTTTGTAGAAACACTTCCAAAAGGGATGGTAAAGCCCAGGCACTCAACATTTTGAGGAACAGTTACCTGAGTGGTAGGAATGTCAAAGATGTAAATAGAATCAGTGTAGGAAGTCACACAACTCCCATTGTCACCGGTAATGGTTACGGGATGAAAGCCTGGCGACGCGAAGGTAACGTTGGGCACACCAAGACCGCTCCCGGTTGTTACAGATGCTGAGTTGTCCAATGTCCAAGAATAGGTTCCAACGCCATTGGGCGAACTGGAAACACCCACAAAATCAAATTGATTTCCGACAATGCAAAGGGAATCCTGGGAAGTCCAAGCGACTGAGAAAAGATTATTTACAGTCACAGTCATTAATGCAGTGTCTGTGCATGCCTGTCCTGGATTTACGATGAGCTGTACCGAATAAGTGCCCGGAGCGGGGTAGGTATAAGAAGGTTGCGTTACGCTACTAACATCTGTTGAGATACCCCCAACGCCAAAATCCCAGGCATAGGTGCTACCACCATAAGAGTTATTTACAAAATTAACAGTCAATCCTTGGCAATAAGAGACAAAGGTTGGCAATTGAACTTGCGTCGGTAATAAAGCTTGAAGGGTTATATTGCAATCAAATACTCGGAAAAGAAAGTCGCGAATTGTGGACCCTATAACCACGCCGTTGCGCGTTTCGGTAACTTTAACCCCGACCACGTATAGCCCGATGTTTTGAGGCGTTACCTGTAGAATTCCAGTGGCAGAATTAATTGAAATGACTGATCCTGGGCCTAAGGGTGTTGCTGCATTATATCCAGGATTCCACGTTACGATTGGGTAAGGAGGCGCAGGGGTTTGTGGTGGAAGCGGTGTAATGGAACTCGCCCCTGAAAATGGGGTGACCAAAGAATAGGTTAATTGATCACCATCTGGGTCCGTTGCACTGTGGTTAATGACGATGGATTCCGTGTTACATAGCAATATGGGAGGGTAATTCACAAAACGGGGAGAACTATTTTGGTAATAGGTACCGTTTCCTAAGGCTGTTCCTGGCACATGGGTGGTCAAGGTAATTCCTGTATTGTCAGGAGCGATAAGGTTGGTGATGTTTGGTCCCCGACAACACCTTTGGTATGAAACGTCATACCCATTTGGGTTTGGTGGCAAGGTAACAACCGTCTGGTAAGTGGCTTTCTCGACGCATATACCTCCTGGTGCAGTGGCGCATGGATTGTTGAAATTTAAAGGCACACTCGTACTCCCAGGAAAAGGAATGCTTACATTTTGAAACAAATTACCTCCACCTGTATATATGGCCAATTGCAGGGGGTCATCGTATGCAGCGCCAGAGGACGCACAATCGCGGTATAAGGTGATAAAAAAGCGATATTGATTGTTGCCGAGATAATCGTAATAAATATCCCCTCCAATGATATGCGAAGCAAACACTTGTGAGCTCAATAAAAAACAAAAAAACAGGAGGCGTATTCTCATATTTGGGCAGAGAAAAACAAATTTACAGAAAACATAACGAAATAACCATCAAATGGGATGCTTATATGCGTCGCTTATAACCCGCATAATTTCATCCCCTTTAACGACTTTTCCTACACCAAGATTTTGAAACGAACAGGGAAGCAGTCCCAGATCAAGGCATTTTTGTTCGTAATATTCCTTTCGTGAGGGGTGACTTGGGTAAACGACGTTGAAAATCCCGGTTGATTTCAACGCAATCACACCTTCAATGCAGGACATCACGTCCATTTTATGAATTAAATTTACTGGGGCCATACCATTTGGGATATCGAATTTATTTGAAAAGTATGTTGCCGGATTTCTATCCGCGCCAATAAGCCCACCCAATCGCAAAATAGCAAATGGGATGTTCATTCCTGTTATTTTTTCCTCGGCTTTGTGTAATACAGAGTCTGTATCGGTCACGCAGTTTTCATCAACCCAACCCTCTTTTGACGCGTAAATGCCAATAGAACTGCAAAAGACTATGTGGCTGGGCTGCATGGTAGCAACAATGTCCAGCAGGGTTTCGCAATAATATGGGACACTTGGGGGCAAGCAAAAAAGTAGCGTTGAGCCTTTTACAATGGCTGCTGCAAAAGAAACCTTCCCGTTGAAAAATGTGGCTTTGTGAGCCTCAATTCCCCGCGAACGCAGACTTTCAATTTTAATTTCTGACCTTGAAAACACGCAGACTTCATTCCCCTTGGAATGAAAGTCGTAGGCAACATCTAAACCCAACCATCCTGCTCCAAAAATGTAAATCCGATTTCCCATATTTCTTAAACATAAAAAAAAACAATGTGTTCAGCGTATTTCTCTCAATCCATTGGAAGAATTTGTAATCGTTGTAGTAATTTTGCTAAAATTATTTTTATGTACGACGTTGCAATTATTGGATCGGGTCCTGGTGGTTATGTTGCCGCAATTAGATGTGCGCAGTTGGGATTGAAAACCGCAATCATTGAAAAATATAGCACCCTAGGAGGGACTTGTCTTAATGTTGGATGCATACCCTCAAAAGCACTTTTAGATTCCTCCGAACATTACTTTAACGCCAAGCATAATTTTGCAGAACATGGCATTGAAATAAGTGACTTGAAACCTAATTTCCAACAAATGATTCAACGGAAAAGTGAAGTGGTTTCAACAACTTGTGCAGGTGTTAAATACCTAATGGACAAGAATAAAATTACGGTATTACAAGGTACAGGCTCGTTCGTAGATCAAAATACAATTGCCATTTTATTTGAGGGAAAGGTCGAAAACATTCAGGCCAAAAACATCATCATTGCCACAGGCTCAAAGCCTAATTTCTTCCCGGGAATGGTGCCTGATAAAAAAAGGATTTTAACATCAACGGAAGCGCTTTCCATGACTGAAATTCCAAAGAAAATGCTCGTGATTGGTGGCGGTGTTATCGGATTGGAATTGGGTTCTGTATATGCGCGTTTGGGGACTGAAATTGAAGTGATTGAAAACGCTTCGACCTTGCTTGGGGCAATGGATGGTTCCGTAGGAAAAGAGCTTGTCAAAATCTTTAAAAAGGAAGGAATGAAGTTCCGTTTCGATCATAAAGTACTTGAAGTTGTTAACCATGGAGAGGGAATAACCCTCACAGCATTGGATAAAAGTGGAAATTCAATTTCTATTGAAGCGGATTATTGTCTTGTTGCTGTAGGTAGGAAAGCCTTTACAGCGGGATTAGGATTGGACAAAATTGGGTTAACGGTCAATACGCGAGGACAAGTGGAAGTCAATGACCATTTACAAACTAAATTTTCACACATTTATGCCATTGGAGATGTTGTTCGTGGTGCAATGCTAGCCCATAAAGCAGAAGAAGAGGGCGTTTTTGTTGCGGAGACAATCGCAGGACAAAAACCACACATAAACTACAACTTGATTCCAAACGTAATCTACACATGGCCTGAAGTAGCTTCCGTAGGTAAAACCGAGGAAGAACTAAAAACGAGCGGGGTTGAATACAAAGTTGGAAGTTTTCCAATCAAAGCTTTGGGTCGTGCTCGAGCATCTATGGATACCGCAGGCTTTATAAAAATAATTGCCGATCAAACGACGGATGAAATCCTTGGGGTTCACATGATTGCAGCACGCGCCGCAGACCTAATCATGGAAGCCGTTACGGCCATGGAGTTTCGTGCCTCCGCTGAAGACTTGGCAAGAATCTGTCACCCACACCCAACCTATTCGGAAGGTGTCAAAGAAGCGGCATTGGCAGCTACTGACAACAGGGCTCTCCACGTGTAGCATTCTAATCTTAAAGACCTTTGTAACCATTCTTGCTTAAGTTCCGTTAAGTCCGCTACTCAAATCTGAATTTCAAATTTAAGTAACGAAAGACGAATGAAACAAAGAATTATTAAAGTTGCAAAATGGTTGGTGGGAATTTCCTTTGGGATTTTTTTACTGGTTTCAATTCTTATCTATTGCTACCAAGATAAAATATGCAACTTCGTACTTCAAGAAGCTGGCAAAACACTTGAAAAACCCGTTTTCTACTCCAAAGTTGATTTGACTTTTTGGCAAACCTTTCCCAACCTATCCGTAAACGTATACGACGCAAAAATTCAAGATGCATACAGCCATACGCGCTCTAATAAAACGCTACTCGCAGCAGAAAGAATCTCAATTACGTTGAATCCGTTGGATTTGTGGAGAGAAAATTATCATGTGCAAGTGTTTGAGATTTCTAAAGGGCAAATTAACATACGAACCCATGCAGATGGCGATGTGAATTATTTGATTTTTAAACCTAAAGAATCCACTGAAAAATCCAAGTATAATTTTAAAATTTCGTCCTTTCATGTGAGCCAGATGCAAATTAATTACCTAGACAAAGCGGCAAATCAATTCTATTGGACCCAATTTAATGATATGGAGTTTTCGGGTGACTTTGATCAGGATAAATTTGAATTGCTTGCCGAAGGAGACCTTGACATTAGAAAAATTCAATCAGGACAAGTTAGCCTAATTAAAAATAAACCAGTAAGCATGGCGCTCAAGATGGAAGTAAACAATGTTGAAGGCAGTGTTACCTTACCAGAATCAAAAATAGCCATCTCAAAACTCCCCTTTATTGCGAAAGGAAAATATACAAGCGACAGCTTGCTCATTCAAGTAAAATCGAATCAGTTGAAACTTTCCGATTTGGCAAATCAATTGGCAGACCAAGGGGCAGAAAAAGAACTTAACCTCTACAAAGGTTCTGGGGATGTTGATTTTGATTTAAAACTGTTCGGATCGAATCAAAAAAACCAAAACCTGAACATTTCATGTGATTTTGCCATACGAAATGGATTTTTAACAGAGCCAACTAAAAAAATTCGCGTTAAGAACATTGGTCTGAATGGTAAATACCTTGCCAATGGAAACCCAAATCAAGACAAACTTAATTTAACGAAACTCAAATTCAACACCGCTGCGGGCCCATTCCAAGGAAATCTACTCATTGAAGACTTTGTCAACCCAAAATTATCAGGAAAAGCCAAAGGGGCCATAGACCTTAGCGCAGCAAACGCCATTTTAAAGTTAGAAGAGGTGGAAAAAATGGATGGCAAAATAAAATTGAACTCGATTTTTAACCTAGAAATAAGAAAAAACCTGATCGTTCATCGCTGTGATGGAGACGTTTCATTGAAAAATGTTTGGTTAAAACTGAAAGGTGACCAAAGGACTTTTGAAAACATCAACGGAAACATTGCGCTGAAAAAAAATGATGTTAAAGTAAAAGAAGCAACCTTAAAAGTGAATGATTCTGATTTGAAGCTGAACGGATCCTTTGAAAACGTTTTTGAATATTTGGCTCAAAAAGGAACGTTGAAAGTGAATGCGGAAATTTGCAGCAACCACATTAACATTGAAGACCTTGGAACCACTACCAAAAACGAAAAAATCCAATCTGCTGCAAAGGCATATTCATTGCCAAACGACATCCTTGGAAACATCCAGCTGTCAACAAAAAGCATCCATTTCAATAAACATGTATTTGAGAATGTCAGCGGAAGGGTAAATGTATCACAGAGAAAACTTTCCTTTCCAAACTTGACACTAAGAAATGCCAACGCTGACATTGTAGGGTCTTTGCAAATTGAAGAAACGGCACCTGAACGAATGGAAATCCATGCAAACTTAAGAAGCCAAAACATTCACTTTGGCCCATTGTTCCGAGAATGGAACAATTTCGAACAAGATGTAATAACAGAAAACCAAATTTCTGGAAGGGTAGAAACGGAAGTTGACTTTTTTGCACCTTTTAATTTGGTTGGCGGAATTGAACTGAAAGATATTGATGCAAAGGTGCACATGAAAATTTTCGATGGGCATCTTAAAAATGTATCCTCGTTTGAGGACATCGTGGAAAGCCTAAGAACCAATACAGGTAAATTGTTAATCGGAAAGAAAAACATCGATGCCTTTCAATCAAAGTTGAATGACATCCATTTTAAAACCCTAGAGAACAACTTAATCATTAGAAACGGACAAATTGAAATTCCAAATATGCACGTTGAATCCAGTGCTATGAACATGGATGTTTCGGGCAAACACACCTTTGAGAATCAAATTGATTATCATTTCAAATTTTATTTTAGGGATTTATTAGGGGAAGACAAGGACGCTGCCTTCGGTAAAATAATCGATGACGCAACAGGATTAAAGATCTTTCTTCGCATGTATGGCGACCTAGACGACCCGTCTATCGAATGGGATAAGTCCTCAAGGAAACAACAAATGCAAGAGGATTGGGTTGAGGAGAAAAAAACCGTCAAATCCATTTTGAAAACCGAATTCGGCGCCTTTAAAAATGACACTTCGGTGCAAGCGTACAAACCGAAGGAAAAGCCAAAAGAAGTTATTAAAGTTAACTTCAATGCACCCGAGAAAAAAACAAACATCCAATCAGATGCATCCAGCTTTCCAAAATCCAATGGCTCTGGAAAAATGAAAAGTACCTTAAACCAATGGAAACAACAGCAAAACCAAGCGAATGTCACAGTAACCGTAAAGAAGGGATAGTTTTCTTACATTTGAGCTGTGAAGCAAGTTTACCAAGGGTTTTTTATCAATAAGCACACTTATTCTGATACAAGTCTCCTTCTTAGTTTTTACTCGCAATCCCAAGGATTACAGAAATTCGTATTTAAAGGAGGTAGAAAAAAAACGGCACTTCTTCCCTTTGGCAGGTATGAAATCGAGGCAACGAAGAAGAATGGATTTGACTTTGCATTTGTAAATAACATTAGCAATCATACCCACTATTTTTCTACCCAAAACCATCCCCTAAAAAATTTGATCGCTTTTTTTATTTGCGACGTCATCTACCAATCAACGCCTGCTTCACATACAGATTCCGTTACTTTTGAAACTTTGTGCATCGTTGCCGACGATTTAAACGAAGCAACCGAGCTGTATGATTTCCCCCTGCGTTTCTTAAACAAGTGGATTTTGTCCCTTGGCATTTGCCCACAGCCCGTAGACAGCCCCACTGCTTTTGACATTGAAAACGGCTTGTTTCTTTCAGATACACGCACAATTTCTCCTGCAAATTTAGATGTGTTAACGTGGAATCAATCCCTTAAAAATGAAGAGATAATGGATAAAACAGGGGTGAAACCAGCCATCAATTTAATTATGAAATACATACGCTTTCACATTCCCAACTTTAAATTTGAAAAAACACTCTATATCCTTCAACAAACCCTTCTCTCGTAAATTCTTAACCAAAGTCAATCATTTTACATGGTTTTTTATGCAACTTTGTAAAAAAATTAAACCATGAAAAAAATCACTTTTTTATTTGTTATCCTAGGATGTATAGGATTTTCTTTTGTTTTAACGAACGTAGGACAATGGTCCATTGACCCCGTTCACTCTCGACTTGGGTTTACGGTAAATCATATGGGAATCTCCAATGCCAATGGAGCTTTCGACAAAGTAGAGTGTACCGTAAACACGGTAAATGAAACCGATTTCGTTGGTGCTTCCTTTGACTTAATGGCAGATGCAAATTCAATCAACACAGGCGTTGAGGCGAGAGACAATCACCTAAGGTCTGCTGACTTCTTCGAAGTAAGTAAATACCCATCTATTTCATTCAAGTCAACCTCTTGCAAGAAATTAAAAGGTAAAAAGTATTTATTGGTTGGAAATTTATCCATGCACGGCGTAACCAAAGAAATCACGCTGAATGCAACGCACAACGGAAATGCAAAAAACCGTGCAGGAATTGACATGGCTGGGTTTAACATCACTGGAACTTTTAAAAGATCCGACTTTGGAATCGGAAAAGACATGCCGGTTGCCGTTCTTGCGGATGAAATCAACTTGAACGCCGATCTTGAAGTTGTTAAAAAATAACCAGTGACTCGTCTTTTTCTCCTTCTCGTTTTTAGCCAATGCTATATTTTTGGATCTGCACAAACGAAAACCTCCAGCAGCAAGGACACCCTCGATTTTGTTTTTTCAACCAAATCTTTTGTTACCCTTCGGGCAGAAGATTTTTCAGGTGGGTTCTCAACTGTTCAAGGGCGGGTTCGTGTGTGTGACAACCAAGTAACTTCTTTCGACATAGTGATCTCCGTGAATTCGCTTAAGTTAGAGATTCCTGGCATGACAAAACACGCGCTTTCTTCTGATTATTTTGATGCTAATCAGTTTCCAACCATTACTTTTTTTGGCGATCAAATCGTAAGAGAACAAGGTAAATCAAAGGTTTCAGGAAAGCTCAAAGCAAAAGACGTTGAACAGAATGCCGTCATACCCTTTGAAGTTTTACAACTAGGTAAAAACCACATAATTATTCAAGCTAATTTTAAAATTAACCGTCCAACGTATGGAATTGGATCAGAGGGCGAGGTAAGCGACATGGTTGAGATTCAAACACAAATTGTCGCAAACCACAAAAAATAATAAAAAATTTATTTTGCGTGTAACTTTACCTAACTTTGTACCATGGAAAATCAATTCAAAAGCGTTAATTTCTCAAACCATGCGTATGTAGATTTTAGCAAAACACTCACCAAACGAGTTAAGGCATATTTTGAGGAAAGAAAAATCTCCATGCATGCGAATGCCAAAATGGTGTTTAAAACCATTTTCATGGTGCTTTTGTATTTAGTGCCTTTTACCTTACTTTTCTTTATCCCTTCGGCATGGTTAACCCTTCTTTGTTGGGTGATCATGGGTTTTGGAATGGCTGGAATTGGTCTGTCCATCATGCATGATGCAAACCATGGTGCCTATTCTACCAATTCTAGGGTTAATTATTTCCTGGGCGCCATCATCAATATGATTGGAGGGAATCCAGCAAATTGGAGAATACAACACAACGTATTACACCATACCTATACGAACATTGACGGGTATGATGAGGACATTACACCACCGGTAAAATTATTGCGCTTTTCCCCTTATTCACCTTGGCGAAAAATACATAAATTTCAATACATCTATGCTTGGGCTTTTTATTCCCTCATGACGGTTATGTGGTTTTCGTCAAAAGATTTTCAACAAGCCATTCGCTATAAGAAAAAAGGTTTATCTAACACGCAGGGCATTAACTTTAACAAACATCTAAGGGACATTATCTTTGGTAAAGTGTTTTATATCTCAGTCTTTGTTGCGGTACCAATGATTTTCGCACCAGCCTATTGGTACATCCAATTAATTGGATTTGTCGTAATGCAATTGTTGGCAGGTTTGATTCTTGCCAGTGTTTTTCAACCAGCCCATGTAGTGCCTACTTCAAGCTACGACAAGCCCGACGATTCTGGTAACGTTGCAGCAGATTGGAAAGCTCATCAACTTTATAATACGGCTAATTTTGCGACCAATTCAAAGTTATTTTCATGGTATGTTGGTGGGTTAAACTTTCAAGTGGAACATCATCTTTTCCCAAACATTTGCCACATTCACTACAAGGACATCTCTAAAATTGTAGAGAAAACAGCAAAAGAATTTAACCTTCCTTACAGCAATAACAGAACCTTTGCTTCCGCATTGGGCGAACATGTTAAAATGCTAAAAATGTTAGGTAGGGAAGATTGTCCCCGTCACGTCCACATTTGATGGGTGTCGATGAAATTCGACAAATTTGCCTTTCCCTTCCCGCTTCGGAGGAGTGCTTTCCTTTTAACGAAACAACCCTTGTCTTTAAAGTAGCAGGAAAAATGTTTCTCTTAATAGACATCGATTCTCCTAATCAAGTCACAATAAAAGCAGCGCCTGAAATTGCCCTTGAGTTGCGAGAACAATTTGATTGGGTGCTTCCGGGTTATCACATGAGTCAAAAGCATTGGATCACCTTAGAACTTGAAAAAGCTAATAACTATTCCTTGGTGAAAGATTGGATTTTAAATTCATATGGGTTGGTGTATAAAGGATTGACCCAAAAAAAACGCGCAGAAATTGAGGGTAGATAAGTTTATTTGGTGTGTCCGCCTAACCAAAACACGTTCTCAAGCAACGGAACTGATTCAAAAAAAAAGAATCCAATTAGACCATGTCGCCATTAAACCCTCTCGTGACATTAAAGTGGGATCAATTGTCTCTGTGTTAAAAGCCAATGCTAAATTTTCTTACGAAGTAATTTCACTGGTAGACAAACGTGTCAATGCTTCGCTTGTTCCCAACATTTTAATCGACATAACTCCGCAAGAAGAACGTGACAAATATAAAACGTACCTCGACGCGCAAAAGATTTATCGCGACAATGGTACAGGTAAGCCAACAAAGAAAGATCGACGTCAACTAGGAGATTTTTGGGAAGATTGGACAACAACTGAATAAAGCCATCTCAAAATTTAAAATGTATATTTGAATATATGAAAGGTCGTAACTTGATTCTTGTAGCGTTAATTTTTTTTTGTAATGATGTAGAATTAAACCAAAGCTACGGTCAAGGATTTCAAGTAAATTTTCAAGGACAAAAGCAACAAGGAATGGGATGTGCAGGGTCCTCCTTGGTACAAGATGCCTCAGCCTTATTTTACAATCCCGGCGGAGCATCCTTTTTAAACGCTTCAGAGGTAAACGCGGCTGTTACTCCTATTTTTGGCAACGTAATGTTCGTAGATTCATTTACCAATAAATCATTTAGAACGAATTCACCTGTTGGAACCCCTTTTAACCTTTACGCTCTGTTTAAAGTTAAAAAACACCATCGTTTGAAATATGGGCTGTCCATTACGACTCCGTTTGGAAGTACGGTTCAATACGAAGACAATTGGATAGGAAGGTTTGCACTCACCCGTTTGGAATTAAAGGCAATTCAATTTCAACCAACAATATCATTAAGAATTACCGATAACATTGGGATAGGCGGAGGTCTCGTGTTTACCACTGGCGCAGTTAACCTTCAAAAAGATTTACCCATACAGTTTTACGACGGCTCTTTTGGTCACGCCGAAATCTCAGGAAAAGCAATCGGCTGGGGTTATAATGTCGGGATACATTTCAAGGCGAATGAAAAGCTGAATGTTTCCTCTTCTTATCGTTCCAGAACGAATATGAAGGTGACCAGTGGCAATGTTCAGTTTACGGTACCAGAATCATTAAATCAAAGTTTTCCTGATGGCAACCTTACCTCTGGAATTCCATTGCCCAGCGTAGCGACCTTGGGAATTTCTTTCAAACCGGCAAAAAGATGGGACATCGTACTGGATGTAAATCGCGTGGGATGGAAAGCCTATGACACCTTGAGTTTCGATTACGCCCTCAATTCTCCATCTTTATTGGATACGAAATCAGTAAGGAATTATAAGAACATTTTTGCATTTCGATTGGGAGCACAATGCAATGTGTTGTCGTTACAAGAAGAAAAGAAAATGATGCTTCGTGCGGGCTTAGGCTATGGATTTTCACCTGTTCAAGCCGGATATGTAACCCCAGAAACACCCGATGGTAACAGGGTCTATTTTACGTCTGGAATGACGGTTTTTTTAAGTTCACATTTTAATTTGGACATTTCTTTTTACTTCACCAAAGTCACCCGAAGCGACAGAAATTTAGAAACATTGTTAAGCGGTACATTTACCACCATTGCGCTTGCTCCGGGATTTGGATTAAATTACAGTTGGTAGCATGAAGTTGTTTTATTGTCATATTATTGCGTTGTTACTTTTAGCACTGATGGCTTGTAAGCCTAAAGAACCTATGCTTTCGGCACATTCTGGAACGGCGGATTTTTCAAAATTTGTTGCCATCGGAGATGGTCATACTGCAGGATATATGGACGATGCCCTGAGTCTTCATGGTCAACAAAACGCCTTAGGAACATTGTTGCAAATGCAACTTCAATTGGCAGGAGCGAACCCAACCATTCTGCCTTGGTTGGATCCATCGAATGTTGGCATAAATACACAACAACAAGCGAGATTGATATTAGGATATAAAACCGATTGCATGGGCATCCAAGGTCTTTCTCCCATACGTTTTTCAGCGCAAGGAGAGGTTGTATCCTTAACCCAATCCGCATACATTCCAAACCAGAAATATTCAAATTACGGTATCCCAGGACTAAAAATGATTGATATGGTTTCCAACTTAATCGGAAACCCAAATGACCAAAAATATAACCCTTACTTTGGGCGGATGTCTATGGATCAATTTGTTTTACCAATGGCAGGAACCTGGTCCTCTGTGCAAGAAAATGTTTTGTTCGGAGGTTATCCAACGTTTTCTTCCATTTACCTTGGTCTTGAAGACCTCTTGCCTTATGCTAAAAGCGGAGCGACCCAAAACCCCATGACCCCCGTTTCAGGCCTTCCAAATGTGGGGTTCGATGAAAGTATCAACCAATTGTTGTCTCAATTGTCAAGCAATAATGCAAAAGGAGTGATTGCAACACTGCCGGATGTGACGAAATTCCCATACTTTACAACCATTCCTTACAACGGATTAAAATTAGATGCCGCAAGCGTTGTTACCCTAAACCAAATTTATGGCCCTTTGGGATTTGCCTTTCATATAGGAGATAATGCTTTTATGATTGAAGATCCTGGTGCAGGGATGTTTGGGGTTCGACCTATGTTGCCAGGCGAACTTATTCTCCTTTCTGTACCATTAGACTCCATTAAATGTCATCAGATGGGTTCTGTTTTCCCACTTAGAGATGAATTTGTTCTAACATTGGATGAGATTCAACAGGTGCAATCACGCACAACGGCCTTCAATCAAATCATTCGTGCCAAAGCCAATGAAGTGGGATTTGGCGTTGTAGAAACGTCCCCATTTTATGAAAAAACAAACGCAGGATTTGTCTACAATGGAGCGTCTCTTTCTGCTAAATTTGTTTCCGGAGGCGTCTTTTCGCTGGATGGAATCCATTTAAATCCCCGTGGAAACGCTTTGTTAACAAATGAATTTCTTAAAGCAATAAACGTAAAATTCAAGTCCAATTTACCCATGTTAAACGCGCTGAATTACAACAGCGTTTTATTCCCTTAAAATTATCTTATGAAAATCAAATCAATTTACTGTTTCCTTAGCGCGCTATTAACCATTCCTTTTTTCGGATATTCCCAGCCTTGTACCAATGGACGTTATGCAACGGATGTTTTTGCAAACGTATCTTTAACAAGCAACATTACCTATGGCGCAAACGCATCGTTTTCAGGAGCGAACACATCATTGAAACTCGATTTCTATTCACCCACAGGTGATACAGAACCCAATCGACCCCTAATCATTTGGGTTCACGGCGGTAGTTTTTTAGGAGGATCTAAAACCGATGTCGATGTGCAATCACTATCACAGCGATTTGCCAAAAAAGGATTTGTTTGCGCCTCCATAGATTATAGGGTAGGATTTTTTCCAATTGATTCTGCCAATGCTGTAAAAGCAGTGGTTCGAGCTGTTCAGGACCTGAAAGCGGCGATTCGCTTTTTTTACAAAGACAAACAAACTACAGACACCTACAAAATCGATACGACCAGAATCTTTATCGGGGGAAGTTCTGCAGGAGCAATTACTGCCCTTCACGCAGCCTATTTGAATGATACCTGTGAAATCTCAGATTATTTATCTCCTGCTGTAATTTTACAATTGGGAAACATTGAGGGCAACAGTGGAAACGCTGGTTTTTCTACGGATGTAAAAGCCGTTATCAACCTATGCGGTGCGTTGGCAAGGTACAGTTGGCTAGAAACGAGCAACATCCCGATGTGTTCCATGCATGGAACTTCCGACGGCACTGTAAAATATAACCGAGGTATCGTAAACCCAGGGACACCTTTAATGTACCTTGATGGCAGTCGATTGTTACACGAACGAGCATGTGCCGTGAATGTACAAAGTAACTTTTATACATTTTCAGGGGCAGGCCATTGTCCATATTTAGGCACAAATGCAACCGCCTTGGCTTATATGGATACAACGGAACATTTTGTACGCGATTTTCTTGTACAACAATTAGGCTGTAATGAATCCCCATTGCAGCTTCCCAACGCACCTTTGCAAGCAGCAATTTTATATCCCGCTTATTATTGCAATGGCACAATGGTTAATGAAACCTGTTTAGCCAATTTGAATTCAATGGACAAGGATGACTTTAGCGTAAAGGTGTTTCCTAATCCTGTGGGCAACGAGCTTTCAATTTTCAATGAAGAATTTGACATTGCCAACGTAAAAATTAATGACTTGATGGGCAGAATCGCAATTGAACAATCTTTCGATGCCAAAGCCATAAAAATTGATTGCTCAAGATTAACCAAAGGGACCTACTATGTGACTTATACCTTTGAAAATGGGCTCAGTGGAAACTTAAAAGTAATTCATTATTAATAAAACATTGTTTTGTCTTTTGTAAATTCGGCATATGAAAAATTTGAATTTAATTGTCATAGTGTTTCTCTCCTTCGGGTTAAAGGCACAAACATGGAGCAGTGACGTGGCTCAAATCTTTTACAATAAGTGTACATCTTGTCATCACACCGGTGGAATCGCTCCTTTTTCTTTGACAAGTTACCAAGAAGCGAGTCCCATGGCGGCTCAAATTTATGCATCAATCTCGCCAGGTGCAGCACATCAAATGCCACCATGGCCACCAGACAATAATTACCAACAATATTTACACGATCGCGCGCTTACAGCCGCAGAAAAAAACACATTGTTTAACTGGTTAAATACAGGGTTTCCAGAGGGAAATGCTGCTCAAACGCCCCCTCCACCAGTTTATAATAATGGCGCTATCCTGGGCAACGGTGATTTAACTGTAAAAATGCCAAATTACATTTCCAATGCCACAAGCCTGTACGATGATTATGTTTGTTTTTCCGTGCCTTCGAACATAACGCAAAACAGAACGATTAAGGCAATTGAAGTTATCCCAGGTAACATGGAAATCGTTCATCATGCTTTGATTTTTATTGACAATGCAGGGACAGAAACCACGGATACCAGTGGTTTTTGTGCAAGCCCAAGTGGAGGCAACACGAAATTAGTTTCGGCATACGTCCCAGGAGCCTCTCCAATGGTTTTTCCCTCTGTTTCTCCCTTAAAATTGGGAGTGAATATTGGTCCCGGATCGAATATTTATTTTGCGATGCATTATCCGAATGGTAGTTATGGAATGTTAGACAGTACCAAAGTTATCTTCCACTTTTATCCGATTGGTACGACAGGCGTACGTCAAGTGTCAGCCGACCCGATTCTTGGAAATTACTTTTTTAACCTACCTCCAAATCAAGTTTCAACGGTTACTGCTGAATACCCTGCAAATGGAACCGTACCTGTGGATGTCTCAGCTTTGTCTGTGTCACCTCATATGCATTTGCTGGGGCAAAGCATTAAATCTTATGCTTATGGCCCTTTAGGCGACACCCTTAAACACATCAATGTCCCTCATTGGGATTTTCATTGGCAGGGATTTTACACCTTTAATAACTTGCAAAAAATCCCGGCAGGATATAAAATCAAAGGTGAAGGTGTTTATGACAACACAGCCAATAACCCATGGAATCCGAATTCCCCACCCTTGAATGTCCAGTATGGTGAAAACACTACCGATGAAATGTTCATTGTATATTATCACTATTTATTGTATCAACCAGGGGATGAAACGTACGACCTAAGTCAGTTGGTTAGTGCAAGTTTACAAGACTATCCTGGTTTTTCAGGTTTGGAAGCGAAGGTTTATCCGAATCCATTTAACAACGAAGGCGTTCAAATTGAATTCTCTTCTGCCTTAGCTATGGGCGCAGCAAAGGTTATCGTCTATGATGCGCTGGGTAAGGAAGTCCAAGATTTGAGCACGCAAATTAATGGCGTTAGCCATGTTTTAAATTGGGATGGAAAAACATCAAAAGGGATTGATTGCCCGAGTGGATTGTACTTTATTTCGTTAAATAAAGACGGAAAATTTGTAAGCTTCAAAGTGCTTCGTCAATAATTTTTTGTGCTTTGTATTTCTATTAACTAACTTTGACCCCCATAGGGTCTCGTGGCCGAGCGGCTAGGCACCGGTCTGCAAAACCGTCTACTCCGGTTCGAATCCGGACGAGACCTCTTCATTACTGAGCCTCCTGATTTTTCAGGGGGCTTTTTTGTGACAAGCTATTTTGCCAGCCTGTAAACATTAATT